>Ga0209417_1004192_pt1 | contig 17626 bp, 15 predicted proteins | sample RifGroF2_FD_184002 | JGI IMG/M metagenome (GOLD analysis project Ga0209417, IMG submission 184002) | Groundwater microbial communities from Rifle, Colorado, USA - Groundwater F2 (SPAdes) (version 2) | ecosystem: Environmental > Aquatic > Deep subsurface > Groundwater | place: Rifle, Colorado... | reverse complement strand
TGTTCATGTATCTGATGGAGCAACATTGACCATCGAAGCGGGAACAACCGTTTACGGAAAGATAGGATCAAAAGCAACTTTGATCGTTCGTAAAGGTGGAAAACTTAACGCAATCGGAACAGCGACCTCACCCATAGTATTTACAAGTGAATACACAAAACCCGGCTCATCACAAGAACCTGCAGCAGGTGATTGGGGCGGAATTATCTTATTAGGAAAAGCTCCGATCAACTTAGCAAGCGGCTCGGGACAAATAGAAGGAACCGGCGATATTAATGATACCTACGGCGGCACAGACCCGAATGACAACAGCGGAACGTTAACGTATGTAAGAATTGAATATCCGGGAGTAGCCTTTGCCAAGGATAATGAAATCAACGGATTAACCTTTGGCGGAGTAGGCGCGGGAACAACGATAGATTATATTCAAGTTGCCTATTCGGGCGATGATTCATACGAATGGTTTGGCGGCACAGTAAATTGCAAACATTTGGTCGCATATGCCGGAACCGATGATGACTTTGATACTGATTTCGGATTTCAAGGGAAGTTACAATTCTTACTTGGGGTAAGAGACCCATTAGTGGCAGATCAAGCGGGCACCTCAAACGGATTTGAAAGTGATAACGATGGAACAGGATCGTTAAATACACCGAGAACATCCCCGACCTGGTGGAATGTAACCTTGATTGGACCAAAGGCGACTTCAAGCAGTGTGATTGATTCAAAGTATTCACATGGGATGCACTTAAGAAAATCATCACAAAATAAGATCAGCAATACCTTAATAGTTGGCTGGGCTAAGGATGGAGTATTTGCAGACGGAACTCAAACCAACATAGATTTGAAAGACGGATTATGGTGGTTCAAGAATGGAATCGTAGCCGGCGCGGCAAAGAGTGTTGACTCAACAAAAGGCGTATCAGGCTTTGATTATGCCGGATGGTTTACAACAAACAACAACAGATATTATGATAACAATGATGCGGCAGGCTTAAGCAATCCGTTTTTTCTTTCGCACCCAAATGCAATGCCGAAAGTTAGTTCACCTGCTTTAACCGGCGGAGCAGTTCCTCCAAGTGATGGTTTCTTTGACGTAACAGCGTCCTATGTGGGAGCTTTTGGAACTGAAGATTGGACATCGAGCTGGTCAACAATTAAAATGACCCCTGTAATTTTATCAACTAAAGAAGAACTTTCAACAACCGTGATTCCGGCTAAGTTTGAGCTTTCTCAAAATTATCCGAATCCGTTTAATCCGGCAACAACAATCAGATTCTCTTTGCCGCAAGCCGGAGAAGTTAAATTGACTGTTTATAATTTGCTCGGTCAAGTTGTAACAACCTTGGTAAACGGATACAGAGAAGCCGGTACTTACAATGTAAATTGGGACGCTTCAAACCTTTCAACTGGAGTTTATATTTACAGAGTGGAAGCAAATACCTTCAGCCTAACTAAAAAAATGACATTGTTGAAATAAAAAATTCTCTCTCCCTCTCTCTCCACTCTAAAGGACGCTGCATTCGCAGTGTCCTTTTTTTATTTGTTGTTTGAGATATTTACATTTAGACAAATGAATAATTTATTTCTATATTTTTTACTCTACGTGTTGATCTCCTTCAATCTTTTCTCACAAGGGAATTTTTCCTTTTATTCTGCTTTTACTAGCATTTCTGCACCAGCGATAAAAGAACATTTACAGATATTAGCGGATGATTCATTAGAAGGAAGAAGTCTTGGAACAAAAGGGGGCAGGCTTGCCGCTCAATATATCTCGGATCAATTTTCCGAATGCAACCTAAGAGAGATCCCAAACGAGCATTCTTTTTATCAAAACATTCCTATGCATGGAAGCATCCCATTAAACACTTCGGAACTGACGCTCATATCAAATAACGATACAACGCTGCTCAGTTATTCAAAGGATTATTTTCTTTACAGATCAGGACAACAGACGTTTCTGCCAACTCCGATGCCTTTAGTTTTTGTAGGTTACGGAATTGTAGCTCCTGAGTTTGATTACAACGACTATCAATCAGTGGATGTAGAAGGGAAAATAGTTGTTTACTTTGATGGCGAGCCGTACTCTCAGGATAAAGATTATTTTGATGGTGAGTTTTCAACGATTTATAGTTACGCGGAATCAAAAAGAAGAATCGCGATCGGGAGAGGCGCGTCAGGAACCATTCAGATTCCTTTAAATTCATTTGAAGATTGGAATACGGTGCAAAGAGATTTCTCATTTGAAGATGTTACACTCGCTTATACCGTTTCAAGTAATTTGAGCATTCTTCTCAATCCAAGCGTTGCGGAAAAACTTTTCGAAGGTTCTAACTTTTCATTCAATGATTTAATAAGGATGCACAACGACAAAAAAATTGAGTCGTTCCCTTTAAAAACAAAATTAAAATTTAGAGGTGTATTCAAAGAACGTGATTTTATCACCCCGAACGTTATCGGAATTGTAGATGGGAGCGATGCAGAATTAAAAAATTCTTATCTCATTGTTTCCGCTCATTATGACCATTTGGGAATTGGACAAACCGTAAAGAACGATTCAATCTATAACGGCGCGCTTGACAATGCTCTCGGAGTTTCCGTTCTGCTTGAATTGGCTAAAGCTTTTTCAAGTCTGGAAACAAAACCCAAAAGATCAATTCTTTTTATTGTTACTACCGGAGAAGAGAAAGGTTTGCTTGGTTCAAGTTATTATACCGAAAATCCCATCGTACCGCTTTACAAAACTATCGCAAATGTTAATATTGATGGCGTTGCTATGTTCAAAGACTTTGAAACTCTTGTTGGTATTGGTGCGGAACTTTCCACTTTAGACATTTGGTTGAACTCAACCGCAGAAACTTATGGCTTATCCTTGCAAGATATTCCGGCGCAATTTAAAAAATTTGACGCATTCAATAAATCCGATCAATTAGCATTTGCTTTAGCCGGGATACCTTCAATTTTGGTTTTAGAAGGTACGAAAAACAAATCAAAATCTGAAGAAGAAGTAACGGAGGCATTCATCAAATATTATCTTAATTATTATCACACTCCTTTTGATGACCTTAATCAGAAAATAGATTGTGAAGCGGCTGCCAGACACGCAAAAATATTATTTGATCTTTGTTATAATTTAGCTAACAGCGCAACCACTCCGGAGTGGCGTGAAGGCGTTCAATTCATCCATGCACGATTAAGATCAATTGCCGAAAAGAAGTAACCATGATTTTCAAAAAATATTTAATCCTCTTGTTCTTATTAATAAATGGATGTACGGCGAGTCTTAATAATTCTACTACAATTAGAATTGTTGGTTCCGATACCATGTTTGAATTAACAGCTAAACTGGCTGAAGCTTACATGAAAGAAAATCCGGGAGTGTCACTTCACGTTAAAGGTGGAGGGACAGCGGAGGGCATTAAAGCGTTAATTAAAAACAAAACCGATATCTGCACCGCGTCAAGAAATCTAAAACCTGAAGAAGCCAAACTACTTGCCGATTATTACGGCTCACTTGGATTAGTCTTTCTTATCGCAAAGGATGGATTAAGTATCTATGTAAATCCATCTAATCCTGTAAAAGATTTTAACATGCAGCAGCTCAAAGATATTTACACCGGCAAGATCACTAACTGGAAAGCGTTTGGCGGAAAAGATACTTCGATAACCGTCGTAACGAGAAATCCCAACTCAGGCACCTACCTCTACTTTAAAGAACATGTAATGGAAGATGAGAATTACTCCTCATCTGCAATTGTTGCAGCTACGACAAAAGAAATTGTTAATTTTGTTTCTAAAAACACAAATGCGATCGGTTATGGTGGTATGGGATATAAGAAAAATACTTTTCACGCAAAGATAAACGGTATCGAGCCGAATGAAGAAAACGTGAGAAATGATACTTATCCGATAACAAGATATCTCCATTTTTTTACAACCAAATCTCCCGGAGGTGTTGTAAAAAATTTTATTGATTGGGTTCTCTCTCCAGCAGGACAAAACGTTGTACGCAAGTCGGGGTATATTCCTTTATGGGAGAATAACTTATAAACTCTCATTAAGCAGTTAGCTCATGTTACGCAGTTGATGATAGAAAAAATTCTTAATCATAATCGTTTTCTTATCCACCTCGTCAGATTACTCGTTTTTCTGTAATTTATACAGATAAGGTGTGTTACTAATGTTCCAAACCTCCAAGGTTTTTATCATTCTCATAGTCCCCAAATCTCTGAGGTTTAATTGACTCCTGACCAATGACAATTGACCATCAACCTCCCAACTTTTAACAATTTCTTAACAATTACTTAACATTGGCATGGCAATTTTTAGCTAACTTTTAATGAGAGAAAATAAAAATTTACTTTTTTAACGAGAGAGAGAAAAGTGAGAATACTATTCCGGCATATAGTCGTTGTGGCATTGGTGTGTAATGTTTTAGCTGCGCAAAATTCCCCTAAAACAAGCGGTCTTATGTACAGCGATTATTTTTACAACATCGATAATTCGTCTATTGCAAAGAAGGACCTTAGTGGATTTCAATTTAGAAGAATTTACTTTACAACCGACTTTGCGGTTGCCGATAATTTTGATTCGAGATTTCGTCTTGAATCAGATCAAAGTACAAACTCAAACACAAACGGCGGCAAACTTGGTGTTATGGTTAAAGATGCTTATTTAAAATGGAAAAGCGTGTTCAGTGGTTCCGATCTGTTTGTGGGTATTTCACCAACTCCCGCATTTGATGTTTCCGAAACAGCTTGGGGTTATCGCTCCTTGGAAAAAACCATCCTTGATCTTGATGGAATTGTTCCTTCGCGAGATTTTGGCATTGATCTTAAGGGTAAATTAACCAATAACGGTTCGGTAAATTATTGGATTAAATTTGCGAATAACAGCGGCAACGCCCCTGAAACCGATAAATATAAACGATTTTATACCTCGTTTCAGTTCAAACTTACGGATAACTTGCAGGCTACTGTTTCGGCAGATTACGCTTCAAAAGCTAAAAAAATGGACACTTTTGACAAGCAGGAAAAATCAAATAACCAATTTGTTGGGGCACTGTTTGTAGGGTATAAAGAGAAGGAAGATTTCTCAGTTGGAGTAGAAGCTTTCACTAGAACTATTCAAAATAACTTTACTTTATCTGCCGCTGAAGCACTGCAAAATCAAAGCACTTTTGGAGTCTCCGTTTGGGGATGGAAAGCTTTGAACGAATCGCTAAAACTCGTTGGAAGATTTGATAAATTCGATCCCAATACGGATAATCCTTCTGACGGAACTTCTTTCTTTATGGCAGGACTCGATTATAAAGCCGCTAAAAATGTTAGCGTGATTCCAAATGTTCAATTATTTAATTACCAGGCTAAAAATGCTCAAGGAAAATCCGTTAAGGATTTAACCGCACGGGTAACTTTTGCCTACTCATTTTAATTATATTTAAGGAAATAAAAATGAAATTTCAAAAAATTATATCGGCTCTTTTTTTAACGGTTACATTTTCAATGTTAACCCATGCGCAGTTGCAATTAAACGGCGCCGGCGCAACATTCCCGGCAGTTATTTACTCAAAATGGTTTGACCAATATAAAAATGCAACCGGCGTGCAATTCAATTATCAAGCTATCGGAAGCGGCGGTGGAATTAGACAAATTGCTGAAGGAACCGTAGATTTTGGCGCAACCGACGGTCCAATGACGGATAAACAGTTAGCGGAAGCAAAATCAAAACAAGGAACAGACATCCTTCACATTCCGACAGTAATGGGCGCGGTAGTTGTTTGTTATAATGTGCCGGGTGTTGGCAAAGGATTAAATTTAAGCGGTGAAGTTCTTGCAGATATTTTTCTTGGAAAAATCATTTACTGGAATGATGCAAAAATCAAAAAAGATAATCCGAAATTGAACCTTCCGAATAAACCTATTGTTGTAACACATAGATCGGATGGAAGCGGAACTTCCTTTATTTTTACTGATTATTTATCAAAAGTCAGCAAAAACTGGAGCTCTAAAGTTGGTACAGGAACTTCTGTTAACTGGCCCGTTGGTCTTGGCGGAAAAGGAAACGATGGTGTTGCCGGCTTGGTAAAACAAACTGAAGGTTCGATTGGATATGTTGAATTAGCGTATGCTGTGCAAAACAAAATTCTGTATGCAAATATGAAAAACAAAGCCGGAAATTTTGTTGAAGCTACATTCCAATCAGTTTCTGCCGCTGCTGAAGGTGCCGCTAAGAATATGCCTGCGGATTTGCGTGTTTCAATAACTGATGCTGCAGGAAAAGATTCATATCCAATTTCCGGATTCACCTGGCTGCTTATTTATAAAAATATGAAAAATGAAGCGAAAGCAAAAGCATTAGTAAATTTCTTAAAATGGGCTGAAACTAAAGGTCAAGCTTATGCTACAGATCTTTTTTATGCCCCGCTGCCGAAAGCCGTGGTTAAATTATGCGAAAAAAACATTAGTTCAATTACAGTAAATGGTCAAAAAATAAAATAGTGGTTATTTCAGAAAATCAAATAAATAACGAAAATCCTGAATACAAAAAACAAAAACCGGTTTCACCTACAGTAGTTTTTTTTAGGAAGCTGTTTTTTACTCAGAATTTAGGTGACTTCTTTTTTGAAAGACTAACCCTGCTTTTTGCAGTGTTAGTCTTTCTGCTTGTTATGCTGATGGGTTACGAGATGTACCAGGGATCAAAAATTTCCATCGACAAATTTGGATGGTCGTTTTTAAGTAATTCTGTTTGGGATCCCGTGCAGGAAATTTATGGGGCGCTTCCGATTATTTATGGAACGATAGTTTCTTCTTTTCTCGCGCTTGTTCTAAGTGTTCCGCTCAGTATCGGAATTGCAATTTTTCTATCAGAACTTGCTCCGGACTGGCTTGAAAAACCTTTGTCTTTTTTAGTTGAACTCCTTGCAGGTATTCCCTCTGTAGTATATGGTTTGTGGGGAATTTTTGTCTTGGTCCCATGGATCAGAACTGATGTTGAGCCATTCCTCTCCGAACATTTAGGATTTTTACCCTTTTTCCGCGGCGCACCGTACGGATTTGGAATGTTAGCAGCCGTATTAATTTTGGCTATAATGGTTCTTCCGATAGTCTCTGCAATTTCACGTGATATTTTAAGATCAGTTCCACAGTCTCAAAGAGAAGCCGCTTTAGCTCTTGGAGCTACGCGCTGGCAATCAACAAAAATTGTTCTGAAAGATGCGAGATCTGGAATTCTCGGCGCAACAATGCTTGGACTTGGGAGAGCCGTTGGTGAAACGATGGCTGTTACCATGGTTATTGGAAACAGAGCTATGATCTCTCCTTCGCTTTTTGATCCTTCTTATACGATGGCGAGCGTTATTGCCAACGAATTTACAGAAGCCTCAAGCGAAATGTATTTAAGCGCGTTAATTCAACTTGCCTTAGTTCTCTTTATCATAACTATTATCATTAATGCTTTTGCGAAATTACTGGTGTGGAGTATGGAAAGGAAGTTGAAGACAAGATGAAGTTTTCAAAATTCTTTTTTTATCGTAGAAAAATTACAAGCGCCGTAATGATGTCCCTTTCTCTAGTTGCAACGCTTATCGCAATTATTCCTCTTATCCTGATCTTTTATTATACCATCTCTAAAGGAATAACGTATTTAAATTTTGATTTCTTTGTTGCTATGCCAAAACCGGTTGGTGAATCAGGCGGTGGAATGGCAAATGCTATTGTTGGAACTTTAATGTTAATCGGTATCGGTGGAGCTATTGGAATTCCGGTCGGCGTTATGGCGGGAACCTATCTCTCGGAATTCGGAAATAACAAATTCGGCTCCACCGTAAGATTCTTCACTGATGTCTTGAGCGGCATTCCCTCCATTGTAGTTGGCGTGGTTGCTTATACGCTTATTGTTGTTCCAATGAAACATTTTTCCGGTTTAGCCGGCGGGGTAGCTCTTGGTATTCTGATGATTCCAACAATCACCAGAACTACCGAAGAGATGATAAAACTTGTTCCTCATTCTTTAAGAGAAGCAGGGTTAGCTTTGGGAATTCCTAAATGGAAGACTACAATTCTAATTGTTCTTAAAACTGCATGGAAAGGAATTGCAACGGGAATATTGCTTGGACTGTCTCGCGCTGCCGGAGAAACTGCTCCTCTTCTTTTCACCGCATTAGGAAATCGTTTTTGGTCAACCAATGTTATGCAGCCGATGGCATCGTTAACTGTTTATATTTACGATTATGCTAAATCTCCTTTTGAAGATTGGAATAACCAGGCATGGACGGCGGCGTTAGTCCTTATCTTAATGATTTCGGTGTTAAGTCTCTTATTTAAGGTAATTACCCGCTCAAAGTATAAAACAAAATAAATTTATTAAAATATTGATAAAAGAAGATGGATATAAAAATTTCTGTTAAAAATTTAGACGCTTTCTACGGGAAGAATAAAGTTCTAAAAAATATTTCAATTGATATTCCTAAAAATAAAGTGGTTGCAATAATTGGACCTTCAGGTTGCGGTAAATCTACTTTTCTGCGCTGCTTAAATAGAATGCACGAAGTTGTTGGGGGAACGATCACCGGTTCTATTGAAGTTGATGGAGAAGACCTCACAAGAACAGACCCCGTTTTACTGCGCAAAAGATTAGGAATGGTTTTTCAAAAACCAAATCCTTTTCCTACAATGTCTATTTTTAATAACGTTGCTGCCGGTTTAAGATTTAACGGTGTGAGAAATAAAAAAATATTAACTCCAATAGTTGAAAGATCTTTAAAACAAGCAGCCTTGTGGGATGAAGTAAAAGATAATTTGGAAGACTCGGGCGTAAATATTTCCGGTGGACAGCAGCAGCGGCTTTGTATTGCACGAACGCTCGCGGTTGATCCGGAAGTGATCTTAATGGATGAACCTGCCAGCGCGCTTGATCCGATTTCAACCTCCAAAATTGAAGAGTTGATATTCGAGTTGAAAAAAAATTATACCATTGTAATCGTTACCCATAATATGCAGCAAGCCGCCCGCGTTAGCGATTTTACAGCCTTCTTTTATATGGGCGAATTAATTGAATTCGATAAAACAACCAAAATATTTACAAATCCTTCTAATAAAAAAACCGAAGAATACGTTACCGGAAGATTCGGTTGATACTATTTAAAAAACTCTTGAGGAAAAATGGAAACTCATTTTGAAATACAACTTGGAAAATTAAGAACCCGTCTTTTTAAGATGTGTAGTTTAGTTGATGAACAGATTCAGTTTGCCCTTCGTGCTATTGAAGAAGAAGATTTAACTCTTGCTGAAAGTGTTATCGAGCGTGATAAGAAAGTGGATAAATACGATGTAAAAATTGAGAGAATTTGTCAGAAACTTTTTGCGCTAAATCAGCCGGTAGCAATGGATTTACGGCTTATTATGTCTGCAATGACGATCAATACCAACCTAGAACGAATTGGTGATATTGCGGTTAACATAGCAGAAAATTTTATCAGCATACAAAAGAAGCCATCTTTTTTAGGTAGAACTAAAATTAACGAGATGTCCACTCTTGGGAAGGAAATGCTACGCAATGCAATCGATTCGTTCATTCAAAACGATCCGAAACTTGCGGAAAAAGTAATTCGTACCGACGATGAACTTGATGCTTTGAATAAAGAGAATCATAAAGTTCTCATCGATATTATGAAAGAAGATAAAGAAAATATCGAAGCGGCTGTAGCATTTTTAGTTATTTCTAGGGGAATTGAACGTATCGGGGACCACGCAACCAATATTGCGGAAGATGTTTACTTCATTGTGGAAGCAGAACTAATAAAACATAAGTATGAGAAATTTCTTTTTAGCCAGGCTGAGGAAATAGAGAAAGAAATTGATTCAGAAGAGAACGGTGACAGTTAATCAGGAAAGGAAAACTTTCTAAGAAATTCATCCTTTCCTTTTTCTATAAATTGAGTTTCAATTTTGTTATGCGCTTTTAAAAATGAGGTAAGGAGGAGAAATCCAGTCGTTTCAACAATAACTTCCTTTGCATATTGTTTGTCGATAAAATCGTTTTTCTCTTTATTGAACGACTGTAAAACGAGCGATAAAACTTCCTCTTCCTGTTCAAAGAAATGAAGATGAAGTTTAACTAACGATTCAAGCGAAAATTCATTTATCGTCTGCTTAATAACCTCGAACAAAAGGGGAAAATTCTCTCCCAATTTCATTTTTAACAGAAAATATTCTTGAAACCGCTCCTTTGTAGAAAGCAACTCATTATTGAAGCAATTTTTTATTTGTTCCAGGTATTCGGTTATTTCCCATCTAACAGTTTCAAAAAAGAGTTGATCTTTGGAAGTGAAGTAGTGGTAGATCGTGGCTTTTCCGATCCGCACATCTCTGGCAATTTCTGCCAAAGTAGTTTTGTTTAACCCATGCCGGATAAATCGCTTTTGAGCAGCTTTAAGAATGTCAATTTTTCGAGATTTTGTCATTTTCCTATTAATTTCTTTTGCTAAAATGAAAATAATCAAACTTTATTTAAAATTTACGTTGATTTTTAGGACATATGTGTCTAATTTGTGAAACTAAATTTACTAAAATGGAGATAAATAAATTATGGCTATGATGGCTAAAATGCGGTCTTTAGCTCCAGCCTTCATAATTTCTGTCGGCGTCTTGTTTGTACTGTTTATGGTTATTTCAGATTCTAATGTTTTAGAAGCATTAGGGGCAAGATCCAACAATGTAGGCTCGGTTAACGGAAAAGATATATCGTATCAAGAATTCTCAAATTTTCTTGATCGTGCGATCGAAAATCAAAAAGCGCAAACCGGGCAAGACGTTCCCGAAGAAAATATGGATCAGTTTCGAGATCAAGTATGGGATGCAATTGTTACCCAAACGCTTACTGAACAACAGATTGTAAAATTCGGAATAAAAGTTACCGATGAAGAAATAAGAGATTTCATCCTTGGACCAAATCCACCCGAATTTCTAAAAAGAAATTTTATCGATTCCACCGGAACGTTTAACCGCCAGATGTTTGAAAGCGCTTTGTTCGACGCGCGTAACAAAAAAGCGTTGGTTGAAGCCGAGGAAGTGGTTCGCCAGCAGTTGCTCAGTCAGAAACTCCAAAGTTATCTGCTTGCCACCGTTAGCGTAAGTGATGCTGAATTGAAACGGAAATTTATCGACCAGAACCTAAAAATGCAGGCGGAGTTTGTTTCCATCGATTTAAATTCTTTTCCAGATTCCGACTTCAAAACTCCTGATGATGAAGTAAGAAAATATTATGATGAAAATCCCGACAAGTTTTCTGTAAAAGCTGAAAGAAAATTAAAATTTGTCTTCTTTAAAATTCAATCTTCCAGAAGTGATTCTGATGGAATTTTTAAGAATTTACAGAATGTGATGCTTAAAGCGAAAGGGGATACTGCTTCGTTTAAATATTTCGCTGATATTTATTCGGAAGTACCTTACTCAAAAGATACGATGAGTATCTCCGAGTTGCCGACTGCATTGTTAGATAATTTTGACGAAACGAAAATCGGTACGATGATTGGTCCATTCTCCGGAAATAATACTTATGGAATTTATCAAATCTCAGGCACCGTTCCTGCGAACGAATTACTTGTAAAAGCTTCGCATATTCTCATCAAAAGCACCGGTGACGAAGCAAAAGACGCTGCTGAGGCAACCCGCGTTTATAATGAACTTATCGGCGGAATGGATTTTAGCTCCGCTGCCGCAAAATATTCTTCCGATCTTGGAAATGCTAAGAGCGGTGGAGAACTCGGTTGGTTTGGTAAGGGCAGAATGGTAAAAGAATTTGAAGAAGCTTGTTTTAACGGACCAATTGGTGTTATTCAAAAACCGGTAAAAACAAATTACGGATACCACATAATTAAAGTTACCGGCAAAACTTCACAAAAGTATATTGTTGAAAAAATTATTAATACCATAAAACCATCCGCTCTAACAAGAGATGATATTTATAATCAAGCGAATGATTTCGCATACATTGCCGAGAAAAACGGTTTTGAAAAAGAAGCTGAGGTTGGAAATCTTAAGATTGAAGAAACGCCTGCCTTTAATGAAGAAAGTCAATATTTACCGACGATCGGCGTAAACAAAGCTTTGTTGAAGTTTGCTTTTGAAAATGGATTGAACACGCTCAGTCAAGTTTACAAAGGCAACAACGGATATGTTGTAGCAAAAATTTCTGAGGTGATTAACCCCGGCGTTCGCAAGTTTGACGATGTTAAGAAGCAAGCGCAAGCGTTATTGCTGAAAGAAAAAAAATATGTTAAAGCAAAAACAATTGCGGAAGAAATAAAGAAAAAGAACGGCGCTAATCTTGCCGCAGCCAAAAATGTTTACAGTAAAGTCATCTTCGATACAACGGGAATATTTACTACAGCCGGCAGCATCCCGAAACTTGGATTGGAATATAACTTTGCGGCAAAAGTATACGATCTTTCAATTGGAACCGTTTCTGAGCCGATAAAAGGAAGCCGCGGTTATCTTTTAGCAAAATTATTGTCTAAAGATTCCTTTGATGCAAATGTTTTTAACACGCAAAAAAGTGGTTTAAGAGGAACTTTACTTCAAGAAAAGAAAAATTCTTTTGTAAGTCAATGGTTGGCAAAAATGAAAAAGGATGCCGACATTGTTGATAAGAGATACGTATTTTATAACCGTTAATTAGGCGAAATAAAACTTAATTCTCCCTCTATTTTGAACTCGCCTAAGCGGGAAAGATAGAGGGATTTTTATTTTAAACGAACCAAATGGATAATGAAAGAATCTTTTTAACCGGATTTATGGGCTCTGGCAAAAGCACTATTGGACCAATCTTAGCCAACGTGCTGGGGTGGAATTTTTATGATCTGGATAAATTGATCGAGCAAGAAGTTGGCGATTCCGTTGATAATATTTTTGCAACTCATGGAGAAACCTTTTTCCGCACAAAAGAATCCGAAGTATTAAAGAAAACCGGAAATACCGGAAAGATGGTTCTTGCTTTGGGTGGCGGAACATTAAATGATAACCAAAATATTGAGTTCATTAAAAAAAACGGGGTATCGGTTTACTTGAAGAGCTGTCCAGATGAAATTTTCCGGCGTCTCAAATTTAAAATTGACCGCCCGCTTCTAAAATCAAAGGATGGTTTGCCGTTTTCGCCTTTCGAAACGAAAAAAAAGATTTCCGAACTTCTTGAAAAAAGAGAGCCTACTTATCTATCGGCGGATATCGTTTTTCAAGTTGATAATATTACCGTTGGCAAAACCGTGGACGACCTTGTAAAAATATTAAAGAGAAAGTTCCGCTTATGAAAATTATTTCCGTTCCGCTTAAAGAAAATAAATACGAAATATATCTTGGTAAAGGGATACTGGAGAAGTTCACTTTACTTTGTAAAAAACATTCGTTGCCGAAAAGAAAATTTTTTGTTGTTGATGAAAATGTTTTTAATCTTCACAAAGAGTATTTGCATACTTTTTTATTTGATGAAAAAAAAGATTCGCTCTACAAATTCCCGGCTGGTGAAAAATCAAAATCGTTTAAGCAAATATCAGAACTGCATAAAGTGATGCTTGAAAATAAATTCGGACGCGATACCCTGGTGGTAACTGTTGGCGGCGGGGTAACGGGCGATGCAGCCGGATTTGCCGCTTCAATTTTTATGCGCGGAATTCCGGTCGTTCATATTCCAACCACGTTATTGGCGGCGGTTGATAGTTCGGTAGGTGGAAAAACGGGGATAAATTTTAACAACACAAAAAATATTATTGGAAGTTTTTATCAACCGAAATTTGTTCTGATCGATACAAATTTTTTCTCCTCTTTGCCGGAAAAGGAAATAACATGCGGGCTTGGTGAAATTATTAAATATGCCTATTTGACCGGACAAAATTTTTACGAGGAAGTATTTCTTGCTTTTAATTATTTCTACCAAAAAGATTTTTCAAAAACAGAGAAGTTGATCGCAAATTCAATACATGTAAAAGCGGAAGTCGTTTCAAGTGACGAAAAAGAAACCGGACTCCGGAAGATTCTAAACTTTGGTCATACGTTTGCGCATGCATTTGAAAGCGAACTCCATTTCAAAATTAAACACGGAGAAGCGGTAATTGCGGGGATTATTTGCGCCTTGTATTTATCGCGTGAAAAAGGATTTATTACAGAAGAACAACTGAAAAAATTCCTTTACCTTCCAAAACAAATTGCTTTGCCCTCTTCGCTAAAAAAACTTAATAAAGAAAAACTTTTTCAAGTGATGCTTTCCGACAAAAAAAATAGAGACGGTAAAATTAAATTTGTTCTTCTAAAAAATATCGGTGAAATTTTGCTTGATGTTGAAGCTGAAAAAACTGAAGTTTTTAATTCTTTTGAAAGGATGTTTAAGACAATTTAATCGGGGTAAAACTCTCATCATTTCGCATTTACTGAAATTATTCAGTTATCAAGCATTCTTGCTTTTTGGCATGTTTAGTTCTTAGAAGTAAGAAAAACCGGAAGTGACCTAATATTTATTGTGAATTATCACTTTTATTTAACAATTTTGCATTTACGATCTGGCATCTAAAATGTTATTAAAAGTTGAATAAAGTTAGTGATTAACAATATGTTTAACGGTTTAATTAATATAGTCCAGAAAAGTTGCAGAAAAAATTCATCTCCAACCTTGATTATCACGGGAAAAGAGTTCAATCCTTTTAATAAAGTCCAATCTTCCCCAAATTCCTATTCGTTCAAACCAGGTTATCATTTATTAAGCATTGTAAATAAAGAGAGAAAGGTATCATAATGGCAAAAATAGTAATCATTGATGACGATCCCGATATCCTCGACGCAAGTAGTCTTGTTCTTCATTCAAAAGGTTACGAGGTAAACACAGCTACCAATCCGGACGAAGGATACGAGTTGGTTAAAGAAACAAACCCGGATTTAATTATTCTTGATGTAATGATGAATGAACCTGACGATGGATTTTTTCTTGCACAAAAATTTAGAAGAGAGAAAATAACCATTCCAATATTGATGCTTTCATCGGTATCAAAAACGGTGGGCATGAATTTCGGCATAAGCGAATTAGTCCCTGTGGATGATTTTGTAGAAAAGCCAATTTCTCCCTCATTACTGGTGGAGAAGGTGGAGCTTCTGCTTCAGTTGAGAAAGGAGCATTAAGATAATGTTAGTATTGGAAAAAAATGCTCTCTCGGAAGAGATAGAAAATCTGGTTAATCAATTCGGAACCGAACGATCCGCACTATTACAAATCTTACAAGCCATCCAGCGTAAACACAAACATATTTCAGATTTTGCGCAGCAGGAAGTTGCGCGTTTGATGGATATTCATCCCGTAGAAGTAAACAGCGTAGTAACATTTTATGCGTTTCTTTGCACTGAACCGAAAGGAAGAAACATCGTCCGGTTATGTCAAACCATCTCTTGTGATATGGCAGGAAAAGAGAAAATCGAAGAAACGGTGCAACGAGAATTAGGTATCACCTTCGGTCAAACAACCAAAGATAAACGGATAACCTTAGAGTTTACTAATTGTTTGGGAATGTGCGACCAAGGTCCGGCAATGCTTGTAAACGAAAAAGTTTATACAAAATTGGATCCGGAAACCGCAATTAAAATTTTGAATGAGATAAAATAGGTAACCATATGGAATTTGAAAAAACATTGAACAAAAAAAGAAGCGGTCCCGTTTTATTCTCTGAATATAAATTGGGAGAAGGGGTTAAAAAAGCTTTAGAAATAGGAAGAGAAAATATTCTCTTTGAACTTAGAGACTCCGGCTTAAAAGGAAGGGGAGGAGCCGGCTTCCCGACAGCTACAAAATGGATGCTCTCCGCCGCATCAGTATCAGAGCAAAAATTTATTGTCTGCAACGCAGACGAAGGAGAACCGGGAACATTCAAAGATCGAGTTCTTCTGTTAGAATACCCCGAACTTGTTTTTGAAGGAATGATCATAGCCGGTTACACTATAGGCGCTAAAGTTGGAATTCTCTATCTGCGCGGTGAATATGAATATATGCTTAAATCCCTTGAGGATTTTCTTGCGACTTTAAGAAAAGATAATTTATTGGGAGAAAATATCCTCGGCAATAGTTCCTTTAGCTTTGATATTCATATCAGATTGGGTTCAGGCGCGTACGTATGCGGTGAAGAGACGGCTTTAATTGAATCACTCGAAGGTTATAGAGGCGAGCCGCGTAATCGTCCACCTTACCCCGTTAATACCGGTTATCTGGGACATCCTACAGTGGTTAACAACGTAGAAACACTTGCATCTGTTCCGCACATCTTATTAAAAGGCGGGCAGTGGTTTAAAAAACACGGGACTGACAAATCAACAGGATCAAAGCTTTTTTCAGTTTCGGGCGACTGTGAAAAACCAGGCGTTTATGAACTGCCGTGGGGAACATCAATCGCACAGTTGCTTGAAATTGTTGAGGCTAAAGATACAAAAGCCGTACAAGTTGGCGGCGCTTCAGGAATATGTCTGCCGAAATCACAATTTAATCGAGTCCTTGGTTATGAAGATGCGGCTACCGGAGGCTCGATCATCGTGTTCAACCAAAGTAGAAACATGTTAAAAGTTTTGAAAAACTTCATGGAGTTTTTTGCGGAAGAATCGTGCGGGCAATGCACGCCATGCCGGATCGGAAATATTAAACTGCTTGAAGCGGTCGAAAAAATTGAGAAGAACGACTTTACCTTCAAATACATAAATAATTTAAAAGAATTAGGAAAGACAATGCAGGTAGCTTCAAAATGCGGCTTGGGTCAATCGAGTCCGAACTCGTTTATTTCAATTCTTGAGAATTTTACAGATGAAATTTTTGGTTTAAACGGAAAGGGAAAAAATAATGGTTAAGAGAGAGAATGAACGAATCCCGGTTAGTCAACAAGCGCACGTAGTAGATAAACCAAAAGATTTAACAAATATCGGCGGAACGGTCTCGGTTCAAATTAACGAAAAGAAAATTACGGTACCGTTGGGAACAACAATTTTGGAAGCTTGTCGATTAAATCAAATTCATATCCCTACACTTTGCCATCATCCCGATCTTTGCATCGCCGGTGTTTGCCGTGTTTGCGTGGTTGAAGTTGAGAAAATGCGCACACTCCAAACAGCTTGCTCTTTCCCGATAATGTCTCCAATCAAAATAAAAACTTCTACAGAGATGGTAAGAAAAGCGAGAAGGCATATTATCGATCTCCTTTTAAGCGAGCATTATGGTGAATGTTATTCTTGTTTTAGAAATGGGAACTGCGAACTGCAAAATCTTGCAAAAGAATATGGAGTTGATGATTACACATTCGGACACGTCCAATCTCCCCGCTATGAAGTTGATAATTCCTCTCCAGCGGTAGTTAGAGACATGAACAAATGCGTTTTGTGTAAAAGATGCGTAAGAACCTGTATCGATTTGCAGGAGGTTGGCGTGCTGGAAGCAATTGATAGAGGACATGATACGCATGTTGGAACATTTTTAGATAAACCGCTTGCCGACGTTGTATGTATTAACTGCGGACAATGTATCAATCGCTGCCCAACTGCCGCGCTTCGCGCAAATGACCCATCGGATGAAATTTGGACGGCGATCGATGATCCGAAAAAACATGTTGTCA
>Ga0209417_1004190_pt1 | contig 17636 bp, 14 predicted proteins | sample RifGroF2_FD_184002 | JGI IMG/M metagenome (GOLD analysis project Ga0209417, IMG submission 184002) | Groundwater microbial communities from Rifle, Colorado, USA - Groundwater F2 (SPAdes) (version 2) | ecosystem: Environmental > Aquatic > Deep subsurface > Groundwater | place: Rifle, Colorado... | reverse complement strand
CCTGTTGGTGCAGGCATAGGGTCAAGGCAGATGAACTGCCTGACAATAGAGCCGAATGGCAGAGAAAATTGTCTGCAAACGAGCTAAAATGAACGTGATTTTTTAAAATTTTGTTCAAAAAAGTACAGATAAAAAGTTAATAAAAAAAATTATTGTCAAAAAAGCAATTTTTAGAGATTGCCTTAACTATTAATAAAATAGTTTAAATTCAGATTAATCAACCTGCTCCGCAAACGAGCTTGCTCTGCAGTTCTCAAATCTGGATTTTTATCGGCAGAGCCAATAAAGTTTAAGCAATAAACGTTGATGTAACAATGGCGGAAAAGTGAATAGTTGCGGAAAGTCGGCGGAAAGATGAAGTTAATAGTTAATAGTGAATAGTGAAGAGTAGTTGAAACTCGGCGGAAGCCGAGAGTTTTTTAAAAGACAGGACAAGAAAGTCGGTTGGAAAATTAATGATGAGATAAATTGTTTGGGAAAAAATTATGGATGATGAGAAAACTTAAAATTCAATATCAACGCAAAAATATCCGCTTTGCCATTTTGCGTAAACTCTTAAAAATTGATTGGAAAATAAAAATGTATCTAAAAGTAATAAACATAAAAAATTTTCGAAAAATCAAGGATGCAAAATGCGTTTTTAATCCAGGGCTCAATTTAATTGTTGGTCCAAATGATTCAGGCAAATCAGCAGTTGTAGATGCAATCCGTTTTGTTCTTAGACAGGTTGTTGACGATTATTCAAGAATATCAATTGATGATTTTAATGATAAAGAAATAGAAATATCTATTGATATTATTTTTTCGTTTGATGATTGTAAAGCAAGTAAGCAAATTGAAGAGTCAGCTTTATTTGCAGAATATTTATCATTCACTGCAGACAATAAACCAGAACTGAAAATCTGGTATAACATTAAAAGCAATGAGAAAGACATTAAGTTTCCTGAATTTAAGGTAGGGCCTACTAAAAATGTTGCAGTTGATATGGATGTTCGATGCAGAGAGAATCTAAAAATTGTATACCTACGCCCTTTACGTGATGCTGGAAATGAACTTAAAGCAAAACAAGGCTCACGGATTTCTAAAATTTTAAGCAATCATAATGATATCAAAACCGCTGAAGCCCAACTTATTGAATTGTTAGAAAAGTTCCGTGACGATTCTGAAGAATTCTTCGAAAATGGAAAAGGCAAGCAGATAACAGACGAAATTAAAAGATTAGTTAATGTTTTTGATGAGCAATCAATTTTGCAAAACAAGAAGATAAAATTTGGACCAACAGAAAAACTTGATTCTTTACGTACTTTAGAGAAAATTGCATTGTATTATCACAATATGCCTCATCCTGGTTTAGGCACTCTTAATATGATTTTTATTGCGGCAGAACTTCTTCATTTAAGTATACAAAAAACACCAAAACTCATCCTTGTTGAAGAAATTGAAGCTCATTTACACCCGCAACGGCAATTAAAAATTATCAAAGCATTGCAAGATGAATCGAAAAAAGGAATCCAAATGATTCTTACAACACATAGTCCCAATTTAGCATCTGTGATCGATATTTTTCGGTTAAACATATGCAATGAAGGAAAATTTTATTCATTAGCGCAAGGTAATACGGAATTAACTACCAAAGATTATTCTTATCTTGGCAGGTTTCTTGATGTAACAAAAGCTAATCTTTTTTTTACAAGAGGAGTCTTGTTAGTCGAAGGACCAACTGAGCAATTGCTAATTCCTGAATTCGCCAAATTCTTGGGATACGATTTAACTGATTATGGAATATCTGTCATTTGTACATATAATTTAGGATTCGATCATTTTGTGAATACTTTTAAGAGAAAAAAAAGCCCATTCAACCAAATACCTATAGCGGTTCTAACAGACGCTGATAGAAAAAATCAGCAAAAAATAATTGATTATGAAAATAAATTAAAAAATGAATGAAAACAAAATTGAATGCTATGTTGGAGAACAATTATATTCGGATATTGATTTGAATACAGATAAAAGCAAAAAAACTACTTTTGAAAAAATGATACTTAATAAAACAACAGAGTTAAAAACCTTATATATAGATTCATATAATACTTTAAAGGATAGGGATGAACCTGCTAGAATTGATATGGATTTTGAACATCTTTATAAAAAAATGTGTGATGAAAAAGCGGTAATAGCTCAAGAGGCGGCTGGAAAACTTTCGGAAATCAATTTAGGTATAGAAGCACTCTGCAAAAAAATACAATTTGAAAATGATATATTAAGACATGATGAAGTCAAAGTAAAAGCTGAATCAATAGTAGGCAAGAAACCTATCATAAAAAGAGAAATCGAAGAAAATCTTGAATATATTGTAAAAGCAATTAAATTCGTAATACCAGATCTATAATCTATAACTCAATAAATATGTGCAATTACATAGTTACAAATTCAGAAATAGGCTCAGCCGAACAAGACTTATTTGACAATGGACAATATTTTAACTCTGAACAAAAAATGTTTATTAAATGTTTAGATTCCTGTTGTCTTCAGGCTTATGCAGGAACAGGAAAAACTAGTGCAATAGTTGGGAAACTGCACGTGCTTGCGCAAAAAAATATTTGGAAAAATGGCAGAGGCATTTGTGTTATTTCACACACTAATGTGGCGGTGGATGAAATCAAAAAACATGTTGCCAAGCATTATCCAGGGATTATGGAATATCCAAATTTTGTTGGTACTATTCAAGAGTTTGCAAATAAGTTTCTATTTATTCCATATCTGGCAAGCAAGGGCTTGCAAATAAAATTTCAAGATAGTTATAGATATAATGATTACAAAAATGAAATAACAGATTTGTCGATCATAAGAAGGATTGATAATAAATTAGCCCAACTTAATCATAGCAGAGACAAAGCAAGAGCAAAAGAGGAGTTTTTTAAGCGATTCCAAACTTTACATTTAAATAATGGCCACCTCTTTGCTGAGGATAACAATAATGGGCTAACAGTATATAATGACTTAGAAACGAAACAGGTTTCACAGAGATGTATTGTTGAAGCTTTGAGTACTTTAATAAAAAAACAACATGAAAAAGGTGTTTTTCTTTTTCTGGAAAGTTTTGTTTATGGTTATGCATACTTGAAACAAAATCTACTATTAAAAGATATTATTAGCCAACGTTTTGAATTTGCTTTTCTTGATGAAGCACAAGATTGTTCAGAAATTCAGCTTAATGTGTTGTATGAATTATTTGGAGAAACTCAAAGACTGTATTTCAACAAATTGGCGATATTAACCAGGCTATTACCGAAACAGAATGGAAGGCTTCCAATCCTTGGCATTTCACTCAGTCAATGCGGTTTGGGCAAAACATCACAGGTTTTATAAACAAATTCCAAGTAGACACAGGTCCCGGTGTTACAGGAAGCACCGAAGAAACTAAACCGTATTTAATAATTTATGATTCCGAAAAAGAGAGGGATATATTAGCAAATTTTGCGGAAATAATTAAAACAGCACAAATACCATTCAGTTCTGATAAGGGGTATTTTGCAATTTCTTATCGACATGATAAGTTGGAGAAATTTGCTGATTATTCAGAAAAGATTGCAAAGAATAAAAATAAAAAGGAATCATATCGATATGATACGGACATTGAATATCTGGATTTGATCACAGAAGATTTTATTAGAGTAAAGGGGACGCCTTTCGTGGCAAAAATATTATTGCATCTATTATACAAACATCATAAAGAAAATGGCAATTCGTGGAGCAAATTGAAGAATTTATTAAGAAATAGTGATAAAGCTGATAATTTTAAAAGATTGATAATAGCAATAAGCAACGATATTTTACTGAATAAAAGCATAATTGATTTGGATAAATTAAAAGAAGGATTAAATGAAATTTTAGGTGAAGATGCGATTAATTTTACACGTAGCAATGATTCAAATAATTTACTCCCTAATTCAACTACAGCTTCCGATAATATATTCACGAATTCTGATGGAATAAAGATTAAACTCGGAACAATTCACAGTATTAAAGGACAAACACACGATGCAACTTTGCTATTTTCAAGTAAGGAAGGAAAAAAACAAGATATCCAACATGTTTTTGACAATACCCCAAAACTTACGCCCAAATACAAGAAGCTATTATATGTAGCAGCTTCAAGACCAAAATATTTATTCGCTTTTGCAATAGAAAAAAATAAATATGATACTCTTACTGATAAAAGTATTTTTAAAGATTTTACACCAATGAAGATAGGAGATTAGATCACAATCGATTATAGGGCAGATGGACAGGCTGGTGCGGGAAAGAGTTAGAAGCTATTTTTTTATGACCCCCGGCACAGGTCCGGGGGCTAAACACGATGTGATGTGATGGGGAGGTAGGAGGAAGGCATTGCCGGAGATTAAGTCGCTGACATTCGAAGCGATTTTAGATGAGGAAATAAAAGAGAATTGATAATGCCCTGATGAAGTAGTTTTAAGGACTTCAATTAAGCAGCAAAAAACACTTCACAGGGTAAACTTACGCATCTCATAATTTTTTATGACGGATTATTTTATGGTTCAATTTTATTATGTTTATGTTTTGCAATCTGAAAAAGATCATCAACTTTATACAGGTTTAACAATCGATTTAAAAACAAGGTTCGAGGAGCATAATAACGGGGAAGTATCTCAGACGCAGAACAGGCGGCCAATGAAACTGATATATTATGAAGCATGCTTAAATCAGCAGGACGCGATTAAAAGAGAGCGATATTTAAAAACAACGTGGGGGAAAAGATATATTAAAAGCCGATTAGAGGGATATTTAAAAGTCTAAATTTTTAATGAGTTGAGAATATCATTTATTGAAAGTTCGGCTTTGCAAATTACTTTGTCCGAAGCGCCATAGTATATTATAAGGGTATCACCTTTAATAATATGGCCATTAGTAAAGATGACGTTTCCAAAAAAGCCGTTCTTCTCATAGTCTTCTATTGGCTCCATAATCGGTTCATCGGAGCGGGCGATAACCTTTGAGGGGTCGTCAATATCGAGTAAAAGAGCTCCGAGGCAATATCTGTGATTTTTATCGGCGCCGTGGTAAATCTCAAGCCAGCCTTTGTTCGTTTTAATCGGAGAAGCGCCTGAGCCGATTCTTTCACTGTCCCACATACCATCGCGTGTTGCTGCGACACATTTGTGTCCGCCCCAGAATCGCAAATCGTTTGACTCGGCAAGCCAGATATAATTTCCGCCAACAATTGACATATTCGGCCGATGCAGGCAGCAGTATTTTCCGTTTATCCTTTCCTCGAATAAAGCACAATCTTTATTTGGGCCTGAAATAATCATGCCGTACCTATTAAAATTCATCCAGTCGGATGTGCTCATTAATCCGACGCCGTATCCGTAATTTGAAACGGCGGTATAAGTCAGATAGTATTTTCCTTCGATTTTGGCAACTCTGCAATCCTCGATGCCATACGATTCAAGGGGGCCTTGTCCGAATATGGGGTTGTCGTCAACAACGGTAAAATGATTTCCATCCGTGCTATACGCCAATCTTAAATGCGATAGTGTTGTAAGATACCCATGCCCTTTATATGTGATGGCTCTTTGGTCTGAACAGTTCAGATGAGGGGCTGACTTGTCAAATTCAAGAATCCTGATTTTTCCATTATCCATTACAGGAAAGCTGATTTTGCCTTCTTTCTGCTGAGGTCTTTCAGCGACTCTCATTAAAAGCCATATCTTATTATCGTATTCAAATACTCCCGGATTCAACAGGCATTCAACATCAAGGCCTGTGTGGCTCGGGCGAACCGCGGCAGGGACGAGAATTGGATTTTTTTCAAATCTTTTTGCGATATCAGTCACTGCTATGCTCCTTTCATTCTTTGTATTATATACGTACAGAGGGATTTGAGGAAAGATTAAAAATAAAGTCTTATAAGTGATTAGCTCATAGGGGCTTATTAAATTGATCCCTGGTCTGGAGCCTTAGAGGTTGTATTTCGCAGGCGCTGGTAGCAAAAATCAGACAGCGAAAGAAAGGTGAAGGCAGGAGCCCCCCCACATCTTTCCCTGGAACATTAAGACTGGAAAACTAATAATTTTCTAATATAATGTTAACAAAAAGCTAACATAAAATGTTACAATGTCTTTATGCCTAAAGAAAATATTTTAGTAGTAGACGATGAGGAAGATGTGCTTGAGTTGGTTCGGTATAACCTTGAAAAAGAAGGATATGCTGTTCAGACAGCAGCCTGCGGTGAAGATGCAATAAAAAAAACAGCCGCTAAGCTGCCGGATATGATAATTCTGGATTTGATGCTGCCCGGCATTGACGGCTTGACGATTTGCAAAAAATTAAAGGCAGACAGCAGAACCCAAAACATTCCCGTTATAATGCTTACCGCCAAGAGCGAAGACAGCGATGTGGTAACAGGGCTGGAAATCGGAGCGGATGATTATATTACCAAGCCATTCAGTCCGAAAGTCCTGATAGCCCGCATTCGCCGACTTCTCCATAGGAATATAGCACATGACCTGGAAAAAACGCCTGTCAAAATTCACGAAATTATAATTGACCCTTCGCGCAGACAGGTGATGGTAAAAAATAAGCAGGTCGAACTTACATTCACCGAATTCAATATTTTGTACGCATTGACCAAGAGACCGGGGATGGTTTTTACGCGATACCAAATTGTTGATGTTGTTCACGGCCATGACTATTTGGTAACAGACAGAGCAATAGATGTACAAATGGTTTCACTTCGTAAAAAACTCGGTTCTGCCGGCAAGTATATCGAAACTGTGCGCGGCGTAGGTTATCGTTTTAAAGATTAGATAATGAAAACACCCAAATTGATTTGGCAGATTTTCCCGCCTTTTTTGGTGATTGCCGCTGCATCGCTGTTGGCGACTGCGTGGTTTTCCTCCAAATCATTCACAAAGTTATATTACGACCAGCTTGCAGACAGTTTAAAGACTCAAAGCCGCCTCATTGAGCCGCAAATAATTGATAATTTTGCACAAGCAGACGAAATCTGTAAATCGCTGGGGAAAAGTACCGGGTTACGTATAACCGTCATATTAGCTGACGGCCAGGTAATCGGTGATTCGGATGAAAATCCAGCCTTGATGAAAGACCACAGCGACAGGCCCGAATTCAAAGAAGCATTAATCAGCGGCGAGAGCAGGTCTACGAGATTTAGTGATACGCTGGGCAGAAGTATGATATATGTAGCAACGGCAGTCGTTAGAGACGGGTATACTTCAGCCATTATCAGGACGTCTATGCCGATTACTGTCGCCAAAAAAGGACTTACAGCACTTCATAATAAAATCGTGTGGACGGGTCTTATCATAACTATCTGCGCTGCGGCAGCGACCTGGATAATTTCCAGAAAAATAAGCAGGCCGATAGAACAAATGACCGAAACTGCAAAGCATTTTGCCGCAGGTGATTTTAACAGCAGAACCGCATTGCCCAATTCGAGGGAATTGGCAAAATTAGCAAAAACTCTCAATGAAATGGCTGAAAGAATCGGCGGAAGAATTGAGACTATAACCAAAGACCAGTCTGAAACACAAGCTGTTTTGGCAAGTATGAATCGGCTGGAAAACATAAGACGTGATTTTGTCGCGAATGTTTCGCATGAATTGAAAACTCCCATCACGTCGATTAAAGGATTTGTGGAAACCCTGCTTGAAGAAGGAGTAAATAATTCTGAACAAACAGAGAATTTTTTGAAAATTATATCGCGTCATGCCGACAGACTTGATGCCATAATTAATGATTTACTGGCACTTTGCAGGCTCGAAGAAGACGGCCAAAAAAGAAATTTGAACTTTGAACTGCATCCAATAATGCCTGCAATCGTATCAGCAATTGAACTTGCAAAAATGAAAGCAGACGCAAAAAGAATTTCTATCGAACTTAATGGCGACAAGACTATAACGGCAAAAATAAACGCGGCACTGCTGGAACAGGCTGTCTTAAATCTTATTGACAACGCTATTAAGTATAGTCCCGATGGCGGCAAAATTAAAATTGATGTAAAAAAATCAGACAGAGAAATCGCAATCACTGTTGCCGATACCGGCTGCGGAATAGACAGCGAACATCTTGACCGGATTTTTGAACGGTTTTATGTTGTTGACAAAGCCAGAAGCAGAAAGCTCGGCGGCACAGGACTTGGGCTTGCGATAGTAAAACACATTGCGCAAGTTCACGGCGGCAGCGTTTCCGTTGAGAGTACACCCGATAAAGGCAGTACATTTACACTTTCCCTACCTAAAGATTAATATAATTTTAATTAATTCGCCATATTTTATTAACAATTCTCATTTATTCTCCTGATGTAATTTGACAGAAGCGGATTCTACCAACGAATTTTTTTAGGAGATAAGCGAATGAAAAGGAAATTTTTAGCTGTAGCGATTTTCTCAATTTTTATTTCACCATTTGCAAATGCTGACGAGATTACGGGTTTGAAGCAGCAGCTTGCAGAGCAGCAAAAATTGTTAATGCAGATGCAGCAAAAGCTTGAACAGCTTGAAACGGGTCAAAAAGTTCAGGAACAGAAAATCGATGAAAAAATTTCTACTGCCGTCGAAAAGAAACAGATTTCTGCTTTGCCCGACAGCTTCAAATGGGTTGAAAACGTGAAACTAAGCGGAGACTTGAGATATCGTCACGAGACGGTCAACAGGCAAAACAATACAGGCAGATGGAATGCTGGAGATAACAAAAACCGCATACGTGCAAGACTTGGGCTTGATGCCAAAATTAATGATGACTGGAGTGCCGTTTTCCGACTTGCCAGCGGTTCAGCAGACCCTGTTTCAACCAATCAGACGCTTGAGAACGCATTCTCAAGTAAAGCCATCTGGCTCGACTTGGCATATTTTGACTGGCATCCCGCAGCATGGCCGGCCATAAATGTTTATGGCGGTAAAATGAAAAATCCGTTCTTCAGAGCCGGCGACAATCAGCTTATCTGGGATGACGACCTGAATCCGGAAGGCATTGCTGCCTCATATAAAAAATCCCTGAGCGAAAAAACTGATTTATATGTAAACGGCGGCGGTTTCTGGGTTGATCAATCTTCTTCTACCGGAAATATTTCCCTCTGGGGTACGCAAGCCTATGTAAAGCATGTATTCGAGAACAAAAACTATCTTTCAAGCGGTTTAAGTTATTACAATTACGGCAGTCTCCAGGGCAAACCGTCGCTGGTTTCACAATGGAGTAGCGGAACAAGTTCACTCGGTAACAGTGTCGAACCGGGCACAATAAATTATCTTTCAGATTATGATATCGTCGAGGGGTTTGGCGAATATGGTTTCAATTACAATAATCTTCCAATCGCGGTGTACGGCAGTTATGTAAAAAACATCGCAGCCTCTACTGCGGAAGATACCGGCTGGCTTATCGGATTTAAAGTCAATAAAGCCAAAGTACCGGGCTCATGGGAGTTTTCTTATGATTATCGAAGCCTTGACGCTGACGCGGTTTTGGGCCAATTTAGCGATTCAGATTTCGCCGGTGGCGGAACAGACGCCAAAGGCCACAGGTTTGGTCTTAAATACCAGGTGGCCAAAAACCTTCAAGCCGGCCTGACTTATTTTCTTAATGAAACCAGCGCAAACAGCTTTGAAAGTGACGATTATCGAAGATTGCAGGCCGATTTAATGTTAAAGTTTTAACAAAATATTAATCTTGTCTTAACACAATTCTAACAATTTATTAGTAATTTATACTCAGGAGATTAATTATGAAAAAACTGATAGTGATTATAGTAACTGTGCTGGCCTTAACCGGCAACCTTTTGGCAGAAAAACAAACCCTGCAAATCGAAGGCTCTACAACCGTAGGCCCGATTGCCGATGCCTTTGTCGAATCATTCAAGAGCAACTACCCGGAACTTGAAATCACAGTCAAAAAAACCGGTTCAGGCGATGGCGCGGCGGCTCTTGTCGATAACAGATGTGACATTGCGACTATGAGCCGATTTATGAAAGACGATGAATTTAAGAAAGCTGTCGATAAAGGCGTTTTTCCTGTAGCACACGTTATCGCGATGGATGGCGTTTGCGTAGCGGTTCATCCGTCAAATCCTGTTACTGAGCTTACAACCGCCCAGGTTCGCGATATCTACACCGGAAAAATCAATAACTGGAAACAGCTCGGCGGACTGGATATGCCGATTGTGATTATCAGCCGCGATACTTCTTCAGGAACGTATGAAACCTTTCATCAGCTTGTGATGGGCAAAGAACAAATGGCGGCAGGCGTTGAATATGTAAATTCCAATCCCCAGGCTCATTCACGAATCAAAACTACTCCCGGTGCTGTTGGTTATATCGGAATAGGTTTTATAGATGCCGAAGTTAAAGCGCTGAAAATCGACGGCGTTGAGCCGACAAAGGAAACCATCATAAGCGGCCAATATCCAATTGCAAGACCGTTGTTTCTGTTTACAAACGGCTATCCCAAACTTGGCTCGTTAGTTTACAAATTCTGTACTTTCCATCTTACTGAAACTGGTCAGGAAATCGTGGAAGCTAAAGGCTTCATCGCCTGTACCAAATATTAACGAATTGAATGAAAAACAATAACGCACAAATAAATAAAGAGCCGAAGACCTCCAGCAGGTCTTTGGCTCTTACTGCTTTGGAAGATTTTAATGGTTTTGCCATTTATCATTCCGGCAGATTTGTTTTATTCGCTGTTTCATTCAATACGGTTTTAATTGTGCTGCTTATTTTCTATTTTGTAATACAGCAGGGTCTGCCGTTTTTCAAAAATTTCGATACAATCGAATTTTTCACATCCAAACAATGGTACCCCGAAGCGGATAATCCGAAATTCGGCGCATTGTCTATAATTTTTGGTTCTCTTTATGTAACAATCTCAGCGCTGCTTTTAGCGGTACCGGCCGCGATTCTGGCCGCTGTTTTCCTCAGCGAAATTGTTTCTCATAAAATCAGAAATTATGTCAAACCTGTGATAGAACTGCTTGCGGCGATACCTTCAGTAGCGTATGGTTTTTTCGCTGTGCTTGTTTTAGCTCCGTTTCTTCAAACACACTTTGGTCTTTCAACCGGTACAAACGCGCTAAACGCATCTTTGATTCTTTCGATAATGGCTCTGCCGACAATCATCAGTGTCGCCGAGGATTCGATTACCGCTATTGGCAGAGATTTACGTGAAGCCTCTTATGGATTGGGGGCTACTCGTTTTGAGACGATTTTTAAAGTGGTTATTCCTGCCGCGCACAGCGGCATTATAGCGGCAATCGTTTTGGGAATGATGCGGGCAATCGGCGAAACAATGGTCGTTTGGATGGCCAGCGGAAACGCAAATCAGATTCCCTCCCCATGGTGGGACTTGACCCAGTCGGTCAGAACTATGACAGCTACAATCGCCGGAGATATGGGTGAAACATCCAAAGGCTCTCCGCATTATCAGTCTCTTTTTGCAATCGGAATCGTACTTCTGGCAATGACATTTTTATTAAATATTATAAGCGAATACTTTTTGGCTTCGGCTGGGAAAAACAGCAGGAAAAAATAATATGCGGTTTTTCATAAGACATATTACTGATAAGATTTTTACAATCCTCACGGTTTTGAGCGTAATTATGCTTGTCGCAATTCTTGCCGTAATACTCGTTCCAATGCTGCGAAAAGGCCTTTCAGCAATTGTTTTTAACGGCACAATCGAATTTCGCAAAATGCAGCTCGATTTATTCAGTAGAGGCGATATTGATGAATTAAAAAATGAAGATATCCGTTCCCGCCTTTACCGGAATAAAATATATGAGACAATCGAAAGCTTCAAACAGAATATAGATTCTGAAACCCTAAGCGATAAAGCTGGCGTAATTTATAGAAATTTTGGCAAAGAACTCCAGAGAAAAAATATAAAGGGCGCAGAATATCAGAAGCTCCGTTCATTAAGCAGGGAACTCAGGGATAAACTTCAAGCCGTGTTCAAAAGCAGCGATAAAAAATTTATCCAGGAAAACATAAGCGACGTTTTGAAATTCAAAAATGATATCGCTTTCAAAGATACTTCTATTGACGGATTGTTTGTTTTAGCTGAAGATTTTGCGTCCGACATTGAACACATCGACCTTTCCAGACGTCAGCAATATGCTGCTTCGCTCAAAGAATTGGAAAATATAATCACAAAGCTGCTTGGCCCTAATCCGTCATTACCTGTACCCGCATTAAAAATGGATAGATATGGTGCGACAAGGCGTGATATCGCTGAGAAGCTTCTAAACCGACTGCTCTGGTTGGAACAATGGCAGCAGGATTCACCCGGCAAACCGATGAAAAGAGTTATTACACCAAGAGCTGAATTATTTGCAGGCACGGAAATTGAGCCGCTGTTTAATTATATTCGCGAAAACCTCGACGAAATACTTGTTTTCAAACCAGCCTTTTACTGGCAATACTTTATTGACGACAGCACACCCGGCCATTATTTTGGCGGCGTATGGCCTGAAATACTTGGCACTGTGTTTTTGACATTGGCCGCAATGATTTTCGTTTTCCCTATAGGAATTATTTCCGCGGCATATCTCGCCCAATGTCAATCAGACAATTTAATTATAAAAATTATTCGTATGGCTATAAACACTCTTGCAGGCGTACCGAGTATCGTATTCGGCTTGTTCGGCCTGGCGTTTTTCGTGCTTTATCTTATGCCGTTATTTGGCGGCCCCTCAAAACCGTGCATTTTAACCGCGGCTCTGACACTGGCGGTACTTACCCTCCCAGTGATGATTCGCGCAAGCGAAGAGGCGATTCGAAGCGTGCCGCAAAGCTATGTTGAAGCATCTTTGGGATTGGGCGCCGGGAAATTAACAACGTTTATTTCTGTAATTCTGCCTGCCGCTATGCCGGGAATTTTAACTGGAATAATTCTAAGTGTCAGCAGGGTAGCAGGTGAAACCGCTCCTATTTTGTTTACAGGCGCAATCGCATTTGGTCCGACTCCAAAATCAATCTTTGACCCGACTCGCACGCTCTCCTACGGCAGTTATGATATTGCGATAGGCGATAAGCTGGCCGCACTCGTTCCGCACAATCAGTACGGCATGGTCGCCACGCTAATTATGCTTGTTTTTTGTTTGAACATCGCTGCGATAATAATGCGGGCAAAAATCTCAAGAAAACTTAAGGGGCATTAAATTTATGTCTGACAAAAAAGCCATTATAAAATCTGAAAACTTTTGCTTTTATTACGGTTCAAAAATCGGCGTAAAAAATATCTCGATGGAAATATATCCCAAAAGCGTTACCGCCATAATCGGCCCAAGCGGCTGTGGAAAGAGCACATTTCTGCGAAGCATTAACAGGATTAATGACCTCATTGCCAACATCAAAACCAAAGGCGTATTGCTGGTGAAAGGCCATAACGTTTATGACAAAAACACCAATCTGGTAAATCTTCGCCAGCAGGTCGGAATGGTTTTTCAAAAACCAAACCCGTTCCCAAAAAGCATTTTTGATAATGTCGCTTACGGCCCGCGTTTGCAGGGAGTAAAAAAACGCTCTTATTTGCAGCAGATAGTCGAAGAAAAACTCAAAGCCGCCGCTCTCTGGGGCGAAGTAAAAGATGAATTAAATAAATCTGCGCTCGCATTATCAGGCGGCCAGCAGCAAAGGCTCTGCATTGCCCGGGCGCTTGCCACTAATCCGGATATTTTGCTCATGGACGAACCATGCTCTGCGCTCGACCCTATCGCGACCGGAAAAATTGAAGACCTCATAGACAAACTTCAAACAGACTATACAATAGTAATAGTTACGCACAATATGCAGCAGGCGGCAAGAGTCAGCGAAAGAACAGCATTCTTCTGCCTCGGCGAACTGATTGAATACGATTCAACCGTAAAAATATTCCGCAATCCGGCTAAAAAACAAACTGAAGACTATGTAACCGGAAGATTTGGATAGAAATTTTTAAAATTCTAATTAGGAATTGATGTATGCCTAAACATCTGCAAAGAGAGCTAGAAACACTGAAAAAGAAGCTGCTGCAATTTGGAATCAAAACCGAAGATGCTGTCAGAGATTCTGTTTTATCTATCGATAAACTCGACGCGAATTTGGCCTCGGCTGTAATCGATGGCGATATAGAGATGGACAATATGGAAATAGAAATAGAGGAGGATTGCCTTAAGATTCTTGCTCTGCACCAGCCTGTAGCTATTGATTTGCGTTTCATTGTGGCTGTACTGAAAATCAATAGCGACCTTGAAAGAATCGGTGATTTGGCCGTTAATATAGCCGAGCGGGCAGTTTTTATTTCCACTCAGCAGCCTTTAGATGTTTCTTTACATATTGCTGATATGGGTCAAAAGGCACAGTTAATGCTCAGACAGAGTCTCGATGCTTTGGTCAATCTCGATTCCGCTCTTGCACATCAGGTTTGCAGAAGTGATGATGCCGTGGATGCATTGAACAAAAAAATGTATCTGACTGTTCAGGACGAGATACTCAAAAGGCCAGAGCAGATTCAGTCTTTGATACATCTTTTATCAGCTTCACGACATTTGGAACGAATTGCTGACCACGCCACCAATATTGCAGAAGATGTAATTTATATGATTGAAGGACAAATTGTCCGCCACAGAACAGAAAAGTACAAGTAAACTCTACTACGGGTTTACGGGGCTTGTTGCCTAAATCTAACTTTTTCATATCATATTGCATAAATGCGCTAAAATTTTCAATTCTGTTCGGCACCTCAACCTTACTTTATCATAAACTCAACTATCGGACAGTCAAAGAGAATATTTTTAGAGAAGTGCCCCCAATTCTTTTTGGTGCATTTTGGTGTACTTGCTTTTTTTGGGAGTTTTATTAAAACAAAAAAACCTTGTAAGTGTTTGACTTACAAGGTTTTAGTGTAACGAGGCCGAAGGGGCTCGAACCCTCAACCTTCGGATCGACAGAATGAAGACGTCTTTTGTAACTTATTGTGAATAAATGATTAATGATTGATAATAAATAACTTATGATCGCAGCCGTAGCTTGACCGAAGCGTAACCGTAGCCCAGAGGAACATTACTGGCACACATTTTGGCACGCACACCGGTCTTTGCAGCTGGCAGAACCGATTCAATATTAAAATTTGACTTATCATTGCTTCGTATTTCATTTCTCAGTTGCATTCTATTTTTGATAACCAAACCACTACCTTCACCGCATCAAATCAACATAAATTAAGACGCAGTATATCCGCCTTAAGTGAAGTGACTCCGTTTTCGATGCTATTCGCCACAAGGACTTTTGTCTGAAGTGGCCATAAGTTATTATTAAAAAATGGTTTATAAATAATAATTTTTGCCCATTACGAGAGATTTGATGGAGCAAGTTGTCAGTATCGTTAGCCCTAAAACGATTCTGGCCCTGGCAGCGAAAACTTGAAAAAGAAAAGTGGGATTATTCTGATTGGTGATTTGCATTTAAAATGGGGCCAGATTTGCATCGAATTTGAGGCCACGCAAAAGACATCAGGAATTTTTGACAGCATTATGTCCGGCGTCAAGCATTTCTTTCCGGTATTTTTAACTGACGCCGAAAGAAAGTCATATTGTCGCCGGACGGACACGATCTGGCAGCGAAATTGCTGCCAGATTCTGCCTATGTATAATCTATTTTGATATTAATTTAGTTAAGGTGAGACAACAACGTTGTCGATAAGGATCCTTTGTTCACCTGAGTGGTAGGATACTGGATTACTTGGACTTAAAGTGCCACCGCACCAGTGATGACCAATGTTAAGTTGCGTATTTGCCGGTTCGGCCCATGGCGCATTTGTTACATTCGGATCGAAAATTTCATCTAAAACATTGTTGCCATCTATCCAGATTCGGAGTCTGGCTTTTTCCCTTATTTTTGGGTTAGCACTATTTTCGGCAGGCTCCGTCTGTTTCCAATTCCATGCGATCTTATGCCAACCAGCAGTTAAATTGTAATAATCACCTGTAAAAGATTTAGTTTCTTTGTAGTCAATGCTGTTTGAGTCTGTATCACCTATATTCGTTTGGGAAGTAAGCGAAGCCCTAAGGCTTGGGAGAAGCCTAATGTACCAATAAGGTCTATAATCAACATCCCCAGGAACGGATTCGAAAAGAACTGCAGAACTGTTTATTGGTCCTCCGTCATAGTAGAAATCAAGTGCTATCGTCCCATTGGCTCCAAGTACATTCGGATTCAATCCGGTGTAGTTAAGATAACAATCATCACCGCTTTGTCCAACTCTTAAAACAGTGCTATTTAGACTGCTGTCGAATAATGTGTAGATATCCTGCGGATTACCTTGAGGGTTTTCTTGATAACCACCAAGAATTTGGGTATTACCGCTTGAAGCATCAAAACCATTTTCGAAATCCACATACCAACGGCTTATGGTTTCATTATAATCCATAATACCAACATCATCAATAATGATACCCTGTTCACCTGATTTGCTCGCTACAGTTGCATCATTACCTAACCAATAAGAGCCTACATTTATATTTGAATTGTATGGTTCTATCCAGTTAGCATCACTAACCTGCAGTATACTGTTTCCATCTATCCATAATTGAATATTGGCTTTTTCACGAACTTCTGGTGTACCTGAAGAATATGCCTGTGTTCTCAACCATTTAAATTTCAATGTATGCCAGCCGGCAGGAATATTATAGTCGACATCGTACTGTCTGCCAGCGGTATCGCCAGAAGGATAAATATCGGTCCAACAATCTACACGAATTTTATTCCACTTTCTTAATGTCAGGTCCCATACAGGTCGCGTATTCTGCCCTGTATTGGAAGTGAAAAGCACTGAGTTGGTTGTAAATTGTGTGCCGTCAGTTTTGAAATTTATGGTAACTGTTCCGCTGGGGCCAAGTATATTGGGATCAAGACTTGCATAATTTAGATGACAATCTGCACCACTTTCGCCAACCTTAACAGCAGTTGTATTAAAATTTTCGTCAAGAGTAGTGTAAATGTCAGGATAATACGGGTAATTAGAATCGCCACCAAGAATTTGGGTATTACCGCTTGAAGCATCAAAACCATTTTCGAAATCCACATACCAACGGCTTGTGGTTTCATTATAATCCATAATACCAACATCATCAATAATGATACCCTGTTCACCTGATTTGCTCGCTACAGTTGCATCATTACCTAACCAATAAGAGCCTACATTTATATTTGAATTGTATGGTTCTATCCAGTTAGCATCACTAACCTGCAGTATACTGTTTCCATCTATCCATAATTGAATATTGGCTTTTTCACGAACTTCTGGTGTACCTGAAGAATATGCCTGTGTTCTCAACCATTTAAATTTCAATGTATGCCAGCCGGCAGGAATATTATAGTCGACATCGTACTGTCTGCCAGCGGTATCGCCAGAAGGATAAATATCGGTCCAACAATCTACACGAATTTTATTCCACTTTCTTAATGTCAGGTCCCATACAGGTCGCGTATTCTGCCCTGTATTGGAAGTGAAAAGCACTGAGTTGGTTGTAAATTGTGTGCCGTCAGTTTTGAAATTTATGGTAACTGTTCCGCTGGGGCCAAGTATATTGGGATCAAGACTTGCATAATTTAGATGACAAT
>Ga0209417_1004189_pt1 | contig 17636 bp, 13 predicted proteins | sample RifGroF2_FD_184002 | JGI IMG/M metagenome (GOLD analysis project Ga0209417, IMG submission 184002) | Groundwater microbial communities from Rifle, Colorado, USA - Groundwater F2 (SPAdes) (version 2) | ecosystem: Environmental > Aquatic > Deep subsurface > Groundwater | place: Rifle, Colorado... | reverse complement strand
GTCCTCATTGTAGACGACGGCATCCTCGTTGATGGGCTGCCAGAAGCTGGGCCAGCCGGTACCGGATTCGTATTTGGTCTCCGAGTCGAACAGCGGCGCACCGCAGCAAATGCAGCGGTAGACACCGATGTCGTTGCAATCCCAGTATTCGCCGGTGAAGGCGGGCTCGGTGCCGCATTTGCGGCACACTTCATATTGCTCCGGCGTCAGTTCTTCTTGCCACTCTGCGTCGGTCTTGTCGATTTCGCTCATGTCTGTTCCGCCAATGATGTTTTCACGCCGGGGCGGGTGCTCATCCGGTTGAACCATGCGGCCAGGTTCGGATGTGCGCTGCGCCAGTCGCGCTCGGGTTGGCGCAGGTCGAGATAGACCAGCGCGCTTAACAATGCCAGATCGGCCAGCGTGATGCTGTCGCCCTCGCACCAGGCGCGGTCGCCGAGTTGCCCGGCGACATGTTCCAGCGTGCGGGTGACCGCAGTGAGGTGCAGGTCGATGTTGCTCTGCTCCTGTTTCTCTGCCGGGCGGATGCGTTCGTTGCGCACCACGATGGCGGAATCCATGATGCCGTCAGCCAACGCTTCCCAGCGTTTCACGCGCATGCGCGCCAGCGCGTCGTGGCGCGGGATAAGGATGGGCGTGTCGTTGAGCGTGTCGACATATTCGGCGATCACCGGCGAATCGAACACGCAGGTCTCTTCGTCGAGGATCAGCGCCGGGATACGCCCCAGCGGATTGACGCGGTAGACCGAGCTGTTCGGGTCGCTGGGCGGATCGACCAGGTAAGTGTGCGGGATGTTCTTTTCCAGCAGCACCAGACGTGCTTTGCGCACGTAAGGGCTGGTGTTGGAACCGATCAGCTTCAAAGCACTTCCGCAGCGTGGTCCGCCAGACGCGAACGTTCGCCGCGTGTGAGCGTGACATGGCCGCTGTGCGACCAGCCCTTGAACCTGTCCACCACGTAAGTCAGACCGGAACTGCCCTCGGTGAGGTAGGGCGTGTCGATCTGCGCGATGTTGCCCATGCACACCACTTTGGTGCCGGGACCGGCGCGGGTGATGAGCGTCTTCATCTGCTTGGGCGTCAGGTTCTGCGCCTCGTCAATGATCAGGTACTTGTTGAGGAAGGTGCGGCCGCGCATGAAGTTGAGCGACTTGATCTTGATGCGGCTGCGGATCAGGTCGCGTGTTGCGGCGCGGCCCCATTCGCCACCCTCGTCGTCGGACTTGTTCAGCACGTCGAGATTGTCGTCCAGCGCGCCCATCCACGGCGACATCTTCTCTTCCTCGGTACCCGGCAGGAAGCCGATGTCCTCGCCCACCGACACGGTGACGCGGGTCATGATGATCTCGGAATAGATCTTGTGTTCCAGCACCTGCATCAGACCGGCGGCCAGCGTGAGCAGGGTCTTGCCGGTACCGGCCTGGCCCAGCAGCGTGACGAAATCGATCTCCGGATTCATCAGCAGGTTGAGCACGAAGTTCTGCTCGCGGTTGCGCGCGGTGATGCCCCAGATCGCATTCTTGGTGTGGGTGTAGTCGGTGAGCGTGCGCAGCGTGGCGGTGTTGTCGTCCTGTGCGGCGACCACGGCCAGGAAAGGATTGCTGGCGTCGTCCTGATAGACGAACTCGTTCACCAGCAGGTCACGGCAATCCGGTCCCTTGATGTTGTAGAAGGTGTGCGCGCCCTGCGTGCCGGACACCATGTCCTTGCCGTTCTTGTCCCAGAAATCGGGATGCAACTCGCGTATGCCGGAATAGAGCAGGTCGGTGTCTTCCAGCACCTTGTCGTTGAAGTAGTCCTGCGCCGCCAAGCCCAGGGCGCGCGCCTTGATGCGCATGTTGATGTCTTTGCTGACCAGCGCGATCTGGCGTTTGGAATGCTGATTGTGCAGGTGGGCGACCACGCTGACGCTGGCGTTGTCGGCCTTGCCGTTCGCCAGCGTCACCGGTAGCGGGTCGTTGATGAATTCGGTCTGCAGGAACAGGCGCCCGGTGGCGTTCTTGTTACCCAGCGCATCCAGCGGCACACCTTCGTCGATGCTGTCCTCGCTTGAACTGACCAGGTTATCCAGAAAGCGGCTGGCCTGACGCGCGTTGCGCGCAACTTCCGTCATGCCCTTCTTGTTGTTGTCCAGCTCTTCCAGCACGAACATCGGCAGATAGACATCGTGTTCCTCGAAACGGAACAGGCTGGTCGGGTCGTGCATCAGCACGTTGGTATCCAGCACGAAGAGTTTGGTTTCCGGTGTTGCTGTGCGTGCGTTCATGGTTTCCCTTTAGAGCGTTTGAACAAAGGCGAGTACTTCTTCTGCGTGGCCGTCCGCCTTGAGGCCGCGCCATTCCTTGCGGATGATGCCCTTGTTGTCGAGCACAAAAGTGCTGCGCTCGATACCGCGTACATCCTTGCCGTACAACTTCTTCTGCTTGATCACACCAAACTGCGTGCAGAGCTTCTCTTCCGCGTCCGAAAGCAGCGCGAAAGGCAGCGTGAACCGTGTCTTGAAATTCTCATGCGACTTGATGCTGTCGCGCGACACCCCCACGATTTCGCACCCGGCCTTTTGATAAGCCGCATACAAATCGCGAAACTGCTGCGCCTCGGTAGTGCAACCCGGCGTACTGTCCTTGGGATAGAAATAGATCACCAACGATTTGCTGCGGATAGGGTAGAGCGTGAAATCGACGCCGCCAGTGGCGGGCAGGGTGAAATCGGCTACAGCTTGTATTGGCATCAATGGCTCCGGTTACTGGCTCCATTGTTGTCAAAATCGGGCGGTTAGGCAAGCGGGTTCGGCGGGTATGGAGGCACTCTCCTAAAAGATGAGGGAGGGCTTTGAAGAACTGGTTTGAATCGATGAGCGCAGTTGCAGAGCGAAAAGCTACACATTCGAAAGGGCTTTAACGGTCTATATCTTTTGGCATATGTCTTTTGCGGGCGGCATGTGTTAGCCCCTGCGAAATTGCCGGAGGGTGTTGTTTTGTATAGGTGGGTGACGGCGAAATGAGCCGTGGGTAATGGTAGCGGAGCTGTTGTGAAAGCATAGCGGACTAATCAACTATCTAGGCAGTTTGGCATATTGACTAGAACGTGGTTTCCGCTCAAAGTCGCCACAGGATGAGTGAGGTCTTTGGGCGTCACGTTTTTGTTGGTCTCGGGCAATGAATCGCGGGGGGGGAGAAATGAACACTGGAATGGTTAAATCCAAAGCAAGCGGGCTTGCTTTGATGGGGAAGGTTTTGGTTGGGGTGATGGTGTTGGCGGCGGGGATGATGCCGCGACTGGCAGAGGCCACAATAACGGATTTTGAATTTAGGCAATTCATCACAACATTATGCGGCGGTGCTCCTCAGCCCGGCTGGGATACGGTTTCATTAAATGCGATGTGTACTGATGCCGCCCCCGGTTTTATTGGCAGTGGTGGGGCTGCTTCTGCCAACGTGGGCACGAGTAATGCCAGTGGTGGGCTCACATTAAAAAAGAAAAAAGGAGCGTACGATTCCAAGGAGCCTTCTGTAGTCGGTGCTAGTGCCGATGGTGGCGGGTGGGGGGTGCTGGTTACACCGCAATACGGAAAAACCAGTCGTGCTGAAACGGACTGGGAAAACGGGTATCAGTCCGATCTTAAAGGTTTGGTGTTAGGTTTGGATTATCGTTTCTCCGATACATTGATATTGGGTATGGCGCTAGGACAAACTAAAGATAACGCGAATTTTCTTAATAGTGCAGGTAGCTTGAAAAGTAGCAGCAATACAGCAACGGTTTATAGCACATGGATGGTTTCAGAGAATTCTTCCATAGATGGCTATATCGGATATGGGGCAATTTCATTAGATAGTCGCCGCCAAGTAAATTTTGGTCTCATCTCCGGTATGACTGGAGGCGCCACATCCGGGCGGCAGATTTTGGCCGGGATGTCGGCGAGTTATCAGGCAGAGCTTGGTCGTGCCGTAGTTGCCCCGTTTATCAATCTGGACTACATCACAACCAAGATCGATGGTTACAGTGAAACGGGGTCAACCACCATGGAACTGAGGTTTGCTGAGCGGAAGGCCATTTCATTTACTAGTAGCTTGGGGACTCGGCTGGGTTCTTCATACGGATATAAGTGGGGAACACTTCTTCCCTCGATTAGTTTGGCAGCAGTGCATGAGTTCCAAAACAAATCAAAGCAAATCAATAATGAGTTGGTGAGCACGCCTGGCTATGGTTTTTCTGTGACTACAGATTCTCCCGATCGCAACTATCTCAATATCGGTCTCGGAATGGCCGCTGCGCTAAATGGTGGTGCTCAGCTCTTTCTCGATTACGAGAAGCGTACCCAAGACAAGTTGCTAAGTAGCTGGGCAGTGAGTCTCGGCGGTTTGTTCGAATTCTAGTCGCGCACGGCAATTGATGAGTGCAGTGCGCACTTTATGCCTGCTCATCCTTCTAACCCTTACCACGCAATTCTCCGGCTGCGCCAATCCGGCGCAGCGTCTGGATGCGCGTGCAAGCGAATTGGGTTATCGCAGGGTGATGTTGCAGGGCGATGGTTTTAGCCATGTGGCGTATTTCAAGGATGGGCGCGCGGCGGCGGGCAAGACATTGCATGTGTATCTGGAGGGTGACGGCACACCCTGGATACGAAAGCGGGTGCCGGCGTCCGATCCGACACCACGCAATCCTTTGATGCTTGAGCTGATGTCGCTCGATGCAGCACCCAGTGTGTATTTGGGGCGGCCTTGTTATCACGGTGTACACAGCAGCGCATGCACACTGGATATCTGGACCAACATGCGTTATTCGGAAACAGTCGTGGCAAGCATGTCCGCAGCATTGGATAGTGTATCGGCGGGGTACCAATCACTGGTTCTGCTGGGGCATAGCGGTGGCGGTACGTTGGCGATGCTGTTGGCCGAACGCCAGCCCAAGGTAACGATGGTCGTGACAGTGGCGGCGAATCTCGATTCGGATAGATGGGCGGCGCTGCATAAGCAACAGGCATTGAGCGGTTCGCTCAATCCTGCAACCAGGCCATCACTGAGGACGAGCATTCGGCAGATGCACTATGCGGGCGCGGAAGATGACAACGTGCCGCCGCAACTGGTGCGCGATGCAGTAGCACAACAGCCGGGGGCGACGTTCAAGGTGTACCCGAAACAGGATCACCGTTGTTGTTGGCGTGATGTATGGCCGGAGGTGCTTGGTGAACTTTCAGCAGATTAGTTTCAATATTGGCAGGCAACATTTTTCATTTGAGGGGATGACGATGGATGCACGTATGTTCGCAGGTGTTTCGGTAAGCCGGTTTGGGTATCTGTTTTGGGGATTACTCTTTTCCATCCTTACAGTGCAGTGTGCACAAGCAGAACCTGTGGTCGTCAGTGTTGATCATCGTGTGACAGTGTCCTATTCCAAACTCCAGATCGACGCCAGAAAAAGCATTCTTACAGTACAGGCGCGCATCAAAAATCGTTCTGATGCGGCGCTGCTGTCGCCGCTGCAACTTTCGTTTGATCAGGCAGCCCTCAAGAATCTTCGCATACAGAATGCACATGGCGTTGGCAAGGATGGGCGGCCTTATTTCGACATAAAGCTGCCGAAGGGGGTGCTCTTGGCAAAGGCCGGCACTGATGCAATTAAGGTTGTGATTGCGGTGGAGAGAAAAGACAAGAAGGCAAAAAACGATAATGAGAAAACCATTTTGGTTGCGTTGAGCAGTGCGCAGCATATCAGTGCGGGTGTGGAGGTTTCACCACTGGAGCCGCGAGCAGAGCCATATGCACTCAAGGCAGATAGCGGTAAGGTGGTTGTTCGATTTAGCGTGAGGATGATCGGCCAAGTGAAATCTGCCGGTAGTGTCTATCTACGTCGAGCCGGTAGCAAAGACGCCGTCGCCATGAATGACTACGGCAAGGATGGCGATCTGGTTGCCAAAGACGGTATCTATGGCGCGAATGTGACACTGGATACGAACAAGTTAAAGCCGGATACCTGCATAGACTTCCTGGCCTACATCAAACGAGGGCGTGCCGAGATTGCATCATCATCACTTAACTTGTGTGTAAGCGCATTCCCGATTCGGATGAGCGACTCAAAAGGCGCCAAGACGGTTGAATTGCCGGAGGGAACAAAGGCAATTGCTGATGAGCTATTGATTGCAGTTGTGGCTAACACTAAGTCCGATGTCATTCGTCGCTTGGCAGCGGAGATCAATGCCAAGGTGGTTGGCAGCATCCTGCCTTTGAATCTGTATCAATTGAAGCTTCAATCATCAGTTAGTGGGAATCGGATGTTGGCATTAATTTCTCAATTGAAAAGACATGCTGAGGTGAAAGAGGCGACGGTGAATACAATTGGTTTTTACTCATACACACCAACTGATCCAGAATTTGCTGGACAACATGGTTTGCAACTCGTACGTGCGCATGATGCTTGGGACATTGGTGCTACTGGTGTTAGTGAGACAATCACGGTATTGGATTCTGGACTGGACCGTTCGCATTCTGACTTTGGTACCCCGGGTAATTGCCAACTAGCAGAGAACGACTGTGGAGGTGTGAATACTGACGCTTTAGGGCATGGAACACAAGTTGCTGGTGTGGTTGCAGCCAAGACCAACAATGGTGTTGGCGTAGCAGGCGTTTCCTATGGCAGTAAGATTCACTCGATAGTTGTTAGTGCGGATGCATCCATCACGGATGCAGAGATGGCACAGGGATTTGTTGATGCAGCCGCCTATGGCATATCCTCGGTAATCAATGCAAGTTTTGGCACACTCAATGCATTTGGGAACTGGGCGCCGGTCTGTGCTGCAATTAATTCAGCTGTTCTAAGCGGGGTGACGCCCATTGCGGTTGTCGTGAATGGAGCCGGAAATAACAATTCGAATGGCTCGTTTTATCCCGCACGATGTAATGACACGACTTTGCCAGCGCACGCCGGATTGACTGATAAGACATTACTTATCACAGTTGCAAACAGTGCCTCTGTGGCGGGTGGGGTGTGTGGTTCGGTAGTAGATCAACGCTGTATTGATAGCAATTATGGCGATTGGATTGATATATCAGCCCCCGGTTCGGCAATACGCACAACAACATTAAGTAATGCGTATACAAGCGCGAGTGGCACATCGTTTTCGGCGCCTATGGTGTCCGGGGCTGCTGCTATCTTGAAGTCTTGTGGCGTGCCATTTGCACAGATTGAATCAACCCTGCAAAACAGCGCGAATGTAACGATTGCCTTCCCGGATGGAACCAGTGCGCCCCGACTGGATATCTACCGCGCCTTACAATCTCAAGTCCCCACTGCTCCCACCCTAAGTGCACCAGAAAACTACACCGAAGGCGTGTCGCTCAATCTCACCAACATAGTCATCGCGAGCAATCTCTCTGGTTGCGCCACGTTCACTGCGACCTTGACGTTATCTGATATCGCGGCAGGCTCTCTTTCAGCCGGAACATCGGGTACGGTCACATCGACATTCGTCGGTGGTGTTTGGACGGCTTCTGGGCCGATGGCTGATGTGAACGCTTTGCTAGCAGGTGTGACGTTCAATCCGTCACCGAACTACAACAGCAACTTCAATATCGCTACTTCAGTCGCGGATGGCATCACGACGATCACCGGTTCTAAAGCAATGACAGGTATCGCGACGAACAGTGTGCCGACCGGTTCACCCACGATCAGCGGTACGCCTACTGAGAACCAAACGCTCACTGCCAATACGGGCGCTATCGCCGATGCGGATGGTTTGGGCGCATTCACTTATCAGTGGCTGCGCAACGGGGTCACCATCGGTGGCGCGATCTTTAGTACTTATACCTTGCTTGATGCCGATGTTGGCCAGTTGATTAGTGTGCGCGTGACTTATACGGATGGTGGCAGCACTGTCGAAAGCCTCACCAGTAGCCAGACCGCAGCAGTTGCCAACGTCAATGACCTGCCGACGGGGTTGCCTGCGATCAGCGGCGTTGTCACTGAGGATCAGGTGCTCACTGCCAACACAGGGGCTATCGCTGATGTGGACGGGCTGGGGGCTTTCGGTTATCAGTGGACGCGAAATGGCGTGGATATCTTTGGTGGAACTGGCAACACCTACACATTGGGTGATGCGGATGTCGGACAGGCCATTCGGGTGCGTGTAACTTATACAGATGGTGGCGGCGCAGTTGAGAGCCTTACCAGTGGCCCGACGGCACCTGTGATCAACGTCAATGATGTGCCGACAGGTCTGCCAACGATCAGCGGCGCTGTCGCCGAGAATCAGACTCTCACTGCGGGTACTGCTGCGATCGCTGATGCGGATGGGTTGGGGGCCTTCAATTACCAGTGGCTGCGCAATGGGGTCAACATCGGTGGTGCGACCAGTAGTACTTACACCTTGGGCGATGCAGATGTCGGCCAGATCATCAGCGTGCGGGTGACGTACACCGATGGTGGCGGTGCCGCAGAAAGCCTCACCAGCAACCCGACCGGGGTGGTTGGCAACGTCAACGATGCGCCGACCGGACTGCCCTCGATCACGGGTACGGCCACAGAAGATCAGACACTCACTGCCAGCACAGGCGCTATCGCCGATGCGGATGGCTTGGGGGCATTCACTTATCAGTGGCTGCGCAACGGAGTCAACATTGCCGGTGCAACCCTTAACACTTACATTTTGGGCGATGCCGATGTTGGCCAGTTGATCAGTGTGCGTGTGTCATACACCGATGGCAGGGGCACGGCAGAAAGCCTCACCAGCAATCCGACCGCGGCGGTTGGCAACGTCAATGACGCGCCGACCGGACTGCCCTCGATCACGGGTACGGTCACAGAGGATCAGACGCTCACAGCCAATACCGGTGCTATCGCCGATGTGGATGGATTGGGTGCCTTTGGCTATCAGTGGCTGCGCAATGGGGTCAACATTGTTGGCGCGACCCTTGGTACGCATACCCTTGGTGATGCCGATGTCGGTCAGACCATCAGTGTGCGTGTCACCTATATCGACTTGGGGGGCAATCCGGAAAGTCTCACCAGCAATCCAACAGCGGCAGTTGCTAACGTCAACGATGCGCCGACTGGAAAGCCTGTCATCAATCCGCCTGATTTAAGTGGCAACCGAACTCCACCACAGCAACTCACCGCACTTACGAATCTCATCGACGATGCGGATGGTCTGGGATCATTCCACTATCAGTGGTGGCGCGATACGACTGCGGTGGGTGGGGATAGTGTTACATACACTTTACAAGACACTGATCTTGGCGGGCACATGAAGGTGTGTGTGTCCTATACCGATACAAAGGGCACCCTGGAAAATGGGCCAACCCTTTGCAGCGACACCGATAGCACCGCCGTCGGCGACCCGCACATCTTCACCGTGGATGGTCTGCGTTACGACTTCCAAGGTGCGGGCGAGTTCGTGGCTCTGCGCGGTGCGGGTGGTATGGAGATCCAGTTGCGCATGGAGGCGGTGCCGACTGCGCCGCCGCTGCCCGATGACTACACCGGTCTGAGCAGCGGGGTGAGCGTCAATACAGCGGTCGCGGCGCGGGTGGGCAAGTATCGCGTTACCTATCAGCCGGATGCTACTGGCACGTTCGTGTTGCGTGTGAATAAGAAAGAGACAGCGATACCCGCAGATGGCATCGACCTTGGCGATGGTAGCAGGGTGCTGCCGCTCTCAGGCGGGGGTATCCAGATCGATTTCCCGGATCAAACCACGCTGATGGTCAACACCAGTTCATGGCCGTTCTATGGCGCGCAATGGTTGCACGTCAACGTGTTCCACACGCCCGCCTACGATGGTCTGATGGGCGCGCGCAGCAAGGGTAGCTGGTTGCCTAGGCTGTCGGATGGTTCCGCGTTCGGGGCGAAGCCTGCCTCGCTGCATGATCGCTACGTTGAGCTCTACGAGAAGTTTGCCGATTCCTGGCGCGTGAACAAGGACACCAGTCTGTTCGATTATGTTGGTGACACGTCTATGGCGAAGTATGAGAACAAGAAATGGCCGACCGAGAACGGGCCTTATGCTGCTGCGAATGTGGCAGTCGCCCAACCCTTGCCGCGCCCGGCGGCCGAGCTTGCCTGCCGCGATATCGCGGGCAAGATCGAGAAAGCCAACTGCGTGTTCGACGTGAGGGTGATGGGGCATAAGGACCTCGCCAAGGGACACCTGCTGAACCAGAAGATCCGTTTGGGGGCAGTGAATGTCGTTGTGCGTCCTGCGGGCAAGCTGAATGCGCAAGGCGAGATGGTGGTGACGGCCACGGTGGTGCGTCATGCGACGGTCGTGCCGAAGGTGAAAGGTGTTCGTGCGGTGCCTGCCGGTGCGGTCCAGTTCATGCTGGGCGACAAGCCGCTGGGCAAGCCGCTCAAGCTGGATGCCAAGGGACAGGCGAAGCTGGTGGTGACGCGTCAGAACATGGAGCGTTTCAATATTGGCAAGCTGGCTATCACTGCGCAATATCTGCCGGCCAAGGATCGGGCGAATGTGTTCTTGCCGAGCATCAGCAGGAAATTGACGCGGGAGTTGGTGAGGTTGAAGTAGGGGGCGATATCTCTATCTCCACTCAACGCCTCTCTCTCGTAAGCGGGAGAAGGGGGAAATGGAACCGGAATTTGTTTTGATGATTTTCCAAGGAGACTGATATGACTTACAGAAATTGGATGACGGGTTTGGTTTTGTTGGCGGCGGTGTTGTCACCGTTTGCGGTGCAGGCGGCCGAGGCTCTTCCTTCCGCAGGCACGGTAGCGAAGATGACTGGCGACAATGTGGCCGAGGCGAGGCAAGCGGATGGCAGTACGCGCAAGCTGGCGGTCGGCGATGCGGTCTATTCGGGCGAGAACATCAAGACGGACAAGGGCACCAGCGTGCATATCCAGTTCGCGGACGAGTCGAAGTTTGCGCTGGGGCCGAATACCGAGTTCGTGATCGAGAACTTCAAATACAAAAAAGGGGCGGCTGACGATGCGTTCCACTCCAGGATCGTCAAAGGCATGTTCCGTTTCGTGTCCGGCCTGATCGCGCACGGCAAGGGGCGCAATATGCAGGTGAGGGCGCGCGTCGCCACCATCGGCATACGCGGCACGCAGGTCGAGGGTGAGGTGAGCGACCGTCAGGAGGTGGATGGCAAGACCGTCGATGCCTCGGCCAAGATCGTGCTGATGGAACCGGAGGAAGAGGGCAAGCAGACTTCCATCGTCGTTTCCAACGACTTCGGCAGCGTGGTGATCGACAAGCCGGGCTACGGCACCGAGATCCCCGACGAGAAGAGCCCGCCTTCGCCGGTGCGTAAGATGCAGTTGCGCACGGTGGAGAATGTGCTGCGCGCGCTGCGTAATTCGGTGAGGCAGAGCGGGACGGCAAGACCGAGGATGTGACGATCACTGTTTTCCACGAGAGGAAGAATCCGTTCGCATTGAGCCTGTCGAAATGTGAACGGATCTTGTGCTTCGACAAGCTCAGCACGAACGGCATTATTCTGAACAGGGATGTTCAAGCCGCGTACCAATACACCGCAAAATAATGGCAGGTCGTGCCCGCCAGCACGAACCAGTGCCAGATGAAGTGGCCGTAGCGCAGGCGTGAATCGGCGACGAAGAAGATGGTGCCCAGCGTGTAGGCCAGCCCTCCGGCGACCAGCCAGAACAGCCCTGCTGCGGACAGGCGTTCGTAGAGCGGGTCGATGGCGACGATGATGAGCCAGCCCATCAGCAGATAGAGGATGGTGGAGATGACGGGGTGGGTCATGCGCCGCAACACTTTCAATGCCACGCCGGTCAGCGCCAATACCCAGATCAATACCAGCAAGGTCCATCCCCATGCGCCGTAGAGCACGCCCAGCGTGAACGGCGTGTAGGTGCCGGCGATGAGCAAATAGACCGCGGAGTGGTCGATGACGCGGAAGATGTGCTTGAGTCTGCCCGGCTGGAACGAGTGGTAGAGGCTGGAGGCGAGATAGAGCGCGATCATGGTGGCGGCAAAGATGGCGCTGCCGACGATGTAACCCACACTGCCCTGTTGTACCGCATGCACGATGAGCAGCGGGGTGCCGACGATGGCCGCGCCCAGCCCGACGCTATGGCTGATGGTGTTGGCGATCTCTTCACCGAGCGTCTGTTCGCGTCCGGGCGATCTTTTCTCGGTCTGACTGACTGGTTGCTCCGGCATGTTTTTTCGCGTGGAATGTGCGCAGGCATTCTGTGCTTCGCCTAACCGTTTGGCAATCCGATCTTTGCCCGTACAATGCGCGTATGAATAGCGTGAATGATCCGAATATCCCCGCCAGCGAAAGCGACATCGCCTTCATGCGCGAAGCCTTGCGGCTGGCCGATCAGGCGGCGCAGGCGGGCGAGGTGCCGGTGGGGGCCGTGGTGGTGAAAGACGGCCAGATCGTGGGGCGCGGCAGCAATGCGCCCATCTCGAAGCATGACCCCACTGCGCATGCCGAGATCGCGGCGCTGCGCGATGCGGCGCAGCATCTGGGAAATTACCGGCTGGTCGATTGTGAACTTTTCGTTACGCTGGAGCCCTGTGTGATGTGCGTCGGCGCGATGTTCCATGCACGCATCGCCCGCGTGGTGTTCGGAGCGCGCGATCCGAAGACGGGTGCCGCGGGCAGCGTGCTCGACCTGTTCGACGAGGCCAGGCTCAACCATCACGCGGAGATTCAAGGCGGTCTGCTCGCCGATGAATGCGGTAGAGTGTTGAGCGAATTCTTTGCACTGCGCCGCGCGCAGCAGAAGGCGCAATGAAGATCACCATCCACATCCCGACGCAGACGCTGGAACTGTTCGATGACAGCGGAAAATCAGTGCGCAGTTATCGGGTATCGACCGGGGCGAACGGTGTGGGCGAGGAGAACGGCAGCTTCTGCACGCCGCGCGGCAAGCATGTCATCCGCGCGAAGATTGGCACGGGGCAGCCGGAGAACGCGGTGTTTGTGAAGCGCAGGCCTACAGGTGAGATATACACTCCGGAACTGGGTGCGCTGCAACCGGCGCGCGATTGGATCTTGAGTCGGATACTCTGGTTATCCGGCAAAGAACTTGGCTACAACCGTTTCGGAACTTGCGATACCATGCGTCGCTACATCTACATCCATGGCACCCCCGATGAGACGGAACTGGGCAAGCCAGGATCACACGGATGTGTGCGTATGCGCAACAGTGAATTGCTGGAGTTGTTCGATACGGTGCAAACAGGAACAGAAGTGGAAATTGTGGCGTGAAGTAGTTTGAAGAATAACAACGTTTCTTTTCTGTATGACCGCAAGGTCGGCAGAGAACACAGGAGATGAGTTATGACTACACCTTTCACAGTCAGTCTGGTCAGTTGGCACGACGGCGAACCCTTGCTGCGGGCCATACGCGAAGCGGTATTCATTCGCGAGCAGTGCGTTCCGGAAGAATTGGAGTGGGACAACATGGACGGCGGTAGCCGCCATGCGCTGGCGCTGAGCCTCAACGGTGATGCCATCGGTTGCGGGCGTATCCTGCCGAACGGGCATATCGGCCGTATGGCGGTGTTGCCGGAATGGCGCAACAAGCGCGTCGGCACGGCGATCATGGAGATACTGCTCGACGATGCGCGCGCCCGCGGTCTCAAACAAGTGGACGTGGATGCGCAGGTGCAGGCGTTACCGTTCTACCATCTCTTCGGTTTCGTCGAGTCCGGCAAGGAATTCATGGATGCCGGAATGCCGCACAAGAAGATGAAGCTGAAACTCAAGCCGCGCTGAATCACTTCCCGTTGATATATTCCTCGTCACTGAAATTCATCACCGCTTCCGGCTGGAACACGGTGAAGGCGGTGATCAGCATGCCCGAGACGAAGGCTTCGGTGAGCATCAGCACGGGGATGGCGACGAGATAGTGATGTTGTATCTCGCCCCAGGTGTAGGGGCTCAGGTACAGCAGGATCAGCGTGGTTGCCGCCGCGTTCAGCATGATGCCGAGCGCGCCGCACACGAATCCGTTGAACAGCACGAACAGGAACAGGTTCTTCGGCAGGTTCTTCTTGCTGAAACGCAGCAGCCAGTCGCTGAACAATACCGGGATGGCGATCATCAGCAGTCCGTTCACGCCAAGCGTGATCAGGCCGACGTCCGTACGCAGCCAGGTGGCGAGCATGATCAGTGCGACGGAGACGGTGGCGATCTGCCAGCCGAACATCAGCATGAACAGCGTCGAGCCCAGGATGTGGAAGTTGAAACCGGGACGAATGCCCGCGTTGAATTGCCAGAATACGAAAGCGCCGATAATCAATCCCACCAGCGCGTTGATCATGACACCGTTATCCAGCAGTTTGCGCCAGGGCGCACCACTGACGGCGCGATAGAGAAAGATCGCGAAGACGGCGTTGGTCAGCCATAACCAGTCTCCGGAGAACAGACTGGCCGGCAGGTTCACGGGATGGGGTAAGGCAGGGGTTGGAACTGCAAACGCGCGCCGGTGAGTGCGCCCAGGTGAACCGGGAATGCATCATGGCTGGCGATCTGCACCACGGCCAGCACATCATAGCCACCGCCCGGTGCAGCTGCTGCGTTGGCGATGAGGCCACAGCTTTGCCCCTCCATCTCCATGCTGAACAGTTCCGCACCCGGTTGCGGGGCGGTGTCGCCATCGACATGCGCCAGATACATGCGGCGCTTGTTCTTGCCCAGATATTGCATGCGCGCAACGATTTCCTGTCCCGGATAGCAACCCTTCTTGAAGTTCACCGCGCCGGTGAGGTCGAGGTTGGCCATCTGCGGCACGAAGGCTTCCTGCGTCTGCGGCAGGATGACGGGGATGCCCGCGCGGATGTTGAGCCAGTCCCAGCAGGCCGAGCCGACCGGCTTGGCTGCGCTGCTGAGTTTTTGCCACAATACAATTGCCTCCGACGGGGAGGTGTTGATCTGGAAGCGGTCTGCGGCAAGGCGGATGACTGTGGTGTCTGCGTGTTGCACGGCATCGAGCGGGTTCTGAGGTAAAGCGGGGAAGTGCTGCTGCAACAGAGTGGTGGCATCCGCGCCGGACAGCCCCAGACATACGATGTCATCGCTGGCGTTCGCTACCGTCACCTTGGCGCGCAGCACATACATGGTGAGTTTCTTCTGGATGGCCGCGAGCACGCTGGTCGGCAGCTGCAGGAAGAACTCGGCCGGGTTGCGCCAGATGAGGAGGGTCGCCAGCGCGCGGCCTTTGGCGGTATTGAAGCTGCTGGGCAGTGCCTGCTGCGGGGTGAGCGCGTTCACATCGCTGCTGAACAGGTTGTGCAGGAAACCCTGCGCCTCCTCGCCGGAGACCTTGATCACACCAAATTGCGACAGGTCGCACAACGCCGTGCCATCGCGCGCGGCGATACGCTCGGCGGCGGCATCGCCGAAATGCTGCACCGAACCGTCCTGAATCTGTGCGCCCTGGGTGGTGAGAAAATTTTGCCAATCCTGATTCATTGCCATATGCCCGTTCGTGAATGTGATGCAATCTTACCTCGAAGCGCACCCTTTCGGCTAAACTCTAGCGCCATGAAAGTGCTATTTTCTGTCACGCTTTGCCTGTTGCTTGCCGCCTGCGATGGCGGCCTGTGGAACAACCCCTATCCAACTGCGGATGATGGCAAGTCCATCCTCTACAGCGCCTTCACCGAGCGCCCCAAGCACCTCGATCCGGCGCAGGCCTATAGCGAGAACGAATACGAGTTCCTCGCGCTGGTCTACGCGCCGCCGCTTCAATACCACTATCTGAAGCGCCCCTATCAGCTGACGCCTTTGGCCGCCAGCGTGCTGCCCACGGTCAGCTATCTGGACAAGAACCGCCGCCCCTTGCCGGAAAAGGCAGCGGCGGAGCGCATCGCCTATAGCGTGTATGAGATTCGCATCAAACCCGGCATGCGCTACCAGCCGCATCCGGCCTTCGTCCCCGCCAATTCCCTGCGCAAGCTGGACAGCATCGCCTCGTTGGCCGATTTCGCGGCGACCGCCACGCGCGAGGTGACGGCGGCCGACTATGCCTACCAGATCAAGCGTCTGGTGCATCCGCAACTGCATACGCCCATCGCCGGCGTGATGAGTGAATACATCGTCGGCCTCAAGGATTACGCAGCCGCATTGCAGGCGGCTTTCAGGGCGCACCCGGATGAGTTCCTCGATCTGAATCAGTATCCGCTGTCCGGTGTGGAAGTGTTGGATGACACCACATACCGCATCACCGTCCACGGCAAGTATCCGCAGTTCGCCTACTGGCTGGCGATGCCGTTCTTCTCGCCGATGCCGCAGGAGGTGGAACGTTTCTACGCCTTGCCCGGCATGAAGGAACGCAACCTCACGCTGGACTGGTGGCCGGTGGGCAGCGGGCCGTATTACCTGTCGGAGAACGACCCGAACCGGCGCATGGTGCTGACGAAGAATCCGTATTACGACAGTGAGCGTTATCCGTCGGAAGGCGAGGCGGGCGATGCCGCCGCCGGGCTGCTGGCCGATGCGGGCAAACCGCTGCCGCTGGTAGACAGCATCGTGTTCTCGCTGGAGAAGGAAACCATCCCGTACTGGAACAAGTTCCTGCAGGGTTTTTACGACGCCTCGGCCATCAGCTCGGACAGTTTCGACCAGGCGGTATCGGTCGGCGTGAGCGGTGAGGCGACGGTGAGCGAGGCCATGCAGGTGCAGGGCATCGTGCTAAACACCGCAGTCGCCACATCTACCATGTATACCGGATTCAACATGCTCGATCCGGTGACGGGCGGCAATTCCGAGCGGGCGCGCAAACTGCGCCGCGCCATCGCCATCGCCATGGACTTCGAGGAGTTCGTCTCCATCTTCGCCAACGGGCGCGGCATCAGCGCGCAGTCGCCTATCCCGCCGGGCATCTTCGGTCACCGCGAGGGCTGTGAAGGTAACAACCGCTATGTGTACGACTGCGTGAAAGGTCTGCCGCAACGCAAGCCCATCGCGGAGGCGAAGCGCCTGCTGGCCGAGGCGGGTTACCCCGGCGGCGTGGATGCGAAGAGCGGACAGCCGCTGGTGATCCACTTCGACACGACAGCCACCGGCATGGGCAACAAGTCGCGCCTCGACTGGTTGCGCAAACAGTTCGACAAGCTCGGCGTGCAACTCGATGTACGCAGTACCGATTACAACCGTTTTCAGGACAAGATCCGGCGCGGCGACACGCAGATGTATTTCTTCGGCTGGAACGCGGACTATCCCGACCCGGAGAATTTTTTCTTCCTGCTGCACGGCCCGCAGGGCAAGGTGAAGTTCAGCGGCGAGAACGCCAGCAATTACAGCGAACCGGAATTCGACCGTCTGTTCGAGCAGATGAAGAACATGGACAACAGTCCCGCACGGCAGGCTATCATCGACCAGATGCTGGAGATTCTGCGCCGCGATTCACCTTGGTTGTGGGGTTTCCATCCCAAGGGCTACGTGCTGCAGCACGGCTGGCTGCACAACATCAAACCCAACATCATGGCCAACAACAAGCTCAAGTATTGGCGCGTGGATGCGCAGCAGCGCGACCGCATGCGGCGCGAGTGGAACCAGCCTGTGCGCTGGCCGCTGTGGCTGGGGGCGGCGCTGCTCGTCAGTATTCTCCGCTTGTCGCTTTACAGGGGCTACCGCAAAGCCAGGCCGCATCCGAACGAAGCGCAAAAATGGAAAAACCTTTTCCGGTTCTCTACAAAG
>Ga0209417_1004186_pt1 | contig 17641 bp, 16 predicted proteins | sample RifGroF2_FD_184002 | JGI IMG/M metagenome (GOLD analysis project Ga0209417, IMG submission 184002) | Groundwater microbial communities from Rifle, Colorado, USA - Groundwater F2 (SPAdes) (version 2) | ecosystem: Environmental > Aquatic > Deep subsurface > Groundwater | place: Rifle, Colorado... | reverse complement strand
CTCTCTCCACATCGAGAGTAGGGTGAAGTCGGCCCCCGCCGGCCGCGGAGGCGTTTTTTTAATAAACTATTTGTTTTTTGCTTAGTTTACTACATTTTCCCATTTACACAAAATATTATACAGTCTCGATAATATTTATTATTTAGATTTTGTTTTATAATATTATGCTTAATTTGTCATTTCATGTTTTAATTTTTTAGCCAAAAAATTAAAACTTTTTGATCCTGAAGTTAATAATTTTACACAAACAGGCTCAGACCTATCTAAATCTATGTTAACATCACATAAAGGCTCAGAAAAATCTTTATCAAAAACTTTTTCAACAAAAGCACCCTGAATCATATATATTTTTAAAGCTTTATTCATCTTATCAACTGTATGACAATATAATTGTTTTGATTTTTCATTTATACAGTTATTATGTAAACTAAATGTATCCCCAAAACTAGACTTAAAAGAACCGATAATTTTATTTAACTTTATATTTAGAAAATTAATAAAACACGAATTACCAGTAATTGAACTAAAAACTGAATATTTAGAAAAAATTAAACCTGAAATAATTTTATCTCTAAAATTATAAATACATCCTTTATTTTTATTGTTAATTATTTTAAAATATTTATTTGCTGAAAAAAATATCCCCTTATTACAACCATTTACAGAGAAATTGGTTATCTTATCTTCGCAACATATCTCTTCAATTTTTTTGCCAGTATTTAAATCAAAAAGCATTGCATTTTTATTAAAAATAAGAGCTATAAGCTTACATGATCCATATGTAAAAACTTCATAAAAACATATTTTTTCTTGTATATTTTCTTTAAATATAATCTTAGAATCTTTATCACACAAATAAACACAATAATTATTATCTATACTATTAAAATAACTTAAAAAAACATACTCTATGCCATAAAAATTTTTATTTACACTTAAATTACTATCAAAATATATTTTTGCTCCAATCTTATCTATATCACCATCAACCTTAATAGAAAATACACACTTAGAATTACTCTTTTTCATAATCCTAACGGTATTACTAGATATTTCCATTAAAAATATACTTTTTTTACCTCCAGCAACATTATTACTTGTAACAAGATTATTATCCAAGTCGCAACTTTTTAAATTATCAATATTAGAATCACTAGGAACGCTTTTAGAATATTGTTCTAAATTATTATTTTCTACGTAATACATTGGCTCATTAAATGGCTGTATTCTACATTTTTTAATATCACTTATTTTTAAATTTTCTTTTTCATTATAACAACTTACATTAATAATATGCTTATTTAATCCTAATTTTTTAATACTAAAAAAACTATCCAAATCTTCTCCACTTTCAAAATTTTTTCCACAAGCATTAATTATTACTGGCTCATGCCAAAAATCATCTTTTTTATATATTATATCAATAAAAACATCTCTTTTTTTTGATGTGTTATCTTTTTTTAATGACTCTAAAATTTTTGCATCATCAAAGTTAAAGCTATCAAAATTATTAAAACTATCAAAACTGCTCATACAAGATAAATTTAAAGAAAAAACAAATAAAAATATAAAAAATAAATAAAAAATAATACTATTTCTCATGCTATCTCCAATATAAATAGAGTTTCAAAAAAACCATTAATAATGCTATTATATTCTATGCTATTAAAAGATTTTTTATCAATAATAACAGTTTATTATTATTTTTTCACACTAAAACACTATATAAATATTTTTAAAATTTAGTTAAGTTTAGGTTTATATATATGATTAAGTTTACACACACAGCAGATATACATTTTGGAATGGAAAATTATGGAAAAATCGATCCAGAAACTGGCATACATTCTAGATTGCTTGATTTTAATAATGCTCTAAGCTTCTGTGTAAATTATTCTATAGAACAAAACGTAGATTTTTTTCTATTTTGTGGTGATGCTTACAAAACAACAAACCCGACACCAACTCAGCAAAAATTATTATTTAGCGCCCTAATAAAATTATATAAAGCAAATATTCCTGTAATTATAATAGTTGGAAATCATGATAATCCCGCGAGTTTTGGTAAAGTTCACTCTCTAGACTTGTTTAGCAACCTGCCAATAGACGGCTTTCATGTAATATCAAAACCAAAAATATTAAATTTAACTACAAAAAATGGCCCTGTTCAAATAGTTGGAATCCCTTGGCCTACACGCAACAATTTATCAATTTCAGAGAAACATACTACAAAATCCTACTCAGACATAACTGATTATATTTCTAGCACTGTAAGCGAAATAATAGCTAGTTTTGCAAATCAACTCAATCCACAAATCCCAGCTATTCTCGCCGGGCACTTAACTGTAAGTTCCGGCTTGTTTTCTGGATCAGAAAAGCGCGCAATATTCGGCTCTGATCCAACTTTTTTACCCTCACAACTGGCTATCAAACCTTTTGATTATGTTGCACTTGGACACTTGCACAGATACCAAAATTTAAATCCAAATGGCTATCCTGCTATTATTTACCCAGGATCAATTGAACGCATAGATTTTGGTGAACGCAAAGAGCAAAAAGGCTTTTGTTTAGTAACAATAAATAATACGCCGGATATTAATCTCGAAAATAAAACAAATTTTGAATTTATAAAAACACCAACTCGCAACTTAATACAAATCGAAGTGAAGTTGCAAGCAAACAAAGATCAGACAACACAAATACTTGAAGAGCTTGATAAACATGATCTTAATGGTGCAATAATAAAAATTTTGTATCATGTACCAGAAAACGAAAAAGACAAAATAGATCTGCAAATTATACAAAAAAAATGTGAACCAGCAATGCACTTAGTAGGCATAATCCCAATACGCGAAAATCAAGTGCGAGAAAGACGCTCTGATCTTAAAATATCAATGGATTTCGAAACACTTATAGGCGCATATTTAGATACCAAGCCTGATTTAAAAAATAGAAAACAGGAACTTGTCGATAAAGCGCTAGTTTTATTCGAAGAATCTAAAATTAATCAAATAGAAGAGTGAAACAAAATAAAATAATAAAAATTACTGAAAAATAACAACAATTGCGATCTCGTAAACAAATAAAATAATTTTTTATGAAATGCTTAAAAAAAATGATAAAACAATCTAAGCTCGTATAAAATAAGCGATAAAAAATACAATTATCCCACAGCTGCAGGACAATTGCAAAAATAAGCCATTTTATTGGCCCAGAGCATATATTAAAAAACCATCAAAAATATAGACGCTTGAAATACACGCGAAAAGCATCTCATAATAATGCGATACAACAAAAAGCTCTAATTTTGCAACAGCTGTTGCAAAATTATTATGCTCAATAGATCGATGTTTTCGAGAAATGCAAATATTAAATTTTACACCTAAATAAAAATTAAATTAATAAAAAAATGAAAGAAAGTGTATGAAAAAAATTACAAAAAAAAATAATATAATCGAACCAAAAAAATATGCTCAGTTTTTAGAGCAAATCAAAAAAGACATAGAACAAACACAGCTAAAAACAGCTATGGCTGTGTCCAAAGAGTTAACTTTATTATATTGGCGAATTGGTAGAAATCTATCAGAAAAAATTGAAACTGAAGGCTGGGGAACAAAAGCTGTAGAAACTATTGCTCACGATCTAGGAAATTCTTTCCCTGGTATTTCTGGATTTTCTCTAAGAAATCTAAGATACATGCGAAAGTTTTCAGAAACATATTCAAATGAGAATACCGCAAAAACCATCGCAAATATTCCATGGGGGCACAATATCGTGATACTAGAAAAAGCCCAAGATGCTAACCAGAGACTTTGGTACGCACAACAAACTATAGAAAATGGCTGGAGTAGAAGCGTATTGTCAATGTGGATAGAATCAGACCTGTACAAAAGGCAGGGAAAAGCTATAACAAATTTTAAACAAACGCTACCAAATCCAGATTCAGATTTAGCACAACAAATACTAAAAGATCCATATAATTTTGATTTCTTAACTATAGATAAAGAAGCCAGAGAAAAAGAAATTGAAAATGGTTTAGTAGCTCATATTCAAAAATTCTTACTCGAATTAGGACAAGGATTTGCATTTATTGGAAGACAATATCACCTTGAGGTTGGAAATAAAGACCTATATATAGACATGCTTTTTTATCATCTAAAATTAAGATGCTTTATTGTTGTTGAACTAAAGGCAGAAGAATTTGACGCCAGAGACATTGGTCAAATAAATTTATATCTTTCTGCCGTAGACAGCTTAGTAAAACATCCTACCGACCTACCAACAATTGGTCTACTACTTTGCAGATCAAAAGATAATTTTATGGCTGAATATGCTTTAAGAGATATAAATAAACCTATTGGCATATCTAGCTATACAACTAAGCTTGTTGAGTCTCTGCCAAAAGAATTAAAGGGCAAATTACCATCTATTGCAGACATAGAAGCAGAACTTAAAAAGACACCAGTTAGTCTTGAGACACTCCCTGTCGAACCTGTAAAAATTCTACTAAAAACTAAAAGTACACTAAAAAAAACCATAAAAAAACCTGTAAAAGTTGCAGCTAAAAAAGCTGTTAAAATGGCTGCAAAAAAAAGTGTGAAAAAAGTAAAAGCTGCGACTAAAAAAAATAAAGCGAAAACCACCACAAAAATCATCAAAAAAACTACCGTAAAACGCACAAAAATAGCGACTATTAAAAAAGTCTCGAAAAAAACTAGCAAAAAATAGCCCAATTTTGCAGCAGCTGTTTCAAAATTATAATCGAGCCATAGATGCTTATTTTAGAGAAAATTTAACAAATAAAATCGGGCGAAACTTTTCGCCCGATTTGTGTATACAATTTTTTAAAAAATTTATTTTTTATATACCCCGTAGGGCACAACTCACTATCTTTACTCTAATTCAACAACTACCGAATCTTTAATTAAACTTTCTTTGTATTCATCAAAAAGCTTATCGTATAAAGGCTCTCTTAATAAATCCGTAATCTCTCTGTATCGCTGATCAAAACTTGCTAACTGTCTCTCTCTACGATCAATAAGCTTAAACAACTCAAAACCGCCTTCTATCAAAACTGGTTCTGATATTGAATTTGGCAACATAGAAGATATAAACTTTTTATCATCTGCCAATTCTGGCTTTTCTACCCAAAAATACTCACTATAATCTGCATATGGCATAGCTTCACCATTTTTTATTTTTGATTCAATATTTATTCTTTCTTCATCCAAATCTGCTTGAGACTCAAATGGAACAAATATACGTTGCAAATTATATGCCTCTTCTAAATAAACAGGATTCGCATCATAATAAGCTCTTACCTCTTTTTCTGGAATAATAACTTTTGATCTTACCTTATAATCCATCAACTGATTAATTATATTATACATAGCCAGCTGTTCACGACCTTCTTCATAAGTATAACCAAACTCATAGAACATCTTCTTTATATCGTTAAGAGACAAATTTTGCTGCGTTTGAATAGCTTCTATATACTTATCTACTAACTTTTCATCCATTAGATTATATTTTTTTGCATCCTGATAAACTTGCAACTCAAATATCATTTTATCTTTTGTTCTCTTTTGTCCATCCAAACCCATTTTATCTAAATCAGATTTTGCAATTATTGATGTTTCTTCTGGACCATAAATAACTGTATCTATTTTATCTATCAAAAATAATTCTGGATTTTTAATTTTAGCTTCTTTTTCTGCGCTTAATTTATTTTTGACAATTTTTTGGCTATTTTCTACAAGCTCCCACTCTTTTCCTGCTTTTTCTATAAGCTCATCATTCTCTTTTATAGCTGCTGGCTTCTCTGTTAAAACTTTATTTTCAGAATCTTGCACACTATCTTTTGGTAAATTTTTATCTAAATCTTTTACAGGCGCCTCAACAATACCCGCATCAATAGGCCGCTGCTTATTTTTAGTTTTATCTGCCGCAAAAGATCCAATAACTACAAAAGAAAAAAGTAAAATAAATAAATTTTTGTTTAACATGCTCATCACCCAGTATATTTTTTCGTGTTAAAAAACTATTAAAAACCACTTCCAATACTATTTCTAATACCATTTCTAATACTATAACAAATTATAAAAAACAAGTCCTCTGTTTTTAACAATAAAAATTATAACTTAATTTTATCAAGAAAATCACAGTTTTTATTTTACCGTCTAAACACTCAATATAAGATTCCAAAAAAACAAAAATGGGAATTTACTTTTTCAAGTAAATTCCCATTTTTATTACAAATTAAATTCTATTTAATTATGCAGCTTTTGTTGTTTTTTCAACTTCTTGTGAGTCGTCTTGAGCAAATTGTTCTGCATCATCTTCAGAATCTGATCCTTCAGCTAATGCTGCTTGCATAGCTTTTTCATCTTGTGCAGGAGCAAATATAGCTTCTTTAACTTTTACGCCATATTTTTGTTGAAGTTCAGTAAGCTTCTTCATTAAAGCTTCACCTTGCTTTGACTGCTTAACTGCATTTTCTAATTGATCCTTCAACTCTTCATAGCTACGATATTGTGATGCTTTCTTTTCTGTAGCTTTTACTACCCAGAAATTTTTATCATCAACTTTAATTATTGTTACAACTGGAGCCTTTGCTATTGACAAAATTCCATTCTTCAATATTTGATCAATTTGTCTGCTATCTTCATTAACATAAGCAAAATCTTGCATTGCTTTTGTTAATTTAGCATCAGCTTTCACAAGTTTATCAAACTCTGCAACTTTACCTGCAACCTTACCCAAGAATTCTTGAGCATCTGCTTCTTTATCAAATTTAACACCAGAAGCTTTTACGCCTCCTCTTGCAACTAACGCAAAACGATCTTTGTTTTTGTCGTAATAATCTTTCTTTTCTTTTTCTGATACTGATGACTCAAACTCTTTTACAAAGAAATCTACATTAACTTTTTGTTTAACAGCTTTTGAAATTTGCTCTAATTTTTCTAAATATTCTTTTGTTTTGTCTAAACCTTTTTCTTCTATATATTTTGCTATAATTTTATATTGAACTAATGAATTCAATAAGTTTTGTTTTATTATTGGCATAAATGAAGGAGCCATTCCTTGCAATTCTGGCTGCTCCTTTATTGCTGCATCAAATAATTCATTAAATTCTTTTTCTGTAAGCAATGCTGTGCCATCTGCCCAAACAGCCAAAACACCTGCCGGTAAATTACTTTCTGTTGCTACTTTTGCATCAGTTGCAGCAGCATTTGATGCATCTTTTGTTGATGAACCAAACCATGAGCATCCAGACAATAATAATAAAACTGGAAACACCGTCAATACAAGATACTTTCCCTTCATAGGCAATCCTTTAAAAAAAATTTGTTAAAAAACATTAAACACAATTCAAAACTCACTAACAACTCGCCAAATGTAGCAATAGAGAAATTTTAGCACAAATTATATAATTTACAAAAATATTTTTAATTCATATAACTCGACAAGCAACTATCGCTGTAAACGACTCTGGTTTAAGCTCAATTAAAACTTTTGTTGCAAATTTTATAGTCGAGCCAGTTGTCAAAAGATCATCTACTATCAAAATTTTCTTACATTCATAATTTTTTTTCAATTCTTGTTTTAAATTTAAAAAAAATGCATCATGCACATTTAATGCCCTTCCAACTGGCGAAAGCTCTGATTGTCTTTGCGTACTTTTTACACGCTTCAACAAATTAACAACAGGTTTTCCACTGTTTTTTGAAATTATATTTGCCATTTCTTGCGCTTGATTAAAGCCACGCTCAGCATATCTTTTCCAATGAAGAGGTATAGGCACAATAAAATCAAAGTCTACATTTTTTATATAAGTCATTTCCCACGCAAGCTCTCCAAGTTTACGACTTGCAACTATATCAGAACCACCTTTTGCCAACACTAAAGATTTTACAGGGTATTTATACTCTGAAATAGAAAAAACTTTAACTTTATACTTATTAGTAACTTCTAAGTTTGTTGTTACTACAGGCTTTATTTTATCTTTACAAGACTCACAAAAAATACTTTTATCCTGCAAAAAATCTTTACAATAAAAGCAAAAATTTGGATAAATAAGCCCAGAGCAAAAATCATATATTTTATAAACAATTTTAGAACATGCTGTAATCATAAATATAAAAAACTCTCTAATTATTTCGCCAAATATTAATAGTAATAATAAATACACCTATAAAAATAAATGTATCTGCTAAATTAAATATAGGAAAAGACAATTTACCTAATTTTGTAAAATAATCACACGAAAAAACTATAAAATCTATAACCCCACCATAAATAACCCTATCTATTATATTAGATAAAGATCCCGCAATAACAATAATTTCACCAAAAATATTATGCCCAGCCTTAAATCTTAAATATGCATACGTAGCCATTGCTAAAGTAACTAAACAAATAAAAGCGCTAACTAAAACAAATATTAATGTACTTTTAGAATCCAGCATTCCCCATGACATGCCTCTATTATAAACTAAATCAAACTCCAAAAAATCTGTTATTTTATAATTTGAAAATTGATTAACCAAAGCAAAAAACTTTGTAACTCTATCAAATAATAAAACAAACAAAAATAAGATCACATACCAAAAAACATAACAGTTTTTTTTCATCTTAATTCTGCTCCAATTGCAGCTAAAGCTTTAACAACTGTATCATAAATAACATCAACTTCTTCTTTATCTAGAGTCTTATTATTATCTTGAACAATAAATCTAAATGTTAGTGATTTTTTATCTTTCCATTCATCTTTTTGGAAAAAATCAAGCAAGCATGCACTTTTTATTTTTTCGCTACAACTAATTATAGTATTTATTAATTGATCTACTGTAATTGAAAGTGATACAAACATACTTAGATCACGAGATACTTCTGGGTATTTACTTATTTGAGTAAGCTTTTTATCTACAGGTTTATAATTAACCAAAAATTCACCGTCAAATTCAAACGCGAACAAACTTCCTTCAAACAAATTTCCAAAAAAACCATTATCAAGCATTCCAGCATAACCAATTAAATTATCACCAAAAGTTATCTTAGCGGTTTGACAAGCGAAATACCATGGATAATTCTCTTGAACGAAATCACTATCAACTTTTTCCCACTTAACATGAGAGTTATTTATACCTGTATCATCAAAACCAATAAGATCAAATAACTGAATAATCCATGATTTAGCCGTATAAAAATCTAAGCCATTTTTATCAAAAAATATTCCAGCCAAAGACTTATTTTCTTTAACACCATTTTCTACTTTATTATTAACGTTCCAAACTCTTGCCATTTCAAAAAAACTTAACTTATCATGATGTATAAAATTTTGATCTATATTTTTAACTAAGTGAGGCACAAGCGATGTTGCCAATCTTCTCCAATTTTCGGAAACTGGATTTGTAACCTCTTTATACTCTTTTGGCTCCCAATTTAATTTTGCTAAGAACGATTCGTCATAAAAAGCATAGTTACGCACTTCTCGCATTTTTAATCCATACGACAAAAGTTTTTTTATATTACGAGCTCTAAGCACACTCGATAAGTCATATGGTGTTGTAAGTTTTTTTGGCAAAACAAAGTCAGTATTTTCATATCCAAAAAATCTGCCTATTTCTTCTACCAAATCTTCTTTTATCTGCACGTCTTTTGTACTTCTACAAGTTGGAACTTTTACTTCATATTCAATAAATTCACTATTTTCTTTTTTAATAAGATTTTTCGAAAATTCAAAACCTAATTTTCCAAAAATCTTTTCTACAAATTCAGACTTAATCTTAGAACCCAAAAGCCGTTCAATTAATTCATGTGATAAGTTTATCTCAAGCTCTTTTGCTGGTTTACCAATAGATATTATTTCATCACTTGCTTTATAATTTATTTTTTCGCTATCAAATAACTTTAATAATCTAAAAATTCCGGTAATATTTTGATTAGGATCCAAAGTTTTTTCGAATCTAGCAGAAGCATCTGTTCTACTTTTAGCTCTAATAGCAGAATTTCTTATGCTTGCAGCTTCAAAATTTGCAGATTCTATAAAAATAGAATTTGTTTTAGAATCTATACCGGAATATTTTCCACCCATTACTCCTGCAAGCGCAACGGGTTTTTCGCCATCAGTTATTACATAATCTTTATTTGTTAATTCTAACTGCGAGCCGTCAAGCAACTCTAATTTTTCGCCCTGTTTTGCCAATCTAGCAATAATGTTTTTTTCACTTAACTTATTTACATCAAATGCATGCATAGGCTGACTTATATCTTGCATTACATAATTTGTTGAATCTACTATAAAATCTATTGGCCGGCTACCAACTCGCATTAACCTACTTGCCATCCAAAGCGAGCTCGGCCTATTAATAATCTCTGGAATATAAATACCAGCAAGCCTTTTTCCAATTTCAGGATTTTCAACTTTTATAGAAAAACCGACTTCATCTTGCCCCGTTCGCCCTGAGCCTGACGAATGGTCAAACTCTTTAACATCTATTTTTTTTAAAAAACTATCTTCTTGCTTAAAATCAAGATCCAAAATTGCAGCGACTTCTCTAGCAAATCCCCTATGACCCCACATATCAGGTCTATTAGTTATAGATTTATTATCAACTTCTATAATATAGTCGCTAAATTCAAATTCTTTCTTCCAATCCCCATTTAATAAATTTTCTTGCACATAAACCGCCGGCACTAATCCATCTTTTTTACAATTAAAGTCACTTACTGTCGCCCAAATATACTTATTATTTATTTCTTTAATTACATAAATATAATTAACCAGCACATCTGTTCTTGCTGGCAAGCTTATTTCTTTGTTAAGTTCTTTACAAAAAGCTAAAACACCACTAGCACTCGCCTCTTTTACTTGAACAAGAAAAAAATCTTGTAAATTTAATTCAAACTTTTCATAACCCTCTATTTCTGCAGTAATTTTATTAAATTTATCTACTAACTGCGCAACATCTAATTTTTTATAATCAGCATTAATATGGTCAAATATCCATCTTAAAGACAGTTTCATTTTTGCATCCTAAAAATTTTATTATAAATATGGCAAACATGCTCTAATTATAACGGGCATTTTCCAGCAAATCAATAACTTCCTGGTCCTCTGTCTGTAAAAAACCTTCATAAAAACCACCAACACCAAAAAATATTTCTGGAGAATATAAACACACAGTCTCGTCAACAAAATTATTTATTTTATTTAGCGTATCTATTGGCGATACTGGCACAGCAACAACTATTTTGCTAGCTCCCATAGCTTTTGCCGAAACTATTGCCGCCAACATTGTAGCACCTGTAGCCAAACCATCATCTACCAAAATAGCCGTTTTGCCAGATAAATCTAATTCCGGCCTCCCTGCTCTATAAAATTTTAATCTTCTTGATAACTCAACTCTCTCATGAGCTATTATTTCTTGCAAATCCCGCTGACTTGCTCCAACCATTTCTATTAAATTATGATCAAGAACAGGCTCACCAGCTTGCGTAATAGCTCCGAGCGCTAATTCAGGCTGCCCAGGCGCACCAATTTTTCGTGTAACAATTATATCTAATTTTAAATTTAACTCTTTTGCGACCTCATAAGCTGTAACAACCCCACCTCTTGGCAATCCAATCACAATTACATTTTTATTATTTTTATATTTCTCAAGCTTTTCTGCCAACTTTTCACCTGCATCAGCTCTATCTATAAATCTCATACAACATACTCCCCTGATTTTAAAACAAATATATTATTGACACTTATTATGTATTTTTTATACCTTAAAAATATAATTTAAAATATAATTTTTTAACCAAATGGACTATAAGTATGTTTCAAACAAACGACTTTAAAAAAATAAAAAATATTTATCTAACAAATTTACGCAATAAAAATACATCAAGAAGTGATTTTAGACAAAATGCAGATTTAATATCACGAATAATCGCCCAAGAAACACTCACAATAATAGAAACCGAAACTATAACTATTCAAACGCCAATAGAAACGACAATAGGCTTGCAAATTAAACCAAAAATAATGCTTATTCCTATACTAAGATCAGGAATGTCTATGCTAGAACCATTTTTATATTACTTTAAAAATGCATCAATTGGCGTTATTGGTTTAAAAAGAGACGAAAAAACTGCTATAGCACATTTATATTATCAAAACATTCCAAAAATAAATAAATCTGAAATAGTTATAATATTAGATCCTATGATCGCAACTGGCGGCACAGGTTTAGCTACACTAAAAATACTTATGCAGCTTGGCGCTACAGAAGAAAACATAATATTTGCTTCTATAATAAATTCTACAGAAGGTATAAATGCAATAAAAGCAGAATTCCCTAAAATAACAATTTTACAAGCAGGCATAGACAATAAACTAAATAATAATAAATTTATTGTTCCTGGCTTAGGTGATTTTGGCGACAGATATTATGGCACCGAATAAAACTTGTATAAATAAATAAAATATTTAATATTAAAATTTAATAAAAATATTTAATAAAAAATAAAAGGGCTCTTAAAATTATGGGTGAAATGAAACATTGTGGAAGAACAATAAATCATTATGAACAAGATAAAGTTTTTTTAAATTTTTATGACCAAGATTCACAAGATTCAAATATTACCGAATTCACTAAAAGATCTTATTTCAGTAAAATATTTAAATTTTTAACCAATTTTACAAAAATATTTAAGAGTTAATAATATATTATGCCAGAAACAAATAAATTTATGGCTCGCGCCATAGAACTATCAATAGAAAATATCAAAAATAAAACAGGTGGCCCATTCGGCGCTGTAATAGTAAAAGACAATATAATTATCGCCCAAGGCGCTAACTCAGTAACAAAAAACAATGATCCAACTGCTCATGCAGAAATTGTAGCAATACGCAATGCATGCAAAAATTTAAATACTTTTAATTTATCAGACTGTGTAATTTATACATCTTGTGAACCATGCCCAATGTGCCTGAGTGCAATTTATTGGTCAAGAATAAATACCATTTATTATGGAAATACAAAATCAGATGCTGCTAATATAAACTTTGACGACGCATTTATTTATGAGCAAATGGCCAAACCATATGACCAACGCACAGTCAAAATGATAAATATAATGCACCAAGAATCACTTGAAGCATTTAAGCTTTGGGAAAAAGACACAAAAAAAATTGAATATTAAATAAACATTTAATACTCAATTTTATAATTTTTACTAGTAACGCCATTTGCTTATAAAAAACATAACACTGTATAAATAAAGTTAATTCAAAAAATATTTATTTTCCCCCGTTCGCCCTTAGTTAATCGTCCTTCACGAAGTTCAGGATGCTCGCAAGCTATGCAGAGAAACTTCGAGGGGTCGAGAGATTTAATGTTTTTGTTAAAATTTATACCAGCAAGTGGCATCAACCAAAATATAAATTAATTTTGTTTTTCTCTAAATTTCTTCAAAATAGACTTATTAACTTCTGCAGCTGTACAAGCTCTATCTACCTCTAAAGCCTTATCAAAAAACTTCTCTGCACTATCAAATTTTCCATTTTCAACGTCAATTACGCCAAGACCATTATAAGCAGCTGCACATTTATCATCAATCGCTATTGCCTTATCAAATTCTGCTTTGGCTTCTTCAAACATGCCTTTGCCACAGTAAATATTACCTAAATTTGCATATGCTTTAACAAATTTATCATCTATCACAAGAGCTGCCTGCAAAATCTTTATTGCCTGTGCAACATCACCTTTTCTATTTAACGCACATGCTAAATCATTATTTGCGCTTAATATAATATCTTTTTCAAGACCATCAGAAGACTTTAAAATTTCTTCAAAAATTTCAGCTGCAACATCATATACTTTTGCATAATGAAAAGTTACACCTAAATTATAAAAAGATGGCAAATAAGAAGCATCTACAGAAAGTGCACTTTTAAATGAATTAATAGCTTTTGCATAATCACCATCATTTAAATAAACCAAACCTAAATTATTATAAATATCGGCTCTTGGACAAACTTTTAATGCTTGTTTAAAATACTTTATTGCATCGCCTGCTTGATTATTAACATAACACTGCAATCCCAATTTATTCAATTCTTCAAGCTGCTCTTTTTGAACAATATGACCGCCAACTTGCTCACCAAACAAAATATTACCAAACATCAATTCTAAAACACATCCCAATTTTTCCACAAAAAACCCTTTTATTAAGAAATAATTTTATAATTATAGATTTATTAACAAATTCGGCATACAGCAACAATATAAAAATAATTTGCGCATTCTATTAATTCTCTCAATTTTACACTATTTTGGCAACAAATTTTGACAATAAAAACTTAATTTACACGCTTTTTTAACATATTTTATAAAATATGTTAAAATATTAAAAATACTAAAAATAAAAATTTCAATGAAAATACCCTGAAAGTTATATAATATGTTTAAAACAGCAAATCTTATAAAAAAAAACATCCCTTTATTCGATAAAAACTGGTTTCAAACTGGTGGGCCTGCAAAATTTTATGCCGAACCTACAACTGAACTAGAATTTCAAGCATGCATAAATTATGCAAATACAAACAACCTAGAGATATTTGTTTTGGGTCTCGGAGCAAATATTTTAATAAACGATGACGGTTTTGACGGCCTAGTTATAAGACCGGCTTTACAAGATATCACTACAAAATACGAAGATATCCCAAACGCATTGCCAGAATTAGACACAGAAAGCAAAATAACACAAGCTGCTTTTGTAACAGCCGGCGCAGGCGTCACAATAGAAAGCCTAATAAATTATTGCTTAGATAATAACATAACAGGACCAGAAGAATTTAGTGGAATACCTGGAACAATAGGTGGCTCAGTTTATATAAATATTCACTATTTTAAGTATTTTTTGAGCGACTTTTTGATTCAAGCAAAAGTTATAAATAAAAAATCTGGCGAAATAAAACTAGTAGACAAAAAATGGTTTAATTTTGGATATGACAAATCTACATTGATAGACAAAAACGATTTTTTATTAAATGCTACTTTTTTCTTTAATAAATCAACAGATACTCAAGCTGCTTTTGCCAAAGGCAGATCAATTGAGATAATAAGACACAGAAATGCAAGATATCCAATTACACATACATGTGGCAGTTTTTTTAGAAACTTTCACGATAATGAAGTCACTCAAAAAATAGCTGGTACAAATAATAAAATGATCTTCGTAGCCTATTATTTTGATAAATTAGGCATTAAAGGGGAACTTAAAGTTGGCGATGCTGTAGTTTCACATAAACATGCCAATATGATCGTAAATTCAGGCAAAGCTAGTTCCAGCGACATAATTAATTTAGCCAGAAAAATGCAAGAATTAGTAAAAGAAAATTTTGGCATTATTCCGCAACCTGAGTGCCAATTAATTGGATTTAATAAATACCCATTATTAAAATAAGGCCCATATGCACAATGAACTAATATTTCTTGCTCACATAATTATAATAAGCATATTTACAATAGCAGCACTAAAAATATCCAAAGAAACGCTAATCGCAACAATAGCACTATTTTGCGTATTGGCAAATCTATTTGTACTAAAACAAATAAACCTGTTTGGCTTTGCGCCAACTGCATCTGATGCATTCTCAGTAGGTGCCATATTAGGTATAAACTTGTTACAAGAATATTTTGGCTCAGAAACAGCTAAATTAGCTATAAAAACAAGTTTTTTTGCAACCATTTTATATGCTATAACATCACAAATACATACTATCTACTCTCCAGCTATTTGCGACATAAGCTGTTCTCACTACAATTTTTTATTACAATTCATGCCCAGGTTAGCCATTGCCTCAATTGCTGTAACACTACTTGCACAAATAATTGACCGAAAATTATATGAATTTTTAAAAAACAAATTTAATAATAACCACTTTATTTTTCGCAATTTTTTTTCGCTAGTTATTGTTCAACTTTTTGACACAATACTTTTTACAATACTTGGCCTATGGGGAATTATCGATAATTTATTAGATGTTATTATCGTAAGTTTTGCCGTAAAAATAGCCACTATTTTGATATCAGTACCGATTATTAGTATTTTCAGGTCAAAATCTCATATCAAAAACACCCAAAAATAGCCATTTTTTAATATTTTTGATATATTTATATTAATCAGCATCAGCTTTATATATAAAAATCTTTGAAAAATATTGACTCTTTCCGTTCGCCCTGAGTTAATCGAAGGGTAAATAAAAAGAGCATTTCAATGTTTTATTGCATATAATTCTAAAAGAAACTTAAAAACCTAGTTATAGTTAAATTAATAAATAAAAATTTTAAAATATAATAATATTATGGATAATTTTTTTAAATTCGAACAAATATATAAATCTAAAAAATCAGGCGCACGAGTAGGTAAAATCCATACCCCGCATGGTACAATAGATACGCCAAACTTTGTAGGCGTTGGCACAAATGCAACTCTAAAAGCATTAGATAGCCATACAGCCGACAGCATAGATCTACAATTGATGTTCTGCAATACCTATCACTTGATTTTGCAGCCAGGCAGTAAAACTATAGCTGCTGCTGGAGGCTTACATAAATTTTTAAACAGAAACAAGCCCATAATAACAGATTCAGGCGGCTTTCAAGTCTTTAGTTTAGCCTATGGCTCAGTCAAAGATGAACTAAAAAGTAAAGGCAAAAAAAAACTTGATGGAACAGTTTTAAAAATTAACGAAGAAGGCGTAACTTTTCGCTCTTATATCGATGGTACAAAAATATTGCTTACGGCAGAGAGCTCTGTTCAGGCACAAAAAGATCTTGGTGCCGATATTATAATCCCATTGGATGAGTTGCCACCCTACCATATTGGCCAAGAAGCGTTAATTGAATCTTTGCATAGAACTCACAGATGGGAAGAAAGATCTCTAAACGAACATTTAAAAAATAGAAAAAATCAGGCCATGTATTCTGTTGTTCATGGCGGCATAGACAAGCAGCTAAGAAAACAAAGTTGTGAATTTCTTTCAAAATTAGACTTTGATGGTTTTGCTATAGGCGGGTCACTAGGTAAAACTCATGATCAGATGTTTGACATGTTGGAATTTGCAACACCACTAATTCCAGAAGACAAGCCAATTCATTTACTTGGCATTGGAGACCTACATTCACTCGAAAATTGCATAAAATATGGAATAGACACGTTTGACAGCTCTCATCCTACCAAGTGTGCCAGACATGGCTTAATATTCACAAAAAACGGCAATTTAAAAATTACTAGAAATAGTAATAGAGAGATATTTGAGCCAATAGATAGAACTTGTCCTTGCATTACCTGTCAAAAATTCACTATTGGGTACTTACATCACTTGTTTAAAGCCAAAGAACCAGTTGCTCATACACTCGCAACAATACACAACGTGCAATTCATGGTTGATCTTATGGCTGATTATAGAAACAAAATTCTTAACAACGAGCTATAAAAGTTATAAAAGATAAAAGTCATATCGCCCTCGCCTAGCGAGGGGCTTGACGGTTGTGAGCAGTCCCAAGGACTGCCGAATTAATTATTAAACTACACTAACAACTCAAAAACTTCCAGCTTCATCATATCCATCAAGTTTTTC
>Ga0209417_1004185_pt1 | contig 17647 bp, 11 predicted proteins | sample RifGroF2_FD_184002 | JGI IMG/M metagenome (GOLD analysis project Ga0209417, IMG submission 184002) | Groundwater microbial communities from Rifle, Colorado, USA - Groundwater F2 (SPAdes) (version 2) | ecosystem: Environmental > Aquatic > Deep subsurface > Groundwater | place: Rifle, Colorado... | reverse complement strand
CCGGGGAAAATGCCGCACTATACAGCCTTACAGGTTCCAGCAGGGGGAAAGAGGCATTCTGGAAAAAGCATCAGGAATAGCTTAAAATGCGAAATCGGCCCTTAATAATCATCCTAAGCCACTAAAACCATCTAAATATTATCATATTATATTTATAATAAATAACTTATGTGCTAACGACACCGACTTAACACCGACTTAAAATAATATACAACTTAAGTGCTAACGACACCGACTTAAAAATATAAGGAGCAATTATCACGCCAGGGAAGCCATATGGTCGGAGTCGCTTGCCATAGGCAGCAGGGAATGGCTTTTAAAACTGGGGAAAGGCATACATGGCCTTGAGTTGAAAGAACTCGACAAATCATATTTCCGTACCGGGGAAAATGCCGCACTATACAGCCTTACAGGTTCCAGCAGGGGGAAAGAGGCATTCTGGAAAAAGCATCAGGAATAGCTTAAAATGCGAAATCGACCCTTAATAATCATCCTAAGCCACTAAAACCATCTAAATATTATCATATTATATTTATAATAAATAACTTATGTGCTAACGACACCGACTTAGGATACCGACTTAAGGACTTAAGACATATACACTTTATTGATCCGTCTGAGGTGCATATATGATGAAAACAAGCGGTTATCGTTCGCCACACACCGCAAGAAGCGTAGGTCAGGCTAAAACCGCCTGACGTAAAAGTCATAAAGACATAATATAGATTAACAAGGTCGCTGCATGTAATCCCGCTCAACGAGATACTTGAGCGTATCGTTAGGAATATAAATAGCCATATATTTATCTTGCTTTAATGATATCCGAATGTATATTCTCAAATGAAAGCGATTCAATTTGACTGGGATGACAAGAAAGATGCTTTGAACCGTGAAAAACACGGTGTAAGCTTTTATCTTGCACAAAGGGCCTTTGCAGATCCAAGGCGTGTGATTGCAGAGGACATAAAGCACAGCTCTGAAGAGGATCGTTTTTACTGTATAGGGAAGGTTGATGACGGAATAATCACCGTCAGATTTACCTTCAGAAACAATATAATCAGAATATTCGGAGCCGGATATTGGAGAAAGGGGAAAAAGACATATGAAGAAAAAAATAAACTACAAAAATGAACCGATGGGTAAAATCCGCGTTGTAAAGGATTTCCTGCCAAACCCTGAACAGCTCGCATTCAAGGAGCAAAAGATCAAGACAACTATTTCCTTGAGCAGGACCAGCCTGGATTTTTTCAAGCACGAGGCGGACCACTACCATACATCCTATCAGAAAATGATAAGGAATCTTCTTGACTCATATGCCTTGCAGCATATGGGAAAATCTCTCTAACCATGCCTGTGTTCCCAACCGCGCTTCCGCGCGGCAGGAGACAAGAGATCGTTACCTGTGCCCTCCGCCACCTCCGCCGTGTCCACCACCACCTGCTCCGCCACCATGGCCTCCTCCGCCGCCGCCCCCGCCCGTGCGCCCACCGGCTCCGCCTCCTCCTGACGAGCCTCCTGAACGAGTTGAGCCGGAATGCACGGCTCCACCTGAAGACTGATAGCTTCTCTGCATTGTGGCACCGCGTTCCCTTGAATGATATTCCCTGTTGAGGTTCGAGAATGTCGAAGGGGTTATGACTGAGGATGATTTCCGTGGGATGGCAGAAGGGATTGCAGATTTCCTGGCTGCGGGCTGTTCACGCACCGCATTCTCCTTCCTGCCGCCATCCTGCACCGGCCTTATATCGGCAGGCTTCCACTTGCCTGAGCTTCTGACATCCCACCCCTCCTGCGATTTCTTAAAAACGTTGCCCTGGTTGTCGGACAGGACGTCGTTGGAAGCGCTGCGAACGGGCTTGGTCTGCGGGCGGCCTGCAATCTTATCGGCATCGGGCCTCCTGGCATCGGGCCTGCCGATATCTATTTTCTTGACATCGGCCTTCCCTGTATCTATATTCGGGGCATCTGCCCTGCGTGCCCTGGGCGTTACGGCGGCGTTTTTCCTCATCCTCTTCACGGAATCGAGATGATTGAAGATATTTTCATTGCACATTACGGAAGTGGCTTTCCCATCCCTCGGTGCGCGGTTTATTACGATCGGATTATTTAAAAAATTATTGTTCCGTCTCCAGGCTGAGCCACATGTGCCCCACCATCTGCTGCGATGGTTGAAAGTGTTGAAGAAGGTTGAACAGCGCGGACTCCAGCTCATGCTGAAGCTCCATCCGGACCATGGGTTGTAATTTGGATGGCAGCCCCATGTATAGAATCGCGGATAGCATGTAAACCCTCTTCCAATCCATGGCCTGTAGCAGTATCCTGTGCCATATACCACGGTACCGTAATATGCATAGCTTCCGAGATATCCCGGCGTGTAGCCCGAATAGACGTAATCAGGTGTTGAATCATAGACCCGGACATACTTGGTGTTATAGCACGGATTGCCAGCTGGAATCGACTGGACTTCATTGGGCACGCTGTCGCAGACTTCCCAGGGGCCTGTCGGATAATCCGAGACGAACCAGACTGCCTGATGGCAGCAGTAGTATTTACCGCCAATCTTCAGCACTTGCTCCGCGGAATTCACCGCATATTCCATGGATGTGCCCCCGATTCCCTTGAACTCCGGAGCCCCGTCATATTCAACAGACAGAAACACCTCTCCTCTTTTTATTGCCGCAGTCTGCGGCACCTGCGAGTCTGCAACAGCATGCCTGGCCATGCATGTTCCAGGCACAAAGGTGAGGATATGTCCCTTTACGGAGTTTGAAGGTATTTCAGAGAAGGACCTGGGCAATTTGCCGGGAAGCACATATTCCCAGGGGCCTTCAAGTTCCTTGCTTTTGAACCAGCGGCCGCCGAGGACTACGAAATACGACTCGCTGTCGAGTTCAATCAATATGTCGTCTTCAGAGTTCTTCACGTAGAGGAGCTCGTTTCCCGGAAGGGCCTTTAATATTGGTTCCCCGTCAACCACTATCAGCTCCGCAGGCTCGGTGGAAACGATTATCTTCGGAATACCATTGTCTTCGGAAGGATTCATATCCTGCGCTGGCGTTTCACCCCTTGCTTCAAAATCCGCATTAAATGCGTCCAACACATTGCCGGGTGGATTCCCTCCGTTCTTCCATGCTCCCTTGATGTCGGCGGCTGAAAACCATAAATTCTCCCCGCCAAGCCAGTAAAGCCTGGTCTTCGGATCAAGGACGATGAAGAACGGGGTGTTGATGACCTTCAGCAGGCCGGAATCTCCGAATTTCCTGAGTTCCGGTTCTCCGGCAATCACGACCAGCACGGCGGGCTCGTATTCAACTATGATCCTCGGTGGCGCATTGTTCAGCTCCATGGATGTCCTGCGTTCCTGCTCGGAGGCATTTATACCGGCGAGCAGATGGTCGAACGACATCGTGATATCGAGGCCGCTGAGTTCGTCCTGGATAATGCCTCCCAGCTTCCTGGCCTGCCCGGAGTCCATATCGTTCATGCGCACCTGTGAAATTTCAGCTGTGACAAATTCGACAGTCCGCTTCTCCCTGTCGATATCAACAGCCGACTCGAACCACATCGCCCCGAACACGGGTTCCTTCTGCGCTTCGGTGGTCATTGAAAACGCGGCGCGTCCTTTCAGGATATCTCCTTCCAGGGAATCGGGCTGCGGCTGATAAATCACGATTTGCGCATGGTCCGTTTCAAACTTGCGCGGCCAGTAGTCCTCTTCATCCTGATCACTCCCTGCGGCAGGAGTCAAATAGCCAGCCAGCAATGAAATCAACCCAGCCATGAGCAGAAGGGAAATCGAAAGGTATAACTTTTTCATGACACCTCCATGCTTATTTAGGGAACCTCTATAAACTGGCATATGGCGCGAGACAGGAGATTATGGAGATACGGCCAGGAGCAAATACCAGGAGCAGCCCCGTAGCGGGCTGTAACTGGTTTTTCGACAACGCCGGAATCCATAAGAATCCGTCTGCCTCCGGCGGACAATATAGGATGCGCAACATCTTCCTGTAATGGGGCAAAACCCTACCTTCAATGGAGGGGAAACCCCTAATCCGTACCAAGGCGCCGTCAGCATGGCGGATACCGAACCCCTGTTATGCGAAATGAATGGCGCAGAATTGACCTGCTTCAGATACATTTCCGCTAGATTTCCCTGGCATCAAAGTATAAATTCCCGGTAAACCGGAATTCCATATAATCTCAGAAAATATTATCCGGAGATGATTTTGCCGGTAAATAGTGATAGAGTTGTGTTGATGAGGTCACGGCTTGACAATCTACAACGAAAGGAGCGAGGTATACCATGAACAGAGTCCGGAACCTGCGGGTAAATGGATGGATGGTCGTGTGTTTTGTGCTGACGGTCTTCTCAGCTGGCGCAAACTGCGTAAAAGCGGCGGAGGGATACAAGGAGATTGGCGGCGGGGTGGAATATCAGGCGGCCGGCGAATACAGCGTGGCACGGCTGAACAAGATTCTGACCAGCGAGCTTGCGGAATTCAGCGATTTCAAGATCTCTTTTCCCGAGGCGAAGCATGCGGTGACGCTCTACCGCGTGGTCTACACGACGGTGGTCCCCGAACTGAACAACCGTCCAATCACGGTCTCCGGGCTCATCGCTGTGCCGCAGAACGTTGCCGGAACCCTGCCGGTGGTGTCATACCAGCACGGGACGGTTTTCTCGCGCACCGAGGTTCCCTCCTTCCCCGATGAATCCGCCGAAACCAGGCTGATGATCGCCAATTTTGCCGCACAGGGCTACGTGGTCATCGCTGCCGATTACCTGGGCAAGGGCGTCTCGGTTGAAAACGATGCATTTGTCATCAAGGACGCCACGGCGCAGACCTGTCTCGACATGGTCCTGGCCAGCCGTGCAGTTTTCTCCGACCTCAAAATCCCGACCGGAGAACTGTTCCTGAGCGGTTGGTCGCAGGGCGCCTATAACACGATGGTGTTTCTGCGGAAACTGGAAACCCTTGGCATGCCCGTCAGGGCGTCTGCGATGGCGGCCACCCCCAACGATGTCTATCTCCTTGTGAACCGGCTGATGAATGTCTCTTCAGAACTGGATGTGCAATGGGTGGTCGGGGTGATCTGCCTGCTGATTAATTCCTACGAGCAATACTACGGCCTGCCGGGCCTCTCGCAGGGCGCGATCAAGCCGCAGTACTGGCAGGCAGCCCGGGATCTCTATGTGAACAAGATCACCTGGACGCAGGCCGCGAAACTCCTGCCAGCCAAGACTCGGGATTTGCTGCAGGCGGAGTTTATCGCTGGCGGCTCTGTCCTGGGCAACCAATTCTTCCGGCAGTTACAGGCGAATGAAGCCTATTGCTGGCGGGCCAAAACTCCCGCCCGGCTGTACTACGGGCAGATTGACGAGGTCATCGCCCCCCATATCGCCACCTTGCCGATGAAGTATCAGGAGACCATGGGCGGCGCCTCCATGAACGCTGTCTTCGCCGGCGAAGGGGCCAACCACCGCGGAGCGTTCCTCTTCGGAATCTTGGACCAGAAAAAATGGTTCGATGAACTGAGAAAGAAGTAGGACGTCCCCGGGGCATGTCTAGAGGGATAAAAACAATGAATGACAAACCAGGCATCCTGAAATTTACAGGCAGATACCAATGCGCCGCAGATTCCGGCGACGGGTACGCCGACGAGTCTGACGATTTCGAGGCGTGGGAGGCGTACGCCGAACTCCTGGAGAACAAGGACTATCCGGGACTGGTTGCCTACTGCGAACGCGTGGTGGCGCGACACCCGGAAGACCTCTACGCCCAGGAACGGCTCGGAGACGCCTACGTGCTGGACGGACAGTATGAGATGGCCATCCAGGCCATGGGCAGCATCCACAGGAAATTCCCCGACATCGATGCATTCCAGCATGTGATCCTTGACGCACTATTCGCACTTGGCAAGACTGAAGACGACTACGAGTGGGTTGCTGCCCCCAGTGTTCTGAGACTGGGGAAGCCCGTCCTGGACATGTGCTATGAGTTCCTGCGCCCCAGGCGCAAGCCCAGGGACGTGGCCTTTCTCGAGATCGACCTGATGAGGCATGGCTACCTCGCGTTCTCCTGTGAATTGCTCCTGAACGCCTTACTTGCCGACAGCAGGTTTGTCGTTCAGCCTGATCGGATCCCCCAGCTGTCACAGGTCCGCGTGCGCAGGAAAAAGGAACTCTGAACTGGCTGCATCGGACGAAATACCGCCCGCTGGCCCCTTAATCCCTTAACGTAGGAAGAAAGGATATGAACAAGAAGGCAATCAAAGAATATCTGGCCCGCGCTGAACAGATCATCGGCAGGCGCACACCCGGCGAGGACAGCCCATGATGACGCAGTTGTGAAGGCCCTTGACAACGGGCAGACCATTGAAGCCGCACTGGCTTCCGCCGCCGTGCAACATGCCGGAGAGGCCATACAGTGGACACCGGAGACGCTGCCTGACATCGCGGCGCACTACGCCTACCTGAAGGAACACGCCGCAATAATGCGGATGATCCAGGGGCGATGAAAGAGTAGACGGAAGTTCAGGCGGATGGCGCAATATCCTGACTCGTGTTCTTGTCCGGAACCTCGGCCTTTATTCTCTCATAGTCTTCGATGATGAATTTGAGGCGCATGGTCTCAGTGAGAGTGAAATTTGAGGCCTCCTTAGAAAGCCTGCCGGTTTCCTTCATCGCAACGAACTTCCTCTGGTCCTCTTCGGCCTTGCGGAGGGCATCGACCACGGATTCGACATATGCCTTCTCAAAAATACCCGCGTTGAGCAGGGAGATTTCACGTCCCTCAACAGTCAACAGCACTTCAAGGTATTTCCGGAGTATTAGGCAGAACCATACAAGCCCGGACGCAGATATCACAAGCATTCCGACAATGAACGGCATCATGAAATCGCTTGGAAGAATATAGCTGAAAAATATCAATACCAGGCTGCATATCGTCAGGCCCACAGACATCGCCACCCTGTCTATGCTGGGATTCACACGGAGGCCGTCAATCTTGGAAACGGGAACGCTGACCGACTTGCAGGTGACTCTCAGATTTGTCACCTTCAAACCCGAATCTGAATAATATATCTTTTCACCAATTGGCTCTTTTGACATTTACCACCCCCAGAAATCACTTGTTTTACTTAAGGGAACCTCTGAATACTTAAGCATGTTTTCCCTCTTTTTCAATCATCACCAGGGGAAACCATCCGTGCCTTGATTAAGGCCGGAATTGTACAAACGCCCGACATGCATGTAGAATATCGAATATCCAATTTTGAATTATGAAGTAAAAAACAGACGGAATTATCGGGATTTAAACAAGGAACCCTCAAAAAGGTGTAATTATGCAGACTTTCTCAGATTTCATAACAGTATGGTTGAAGTTCTTCTTCATCTTGACGCCGTTTTTCGCCTTGTCTCTCTTCCTGGTCATGACAAGATCCATGTCGCCTGCGGCGAAGACGAAGCTGGCGCTCCGCGTCACAGGGGCGGTGATACTCACATGTCTGGTCCTTTACTTCTTCGGCAACTACATTTTCTCGGTGTTCGGGATAACCCTCGATGCATTCAGGATAGGGGCGGGAACAATACTCTTCCTGTCGGCAGTGGATCTTGTCAGAGGTGCAAGAAACGGGCAGAGCGGTGAAGATGACGGAGATATTGCCGTGGTGCCTCTGGCCATTCCGGTGATTGTAGGTCCTGGAACTACCGGTGCGCTGCTGGTCATGGGCGCTGAGACGACGGACATGCATACAAGATTGATTGGATATGGGGCACTGCTCTCCGCAGTTTTCTGCGTGATGATGCTGCTTCTGCTGGCCACACCGATAGAAAAGCTGATCGGCCAAAGAGGACTGAGCATCCTGAGCAAACTCACCGGACTGGTAGTTTCAGCCATTGCGGCGCAGATGATCTTCACTGGAATCAGGAATTTCCTGAAATGAATCCTGACCGGCACCCTATGGATGATTGGATTAATGGATGCCTGGATGGTTGCGTATCAAAGAGCTAAGCATAAAACAATCCTGTGGAAAAACAAGAAATGACTTTCCCAGTTTTTACATATAAGCTGATTACTTTAGATTTTATTTGAGCTTAAACCCAATCATCCATTCATCCAACAATCCATTCATCCGTCATCCTGCAGGATGACTCTGTTCATGAATCCAAAGTCTCCCGGACTTTCTCGGTGATTGACTCCACGGTGAATGGCTTCTGCAGGAAATGGACGCCTTTTTCGAGGACACCGTGCAGCGCGACAACATTCCTGTCATATCCTGACATATAGAGGACCTTCATCAGGGGTCTTTTCTTATGGATGCGTTCATAGAGCTCCCTTCCATTGACATAGGGCATGATTACATCAGTTAGGAGCATATCGACATGATCAGAGCCTTTCTCCACGAAGCGGATGCATTCCTCGGGATTTTCAAATACCAAAGTCCTGTATCCCTGGCCGTTCAGGAGCAGGCTTGCAATATTCCCCACCACTTGATTGTCCTCAACGATAAGTATTGTCTCACTGCCCCTATTGGATTTTACAGAAGCCCGAGCCATTTCCGCGTCGGCAGGCTCCTCCCCTGAGACAGGCAGGTAGATCTTGAAAGTCGTACCGGAGCCGATTTCAGAAAACACCTTGATATGCCCCTCATGCTGCTTCACTATGCCGTAAATCATTGAGAGCCCAAGCCCCGTACCCTGCCCCATCTGCTTTGTCGTGAAGAAAGGTTCGAAGATATGGTCCAGTATGTCCTTATCCATTCCATGTCCTGTGTCTTTTACGGCAAGGCATACGAAATCGCCGGGTAAAACACCTTCTGCATCATTCAGATCATCTTCTCCAAGGCGGATACTTTCAAGGCTCATGCTCAGAACACCTCCCTTGTGCATCGCGTCCTGGGCGTTGACAGCCAGGTTCAGCATTACCTGCTCGATCTGTCCGACGTCCGCCCTGACTTTTCCGATGCTGTCAGGAATATCCAGTTCAATTCTTATATCTTCACGGATGGTGCGCCTGAGCATTTTCTCAAAGTTCACAATGACTTTTCCGAGATCGACAATCTTGAGTTCCAGCATCTGTTTTCTTCCAAATGCCAGGAGCTGCCTGGTGAGATCCTTGGCGCGTTCGGCGGCGTTCTTTATTTCGTCGATCTGTCCGCGTCTCGGATCCCCTGGAGGAAAATCCATCTTCAGTACTTCAGCATATCCGAGTATGGGTGTGAGGAGGTTGTTGAAATCGTGGGCTACGCCGCCTGCAAGCCTTCCTATCGACTCTATTTTCTGCACCTGGTGCAATTGTTCTTCAAGCTTGAATGTCTCCTCCTCTGAAATCTTCCTGCCGGTGATGTCGCTGACTATGTGGACGGCTCCGCTGATTTCCCCCTTGTCGTCGAAAATGGGATCGACCTTCACCAGGAACCATTTATTCCCTATCTTGAGCTCCTGGGACTCCTTCTGCCTAGATTTTTTCATTCTCAGGACTGGGCAGCCATCCAGCGGCTGTTTCGTTCCATGCATGACCTCGCAGCAGTGCTTCCCGAGGACATCCTTGAAATCCTTTCCTGTTAATTCAAGAGTGGCCCTGTTGCAGCGCACTATCCTCTGATCAACGTCGAGCAGCCAGACGGCGTCGCTGACGGCATCAAATGTCGTCCTCCACTCACTGGCGGCATGGAGCAGCGCATCCTCGTTCTTTTTCCTTTCGGTCACGTCGTGGAATACGACTGCGAACCTGCCTTTTCCAGGGCTGAACGCCCTGCCTTCAAAATATTTGCCAAGCAATGCGGAAAATTCTTCAAACTGGATAGGCTCGCCTCCAAGCGCTACTTTTCCATACCTTTCAATCCAGAATTTCTCAGTACCAGGAAGCACTTCCAGCACGCACCTGCCTATCAGGTTTGCAGCCTTCAATCCCGTCAGCTTCTCAAACTCCTCATTGACTGCCAGAAACCTGTAGTCCACCGGCACTCCCTTTTCATCGCAGATGATTTCGTGCAGTGCGAATCCGCTCATCATCTCCTCAAAAAGAAGCCGGTACTGCTTTTCACCTTCCTCGATAGTCCTCCGGATGTGCAAGTATACCAGCATCGCCATGATCACTGTCAAAAGCAGGCCAATTGCCATCACATACAAAGGAGTATCTCCCGTATGGCCTGCTATGTATCCTGCGGTAGGCCGGCATGACACCACCAGGTTCCTTCCTCCGAAATCGAACTTCCTGATGAATTCATTCTGTCCAGGGCCGCCGGCTGGATTTGCCCTGCTGGAAAAGATTACAACCTTGTCCTTCCTGTCGGCCCCCCGTCCGGCAATTTCCAGAACCATGCTCCTGCGGTTCGCATCTGAAAGGATCGAATCCATGAGATCATCCATATGGAAGACAGCCACGATGAATCCTTTTATACCTGCAGTGCGTTCTTCAGCATTGCTGACAGGCATGTTGTTTTTGTATACTGGCTGGTAATACAGGAATCCGGCCTTTTCAACCTTGTCCTGTACAAGGTTGAGGTTGATCAACAGCCCCCTTTCGCCGGAGGAGCGGGCTTTGTCCAGAATAGTCTTCCTGGAAGATTCGGAATAATTGTCGAAACCGGCGGATTCCCTGTTCCCGATGCGAGGTTCAAAATAATAAACTGGGAAATACTCATCCCTCTCTCCGGTCCTGACCATCTTCCCTTCCGGAGATTTTTCAGTGAAATAGAATTCCATCTTCAGTTCCTGCGAGGCCTTCCTCTCATATTCTTCCCGTTCATTCCTGAGTACAAGAGGAACCCAGTCGAACGCCCTTATATCCTTGTTCTTATCGAGTGTGCCGGCAGTGAATTTCCTGAACTCCTCGCGGGTAACCTCCTCGGAGGAAGAATAGAAGCTCTTTACGGAATCGATGTTCCCTTCGAGTGAATCCAGCTTCTGCTGGATCCGCACCGCCACCGGCCCCGCCTCATTCCTTTCAAAATCCTTGAACAGTATATCCGCCTCGTTCTTCTTTAATACATGGAACAGTATCGTCGACATGGAAAAGCCGATCAGTATTATTATGGCGACAAGCAATTTATGCCCCATCGACCAGTCTTGCCGTCCGACAGGCCGATCCAGGGAAATGTATTTTACTATGGACAGATGGACGATGACCGTGAAAAGCGCACCAAGGCCGACAAGAATGCCCATCGTCAGCCAGATGGTGGCCATGCCTTGGATTGTGATGTCCCTTCTGAATTTGATTGAAAGGCTGAAGGCCGGTTTTCCGTTGATATCCTTTGCAGTCCATTCAACCTTCAGAAATGACGGAGACAATTCACTCATCCTGTATTTACCGGTTTCCGGCAGTTCACTGTGTTTGCCAGTCGTGGCTGAGCCTGGTTCCGCCGGAACCATCTCGACAGCAAGCCCAGTCTTCCTTGATATTTCATCTATAAGCCGTTTATCGACAAATCTCCCCATGAGCATAACGCCCTTGGCGGGGCCTTCTCCGCGGGTTGTCAGGATTGGATATGAAACTGCGGCAATCGGTCCTTTTTCCGTGGAAATTATTTCCTTAAGGCTCGACTTGGTTGTCGGAAGCCGGAGCATTTTCAGGAAGTCTCCGCCGACCTTTCGATCCGACAGATCCTTGAACTCAAAATTAGTCTTTGTCTCCAAGTCATACAGCTGGGCATGCCGTATCATTCCATCGTTCCCGGTGATGCAGAGCATGTTGAGCTGATTGCCATCCAGAATCTGATCACTGATGTTCGATTCCACAAAGGCTGGATTCCCGTCCTGAGCAAACGTATATGCGTCGTTCCAAATCCCCCAGTCATGGCACATGGCTGATATGCGGGACATCTCGCTGTTGAAAGCCATCTCGCACTTCTCTATCGCTTCTGCAGCCTTCTGCCTTTCAATTTTCTCAAATGAAGGGAATATGACAATCCGGAGAGTCGCGTAGACGAACCCCAGCATGAGCAGCATTCCCGCCACCACAAGGAAATAGCGCATTATATTCTTATTGCCCTTGAACATTCACCCTCTCTGCCGCCTTAACGGATACACACACGTAGACCATCGCACATTATATCATAAAACAACGGTTTTTGCTAGGTTTACAGCAATTTGGCATCCAGCACGGGCAAGTGGAAAGACGAAGAAAGACTGCCAGCAGGTCGCAGATCCCGGCCACGGCCCCAGTCATCCGACGGGGTGTAAGTGCGTCGGGAGGGCTGGCGGTCCGGCAAGGGCATGGTACGCCGGCACCCTTGCCGGCATCGGCGTGGAAGTGGAAAGACGAAGAAAGACTGCCAGCAGGGGTGCTGGCGGTCCGGCAGGAACATGGTACGCCGGCAAGGCGCATTACCTTTTCCAGATAAAAACTTCCCGGCGCCCTTGACATTGCCCGCCAAATCATTTAAACTGTTGTTTTAAACATGTGTTTATATACGGATGGGGGCTGGAAAAAAATGAGCACTAAGAAGAAAATACTGACTGCGGCGGCGGAGGAGTTCGCGATGAGGGGCTATAACGGCACTACTATCCGCGACATATGCAAACGCGCAAAGGTGAATGTCGCCCTGGTCAACTACCATTTCAGGAGCAAGGAGCTCCTGTACCATGAGATGTTCCAGTTCCTGTTCAGTGAAACCGAGGCGGAGAACGTGTTTGGCAGGCCCTGGGGCGGAGATTTTGCGCAATGGAAGAAAATGCTCCGCAAATGGATAGAGCAGATCATCCTTGAAATAACCGGCGACAACCCGCTCAACCGGTTCAAGGGGATGATATTCGGCAGGGAGATGCAGGATCCTTCGGAGATTTTTCCCAACATCTATGAGACGTTCATGAAACCGAGGCTCAGCGGCCTAGCCTCCCACTTCCGGAAAGTGCTGCCTCCAAGAACAAGCGATGATGAAATATTCATAAGGACATTCTCAGTGATATCAAACTGCATATTCTATTTTCACGACAGGGTGATCGTCAATATGACATTTCCAGGCAAGGATTTCACTTCTGCAAACATGAACGAAATAGTCGACCATATCACCGACGCGGCATGCGTCGGGATCAAATATAATGAAGCATCTAGAAAAAGGAAGTCTTGAAACATGGAACCGATAGGATCAACAGGGAATCTGAAACTGATACTTCTGGCCATGGCGTCCGCCGCCATGCTGGCCTGCCTGGACGGCTGCGGGCCCCGCAAGTCGGCGCCCCCTCCCATGCCCCCTCCGGAAGTGTCGATAATATCCGTAAAAACCGGGAAGGTGGTGCTGGCGACCGAGATGCCGGGACGCACTATTGCGTGCCTGGTTGCTGAAGTCCGCCCGCAGGTCGGTGGCATAGTCCAGAAACGTCTTTTCGAGGAAGGGGCCCAGATAAAGGAGGGAGACCTCCTCTACAAGATAGATCCTTCCACTTATCAGGCTCTCTACGACAGGGCCAAGGCCGAACTGGCAAAGGCCGAAGCCAGGATAATCTCCGTCAATTCCAAGTATGAAAGACATAAGGTGCTGATTGAATCGAAGGCGATCAGCCAGCAGGAATTTGACAATACCAAATCCGAGTTTCTGACGGCTGAGGCCGATATACTGTCCTGCAAGGCGGCAGTGGAGACCGCACGCATCAATCTGGAAGATACAAGTGTCGTCGCCCCGATCTCAGGACGCATAGGCAAGTCGCACGTGACTGTCGGTGCGCTTGTGACCGCCAACCATCTCATGCCCCTTTCGATAATCCAGCAGATAGATCCCATATTCGTGGATGTGACGCAGTCAAGCGCCGACTTTCTCCGCCTCAAGAGGAGCATTCTGGAAGGGCTTGTGAAAAGCAATGGCGAAAAGGAGGCCAAGGTCAAGCTTTCCTTTGAGGACGGTTCCCCCTACTCCCAGACTGGAAAGCTGCAGTTCAGGGACGTGTCGGTCGATCAGAGCACAGGCTCCTACGTTCTCCGGATCGTATTCCCGAATCCCGACAGCTCGCTCCTTCCAGGCATGTACGTGCGTGCAATGGTCGAGGAAGGAATTATCGAAGATGCGCTTCTGGTGCCCCATCAGGCGGTTACCCGCAACATGCGCGGTGAGCCGGCGGTGATGATAGCCGACGCCTCAGACAAGGTGGCTATTCGCACTCTGGTGATTGACCGCTCGATAGACGGGAACTGGCTTGTAAAATCGGGCCTCAAGGCTGGAGAACGCGTGATAATCGAGGGCATCCAGAGGATCAGGCCTGGCATGCAGGTGAAAGTCGTCCCGTTCGATTCGAAACCCGCCGCACCCGCGGCAACCGCCTCTGAACCGGCAAAGAAAGACTGAAGGAGCAAAAAGATGTTGTCGCAGTTTTTCATAGGCCGCCCGATATTCGCCTGGGTCATCGCGATAATGATGATGCTGGCCGGCGTCATATCGATATTCACCCTTCCTGTATCCCAGTATCCGTCGATCGCCCTTCCGGAAATATCCATAGACGTTTCATATCCCGGAGCATCCGCGAAGACCATAGAGGACACCGTGACACAGGTGATAGAGCAGAAGATGATCGGGGTAGATCACCTGTGCTACATCTCGGCATCAAGCGAATCCTCGGGATATGCGACCATAACCCTGACTTTCGATGCCGGCACGGATCCTGATGTTGCACAGGTACAGACGCAGAACAAGGTGCAGCTCGCTTTGCCAATGCTCCCGCAGATCGTGCAGCAGCAGGGCATAAGGGTCACGAAGTCCACCAGCAACTTCCTCATGGTCATCGGATTCATCTGCGGGAACGACAGCATGAACCGCTATGACCTCACGGACTATGTCGTGGCGAACATCCAGGAGCAGATCAGCAGGGTGCAGGGCGTAGGCGAAGTAATGACCTTCGGCGCCCAGTATGCAATGAGGATATGGCTGGATCCGGACAAGCTCAACAGCTACAAGCTGACTCCGGGGGACATTATGCAGGCTGTCAGGTCCTACAATGTGCAGGTATCTGCCGGACAGCTCGGAGGGACGCCTGCCATCGCTGGGCAGCGCCTCAACGCCACCATAAACGTGCAGAGCCTTCTTCAGACACCGGAGGAATTCGGACAAATCCTCCTGCGCACAAACAGCGACGGATCCACTGTAAGGCTCAAGGACGTAGCCAGGATCGAGATCGGGAGTGAAAGCTACGACGCCGTCGGAAATTTCAATGGCAGGCCTGCCGCAGGCATGGCGGTCAAGATGTCCGCTGGCGCAAACGCCCTTTCAACTGTTGCAGGAATAAAGAAAAGACTGGACGAACTTTCCAAATTCTATCCGGAGGGGATGACCATGGTCTATCCCTACGACACCACCCCCTTCGTCAGGATATCCATCGAGGAAGTCATAAAGACCCTTATCGAGGCGATCATCCTGGTCTTCCTGGTCATGTTCGTGTTCCTGCAGAATTTCCGCGCGACGATCATTCCGACTATTGCGGTGCCGGTAGTGCTTCTCGGTACTTTCGCCGTCCTCAAGATGACCGGATTATCCATCAATACCCTGACAATGTTCGCCATGGTGCTGACGATCGGACTGCTGGTTGACGACGCCATCGTCGTGATCGAGAATGTCGAACGCCTCATGAGCGAGGAGGGCCTGTCGCCGGTTGATGCGACCAGGAAGTCCATGAAGCAGATCACCGGAGCGCTGATAAGCATAGTAATGGTGCTTATAGCCGTGTTCATCCCGATGTCATTCTTCGGCGGATCGACTGGGATCATCTACAGGCAGTTCTCGGTGACAATCATCACCTGCATGGTGCTGTCGGTGCTTGTCGCATTGATATTCACCCCTGCCCTCTGCGCAACAATACTCAAGCCGGTCAAGAAAGGACATGTAGTCTCCGAAGAGGGGTTTTTCCTTTTGAGGCCGTTCTTCAACTGGTTCAACAGGGTGTTCGGAAGCTTCAGGGACCGCTACCTCTCCACCGTCGGCGGAATTCTGAACAAGAATTTCCGCTACCTGGCGATCTATGCCCTGATCGTCGCAGGAACAGGATATCTTTTCATGAAGCTTCCCAGCTCGTATCTGCCTGACGAGGACCAGGGGATACTCTTCGTCCAGGTGATGCTTCCTCCCGGCTCGACACAGGAACAGACGCTCAAGGTTGTTTCGAAGGTGCAGAAGTATTTCATCGAGGACGAGAAGGATGCCGTTGAATCATGTTTCGCGGTTGCCGGCTTCAGCTTTGCCGGAAGAGGCCAGAATGCAGGCCTGGCGTTTGTGAAACTCAAGGACTGGAAGCTCAGGAAGAGTCCTGCTCTCCGCGTGAACGCGCTTGCAGGCAGGGCGATGGGTGCATTCGCAAGCTACAAGGAGGCTCTTGTGTTCGCATTCCCTCCGCCGGCAGTAATCGAACTCGGAACCGCAAACGGATTCGACTTCATGCTCCAGGACCGTGGAGGAATCGGACATGAGAGGCTCATGGAGGCGCGCAACCAGCTCCTCGGCATGGCGGCGCAGAACCCGAATCTGATGATGGTGAGGCCTAACGGTCTGGATGACATGCCGGAGTTCAAGATCGATATCGACTGGGAAAGGGCTGGCGCACTCGGAGTCTCAATAACCGATATTCAGGATTCGATATCATCGGCTCTCGGAAGCGCATATGTGAACGACTTCATCGACAAGGGGCGCGTCAAGAAAGTATTCCTCCAGGCAGATGCCCAGTTCAGGATGAATCCCGAGGACCTTAACAAGTGGTTCGTGAAGAACAAGGCGGGATCCATGGTCCCTTTCACCTCCTTTGCGAAGACCAGCTGGGGCTACGGCTCGCCGCGTCTCGAAAGATATAATGGATTTCAGTCCTCAGAAATAATGGGGATGGCCGCACCCGGGAAAAGCTCCGGGGATTCAATGGATGAGATGGAAAAGCTGGCGACAATGCTTCCACAGGGCACAGGATTCGAATGGACAGGGCTCTCCTACCAGGAACGCATGTCCGGAAGCCAGGCCCACATCCTATATGCGATCTCGCTCATTGTGGTCTTCCTCTGCCTCGCCGCCCTTTACGAAAGCTGGTCGGTTCCATTTGCCATCCTTCTTGTCGTCCCCCTGGGAGTCTTCGGCGCGATCCTCGCAACCTGGTCGCGAGGACTTTCCAATGACGTATATCTGCAGGTCGGACTCCTGGCCACCATCGGACTGGCCGCGAAAAACGCGATACTCATCGTTGAATTCGCGAGGGACAAGATGGATCACGGGGAAAACCTCCTCGACGCCACCATTGAAGCATGCCGTATCCGGCTGCGTCCGATCCTCATGACTTCATTCGCGTTCATCTTCGGAGTTCTGCCTCTTGCGATCAGCACAGGCGCAGGATCAGGCGCCCAGAATTCAATCGGAACGGGAGTTCTCGGCGGGATGCTCTCCGCCACACTCCTCGCAATATTCTATATTCCGCTGTTCTTCATGCTTGTCATGAGGATGTTCAAATCCAAAAACCAGACAATTCCCCAGGAGAAATAATTGATGTCTACTACGAGGAATTTTATAAAATGCAATCTTGCCATGCTGCTGCTGTCGGTACTGCAGGGCTGCTACAACTATCCGGCGGTCCCCGACGCCGTCAAACAGAGCTCCTATACCGAACTGAAGAAGGAGCAGCAGAAGCTGATACCGGAGGACTGCAGGACCCTGACGCTGGAAGTGTCCGAGCAGATCGCGCTCGCGA
>Ga0209417_1004183_pt1 | contig 17665 bp, 12 predicted proteins | sample RifGroF2_FD_184002 | JGI IMG/M metagenome (GOLD analysis project Ga0209417, IMG submission 184002) | Groundwater microbial communities from Rifle, Colorado, USA - Groundwater F2 (SPAdes) (version 2) | ecosystem: Environmental > Aquatic > Deep subsurface > Groundwater | place: Rifle, Colorado... | reverse complement strand
AATAGCCAGCGCCCGTGCAATGGTAATCCTCTGCTTTTGCCCGCCTGACAGGTTGATCCCCCGTTCACCCAGATAACTTTCATACCGGTATGGAAGCTCCTGAATTTCCGATTCAATTCCGGCCATGCGGGCAAGCTCCTCGACGTCGTTACCGCTGCCGGCTGTTTCTACTCCAAATAATAAGTTATCTGTTATCCTCTCTGAAAACAAGAACGTATCCTGAGGGACATAGCCGATGTGCCTCCTTAAAATCTTGATGTCTATCGTATTAATATCAACACCGTCTACAAAGAGACTCCGTTCGCTTACTGGAATTATTCGGGAAAGCACACTCACCAGAGTAGATTTCCCGCTTCCTATCGGACCTACAATAGCGACACGCTGTCCTGCAACAATTTTTAGGGTTATACCTTTTAATATCCATTCCTTTTGGTTATCATACTGAAAATTTATGTCTCTGAATTCGATCTCGCCCTTAGGTACAAATTGCCGTGTAGCATCAGCTTTTGAAATGATCTCAGACCTTTCATCCATCACCTCGTCGATACGCTTCATGGAGGCGTTGCCACGCTGCAAGAGGGATAAACACCAGCCAATGGCAGTCATGGGCCAGACCATCATTGAGATATACCGCTGAAAGGCAACGAGCGTACCCAATGTAATAGCGCCCTCAAGTACCATCTTCCCACCCATGAAAAGCAAGAGAATAACCCCCATATAAGTAATATACTCGAACACCGGTCCCAGGAGTGATTGCGGGATGGCAAGTTTAAGATTTTTCTTCATAAAATCATTGCAAAGGACTCTGAGTGACCTTTCTTCCTGTCGTGACATATTAAAGGACTTCACAATACGTATACCCGATGTATTTTCCTGTACCTTTTCGCTGATCCTCGAAAATTGTTCCTGAACGTCGCAGAACCGCTTATCAATTACATCCTTGATTTTATATGCAATGTAAGGCGTTAGCGGCATGAGCAGGAATGTATAGAAGGACAGCTTTGGGGATAAATAGATAATGATCGGAGGCACCACAAAAAAATAAAATATGGCATCCAATCCTATCAATAACCCGGGTCCAACAGCCATACGGACAGCGCCAATATCGTTTGTGGCCCTTGACATGAGGTCGCCTGTCCTGTATTTCTGAAAAAATTTCTGGGAGAGAGTTTCAATATGCCCGAAGAAGGCCATGCGGAGGTCGTAATCGCATCGGAATGACGTCCCGATAAAATGTATCCGCCAGAGGTATCGACAGACGCCCTGAGATAAACTCACCAGAATAAAAAGGCCGGAGAGGACTGCAATTTTTGGGAGATTCACCTCAGTCGAAAAAACATCTATTGCCTTTTTGATAATGAGCGGTGGAAAGATATTAATGATATCTACGGCAATCAGCGACAAAGCGCCGATAATGAAATACCGCTTATACTTCTTGATAAAAACCCTGTAGACAATACTTTTTTCCCAAAACGCCCTTAACTTTTTAAATCCCATCTTTATTTCTTCAAAAATTATCTCTGTATTTTCATGAATTTGTTTATGCAATAGTAATCTATGAATACTACACAAAAAAGTTAATTTATCCTATTTAAAATCGTGCTTGATTCATCAATTTCTTTGGAACAACTATTCTCGGAAAGCACTTTGCATCTTAAATTAACTATTTATTGTTTATGAATGTCCTAATTACATTAACTATACGATGTGCCATGATGCACATTTGTTGGCACATTTATGTGTTATGACACACTGTTCTCATTTTACTTGAATAGCTTGTTCCAGATTTTTCAATTAATCCAACATATTGACTTTTCAATTCTTACAGCCAAATAATACAGTAAATTATTTCTCCACAGCTTGCGGCATCTTATTTGTAATTTAAGATAGTTACTTCAATAACAAAGCGAAATACTTGTGGGCATAAGGGAAGATGCTATCCTGGAGTGACTATGCCAAAGCAATCATATTATTTATTATTGGCTAATTACGCAATTTCCTAACCGGACAATGCTGGGAATAAATGAACAAAATTTAATATAAAGAATTTGTTCGAGAAATTACCATTAAAAATGGTTTAATAAATGTCAAAACAAAATAAATAGAAAAAGAGGAGGGTATGTTTATGGTTCAAGTTGATTTACCTGCTGCTTTTGTCATTGGACAAATTTATGCGATGCTTGCCAAAAGCTACTTAAAAAAGGAACCAAGAAAATTCACTAATAAATTATTAGGGCCGCTGAATTTCTTCATGTCATGCTGTTTCGCACCTGCTGGTATGTTTCTTTTGGTTGGATGGCCGGCCTGGGAAGTTATGTATAATACTGGCTGGGTAGAAAATCCGTATAACCGCCCATGGGTTGCCGGCTTTTATGTATTTTTCGGAATTGTGATGGTAGTACTTGGCAATGTGGGGTTTATTTTAGCTCACCACTGGTACAGAAAAGATTTAGATAAAAGGGTCACTATCGGTATTGTAGCGGGGAGCTTTTTGACTGTGCTGCCCTTTTTAATACGTTGGGGAATCTGGTGGAAAATAGGCACGTACAGTGACTTTATTGCGAAGAAGGGATATTCATTTTGGAATCCACCATTTTCCCGTGGATGGTTGGGAATAATGATTTATGCGTTTATTTCAGCGCTTGTGATGGGAATTTGGCTCAAAACAAAAGGCAACCAGTTAGAACCGTGATACACTTCCCTTAAAATCCAAAAGCATGTTGTTTAAAGACCACTTTGTCATCGAAAGGAAGGAGACGCACATGGCAAACCAGAATCCAAAATCAGGCGGTATCCACATAAATCTTAACAATACAGCATCAAATAATGTAAAAACACCAACAATGACAGGCGGTGTCTTTCCCATTCCTCATGAAACTCCAGAAAAAATTAAAACGTTACAAGATCTTGCTTTATGTGACGTAACCCTTGATCAATTTCCTGTAGTAAAAGAATGGCGGAAGAAACTTTTTGATCCAAACAATATACCTGAAATCTGTGATGAACTCCCTGGACTTTTAACAGAATACATGATGAAAACTGAATCAGAGCGTATGCACCCGTATACCCGCCGTGCAGAGGCGTTGAAGTATATATTCTCTCATAAAACAGCTAAAGTAATGGATACAGATTTACTCCCGGGGCAAACCACTACCAGCTTTGTTGGAGCGGTAGTTTATGTAGATACTATCGGATACTGCATATGGCCTGAGTTAAAAACTGTAGAAAAACGGACGACGAACCCTTTTAAAATTAGCCGCGAAGTGGCAGAACGTCTCAATCGTGAGATTTTTCCTTACTGGCTTGAACGCAGGGTTGTTCAGGAGGTTGCACGATACGGCGATTACAATACCGAAGACTACAAAAATGATGGGAGAGACCGGGTTAATGGCGGCCGATTAGCAAATGGCCAACCATCCATTGACCCACCAGTACAAAAAAAGGCTGGTGAAACTCCAAAGTGCCAGGAACTTTTAGAAAGGATTGCTTTTTATCTTTCTGATAAAGCAACATGTGTTTCTCACACAGTTCCTGATTTTGAACGACTTCTCAAATTTGGCCTGAATGGCTTAATCGCACAGATGCAGCAAGACATTGACTCAGGAACTGCGAAAACACAGGAAGAAATAATATGTCTTAAAGGAGTTATAGCTGTTTTTGAAGGGGCTAAAATCTATGCAACGCATTTGGCCGAAGCTGCTGCGAAGGCTGGCAATAGAGAATTAGAAAGAATTTGTAAAAAGGTTCCTGCACAACCGGCAGAAACATTGCAGGAAGCGTTATCATCTATTTGGATATGTTATCACTTGCTTTTGCAGGAAAATACAAACTTTGGTTTTTCGATCGGCAGGTTGGACCAATTATTAAATTCATATTATCTGAAGGATTGGGAAAAGCTTTCTACGACTCAGGACAAGGCAGATTATATACGCAGGGCAGTGGAACTTACATGCCATTTTTTCCTGCATTGCAGCGATCATGTACCACTTTCTACGGAAGGCGCTGAAGCCCTTTTTGCTGGCAGTGGCTCAAATCAGGCTTTAACCGTTGGTGGTACTCGACGTGAAAACGGCAAATACGTTGATGCTGTAAATGATATGACATATATTATTCTTAAGGCCACGGAACTTTTATCAATCCGCGACCCCAATGTACATGCTCGCTACCACAAAGAAATACATAACCTTGATGCGCGGGGAAATTTGCTCCCGACAGGAAGCTACGATCCTTATCTCCTGAGAATTGCACAGGTTAATTTGTTAACCAGAGCAACACCTGCAATCCATGGCGATGTGCCAGTCATTCAGGCGATGGCAAATTATTATAAACAGCATGAGGGGGTGAATCCTGCAGAGGCATTAACTGATGCCCATGATTATGCGTCTATTGGTTGCATAGAACAGAATTCATCGGGAAAACACTATGGGAATACAGGTTCCACCCTCTTTGTTTTACCAGCGGCGCTGGAACTGGCTTTGTATGGAGGCAAACACCGTGGTACGGGTATTGATGAGGATGCGCCAAACCTATCTACTGGTAGTCCTGAATATACTACACCACCGCTTATAAAAATGAAGTCCATGAAAGAATTCATTGATGCTTTTCGTGTTCAATTGGACGACCTTGCTCGTCACGCAGTACAAAGCAATAATTATTTTGGACGTGCGGTAGCAAAGGTTCGCCCCTCACCATTTTTGTCGGGTTTGTTTGTGGGACCTACGAACACACCTGGAACACAAGGTGCGAATTTCAGAGATGTGTCTTCGGGCGGCGCTAAATACAACTCATCAGGGGTGGCTATCATAGGGCTGGCGGATGTCATAGATTCTTTTTGTGTAATTGACTCTCTGGTATTTGAAGGACGCATGTCTCCGGCAGAACTCCTTGCTGCAATGGACGCTAATTTTGACACAAAAGACCTTCGAAATTCATCTTTAACCGAAGACCGTTTAAAAACGATTATGAAAGAAATTAAACTTGCGCCCAAATATGGCGCCGGTGTAGATCAAACACCTGGTGGTAAATATAATAATGAACTAGCGATTAAATATACAAAATTGCTAACAGAGATAATTCAAGAAACCTTTTACAAGTACAGAAATCACCGTGGTGGACGCTACCTTGTTGGTTATTGGAGTATGACTAATCACGCGGGTTTTGGGATGCTCACCAAAGCAACACCCAATGGACGTAAGAACGGGCTTCCATTTGCGAGTGGAATAACTCCTTGTTCTGGTATAGTAAAAAGGAATGGTGATAAAGTTACGATTTTTGATCACATCTTGTCTGTAACATCCGTAGATGCAAATACCGTGCAGAATGGTTACACATATAACCTTAGTTTAACCACCAGGGGTAAACCATACTTTGCGGGAGACACAGAGCAATTTGCCCGATATTTAAAAACGTTCATGGACAATGATGGGGTACTCGTTCAACTCTGCATATCATCCATTGACGATCTGAAAGCCGCTCACAATGCCGCAATCGTAGCATATAAGCCAAATGCAAGCGACGAGGAACGTAATGCTTTGGAACCATATAAAGATCTCATGATCAGGGTCGCTGGATATTCTGCATATTTCGTAACACTCAATTCAGAAATGCGTCAGGAAATTATCGATCGTTCCAATTTTTCACTTGAAAATGGCGCAGAACAACATGGTTGGACCGCAATTTAAATTTATTTAAGGAGATATACTATGCATGCAGCATTTCCAACATTTAGCAAGGAAATAATCAACGGTATAAATCTTGGAACCAAAAATAAATACATAACCAGGCAACTTGACAAAATCGGAGGAACTTTTACCGCCGAAGCAATGGCTTTATTATTAAGGGTATTTGGGGGGGTTGGCTTTGTAAGTTCTTTTTTAAGTTATTTTGGATGGAAGCCAAAAAAAAACCTGAATTATTTTACAGATAATTTTGAAATAGTAGACCCCACCGTGAAGGGTGGCCGACGATATTACCAGGGTAAATTTCTCTTCCGTACCGACAAACCCGAGGATAACATGAACGTCATGTTAAAATTCTGCCCGGAACCAGAGAGACTTTTTAAACATAGTATTTTTGGCAGTAGAATTCCTAACCCTGACGCCATTGTTTCCACAGAAGTATTAACAGAAGAAGCGGCAAATGCTATCGAAAACGACCCAAACAAAGTTGACGTTGTAATCTATTTCAAAGATGTGCAAACTATCATGGGCTTGGTCGGTAAACCGGATATGGATCTTGTAAATATGTTATTAGGAAATCTTGTGCATATAAAAGGAAATGTTGGACATATCTTCAAATTCGGATCAATTGCGGCAAATTTAAAATCAATTTTACAACCTTCAAAATAATCCGGGAGTAAAATCTTCGTTTTTATTCGAAATGCAATTAAAAGGAATATTTGTTTGAAGGAAAAAGCCTTAATCTTTGACGTCAAGCGGGATTGTAGCGAAGATGGGCCAGGAATAAGAACCACAGTGTTTTTTAAAGGATGTCCGATGTCCTGCGTGTGGTGCCAAAACCCGGAGGGGATTAACCCAAAACCCGGATTCTCGTTCAACGAAGCGGTATGTACTTCACCAGATTGCGGGAATCCTTGTATCCCGGTATGCCAGGCAAAATGTCTCATGAATACAAGCCCGATTCATGCCATTAATACGTCTTGTACCCGCTGCGAACGTTGTTTTCCAGTATGTCCTGCAAAGGCATTGGAACCTGTAGGCCGATGGATTACGGTTGAAGAACTTCTTTACGAGGTCTGTATTGACAAACCTTTCTATACATCATCGGGCGGCGGAGTGACCCTTTCTGGCGGAGAACCCACCTTTCAAATGGAATTTATTGGACGCTTCTTGCAAGCATTGAAAAAAGAAGGCATCCACACAGCCATAGAAACTTGTGGTTATTTTAGTTATCGGCATTTTCAAGAACAGGCGCTTCCTTTCCTGGATATTATTTACTTTGATCTCAAATTAGCCGATGATGCTTCCAGCCTTAATTATACAGGCCGCTCAAACCGTTGTATTTTTGAAAATTTCTCCCGTCTGGCGGAAGAAAGTAATGTTCCGATTGTCCCTCGAATTCCCCTTATCCCTGAAATTACAGCGACAAAGGAAAATCTAACGGGAATCGCCCGGTTTCTTAAAAAACACAAGATATCATCATGTTCTCTTATGCCCTATAATCCGTTATGGAAAGATAAATTGAAACGGCTTGGACTTACCGCGCACTACAATCGGAGCGCCTTTATGACAAAAACGGAAGAATGGAACTGTATAGATTATTTCCTTTCTGTTTTAGCCGGTGAATTACTAACTGTATGACAATAATTAAATCTTTAGGACATTATAAAATGTTGTTAAATTTTAAAATAAGGAGACAAGGTTGTGAAATCGAGGTCTCAAATGTATAAAAGAGATATAAGCGAGAGCGTCATTGCTAGTGTAAAAGACGATGATAAATTAAGAGCTTTACAAGAAGTTATGGAATACTCCAATTTTTTTGATAATTTAGATGAATCCTTTAAAAAGTCAGGAAAAGATAAGAACACATTCACAATAGTTATAAAGTCAAATTTTATGGTTTTTTTAACTAAAAAAGATCCTTCCAGTTATACCGATCCAGAATTAATAGACTTCCTGGTTGGAAAATTATCGGAAAGAGGGTATACGAGAATTTGCGTTGTTGAATCACAGAATGTTTTGGGTAAATGGTATACCAACAGAGATGTAAAAACTGTTGCGTTGGCCTGTGGCTATAAAAGTAAAAATTATACCCTTATCGATCTTACCTTGGATGCAATACCCCATAAATTCAACGGTCAGCTTGGCCAACATTACATTGGAAAAACCTGGAAAGAAGCTGATTACAGGATATCCTTTGCAAAAAACAAAACACATCCGGCTAATAAATATACACTAGCAACAAAAAATGTTTTTGGAGTGACTACATGTGAAAATAAGTACTATGAGTATCATAAACTCAGAGAATGGGATACAACAACTATTGATATACTAAAAGAATTTCCTGTCCAGTTTGGTTTTATAGATGCGTTTATAAGCGCTGATGGTGCGTTTGGTTTCAGGGGCGATAAGACGCCTGAATATACAAAGACAATTATCGGGGGTAATAACATACTTGCAGTAGATTGGGTTGGCTCTTTGAAAATGGGCTTAGACCCATTAGGAAGCGTGCTGATGAAAAAAATGGTAGAGGAGTACGGAAGACCTGTTTTCACTCTTTATGGCAATGATGAACCGTATGAAGACTGGGATAACATACCCTTTATGTTAGATAAATTTGATGATGCTGTAGAAGAGTCTTATTGTACACACAGTTTCCTTACACATTTGATAATGTTTGAACCGGATACTATCTTTAAAGAAAAGTGTAGCGATTTCTTCAAAAAGACCAGGCAAATATTGGGATTAATATAATTTTTCACCTGCATTAGCCATTCAACCATTAACCGTATATCAGTAATTCAAGAATTTAATATTAATTGGTTGCTATCATAACATCGTGAACTTATTTAATCTGGAGTATCATTAAAAACCTAAGTTTGCAGGGGAAAAAATGTCAATATTATTTACACCAGCCAAAATAGGTACATTAGAACTTTCCAATCGTATGATTCGTACTGCTTCACATGAAGGTTTGGCGGACCAAAGGGGAATGCCAACAGATGAACAATTTCAATTTTACAAAGGTTTTATAGATGGTGGAATCGGGCTTGTTATTACCGGATACGCAGGAATTATGCAATCTGGCAAAAGCGCCTTATTTCATATGACCATGATTGATTCCGATGAACTAATTCCATTGCACCGTAAACTTACTGAAAATATACATCGAATCGGAGGGAAGATTGTATTGCAAATAGCCCATTGCGGGCGTCAAACATGGTCAAGTGAAACAGGGGAACCATTGTTAGCGCCCTCAGCCATCCCCTGTGGCTTTTATCGTGAAATGCCCAAGGAAATGAGCGAAAAAGACATCCATACTGTTATAGAAAATTTTGCAAATGCAGCTTACCGCGCGAAACAAGCGGGATATGATGGCGTTGAAATACACGGGGCACACGGTTATCTTCTTTCCACATTTTTATCACTTCACTCCAACAAAAGAACTGACTGCTGGGGTGGAACTCTCAAAAACCGTTTTAGGATTGTTGGTGAGGTATTAAAGGCTGTCATGGAACGCGTTGGGAAAGACTACCCTGTATTAATAAAACTGAACACATACGAAAATGCGCCGCAAGGAACTACCCCTGAAGAATGTGTTCTTACGGCAAAAATGGTTGAAGAGACAGGTTGCTGTGATGCTGTCGAATTGAGCTGTGGGACAAATGAAGGTGGATTTATTATGGCAAGAGGTAAATTCCCGACGGATGCAATCTTTAATTACATGCGTCCGTACTGTAATTATAACCAAACAGCTAAATTCTTTTTTAAAAACATTCTCATACCATTTAAAAAATTGCAGCAGCCGGCTTTTACCGAAGGCTACAATCTTGAGGCTGCTTCAATGATAAAACAGGCTATTTCTCTGCCAGTCATTACTGTGGGAGGGATGCGTTCCAAAAAATTTATGGAAGAAGCCATCGAAACCAAGAAAACGGATTTTGTATCAATGGCAAGACCATTAATTCTTGAGCCAGATTTACCCAATAAATTTAAAAATGGAATGAGCAAATCGGCAGTATGCGATAATTGTAACGAGTGTGTTGTTGCCGCAGATACCAGAAGCATTCGGTGCTATAAAATAAATTTAAATAATTAAACTAAAAAGGAGTATGGTCAAATGATGAAAATGAATGACTTTCCCTTAATTATTAGTCCTAATCTCGGTTGCCCACTTATTATTTCTCTCGATGAACTTAAACAAGAAAAAACTATTCAATTGATAATTGCTGGACAATACAGCCTTCCTACTATTCCTTTGAATGGTGAGTTTTTAGGAACTTTATATTTACGGCGTTCCAATTCCAATATAGAGGGAGATCATAAAGATATTTTATTGTCTATCAAAGGTGAACCTAGGGAGATCGTTGATTGGAATCGCCTTTCAGAATTCGACTGTATAGAAGGCACAAGAAAAATTATTAACAGCGAGCTTCATTATAAAGTATTCGGCGAGCATACCCGCTATTGGGAAATCAAGGCTAGTATAAATACTGACGATTCCAATGCCATTTTAAGACAAGTAACTAGTAAATATATGCCGTGTCTTTATGATTTAGTATATATAGACAGTTCAAAGAAGTGGGAAAGGATTAACTATCATTCCGTGCAGTTTGTTGAAAGTTTTACAAATAAATTTACCTTCATACATCTCACTGATTTGCATACCGCCACACGAAATGATGAGATTTTGGATGAGGTAGTAAAGGTTAAGAACAAAGAAAGAAGCAGGGGAACAATCGAAGATAGTTTCATTAATTTTAACGATTATTTTAGGAAATTTATCAATGAAGCAAATAGAATGGCAGATGCAGGAGAACTCGACTTTATTGTAATTACGGGTGATTTGGTAGACTTCGCATTTCACGGCTGGGAGGATGAAGTAAATTGGGACGAGAATAATTGGAAGACTTTTATGAATATCCTCATAGGCGCTGGAAAGGAAAAAGAAAGAAATAATATTGGCTTAAAAGTAGCTGCCTTTACATCAACTGGAAATCATGATTGGCGCCTCCATCCCTATGACCCGAATCTTTCAGAATACAACAGGGAAAGCTTCGGTTTGGAGAAAGAAGAACTCAAGAATTATAAATACAAGTCGTTTGATTCTTTAGAATATCCAGAAGATAAAAGAGCAAAATTAGCAGAAGAAATAACAAGTCGTGCATTTAAAAAGATTAATCTCGATGCCTTACCAAAAATGGATAAATGGAAAATAAAAATTCAAAGAATTCTGAGTAGTTTAATTGGAACCTGGTTTATGCGTACAATGCCCTTCCTCGGCATGATAGGCTTGGGAGAAGGAAAATTAATAAAAAGTTATACTGCGTATTTCTCTCATTTAGTGATTATTGGAATTGCAGGAGGTGTAACTTGGGGAATTAACAAACTCATAAATTATTTCACCCGCAGGGTAGTTGACATGATAATAGATAATCCTCTCCATGCGGAACCATCCGCCCTCCATTATTATCTTAAATATATAAACCCATACCTTGATTATGCCTTTCAATATGGTAGCCATAACTTCATTGTTATGGATACTGGATCCGATGTTTTCATCGGCCAGCTTTTAGATGAAAAGAAAATCAGGGACATCAAGAGAATGAGTCTGGAAGATAATATTTTGGGAGGCTCTCCAGACTCGAGGTCCTTTGACTCTGAACAAATGTATTACAATTGGAGTCAAATAGTATGGCTGGAAAAAGTTATGAAAGTTATAGCTAATATTTCCCAAAAACCTGAAGATGAAAGTAAGGTATTTATCTTTCTGCATGCACCTCCGATAAATCCCAAAGATAACGATATATCACAACTGCGGGAAAGTAGGAAGGAAGGACAAAAATGGATCACCGAAAATGAATGTAATTTGACTTATGGGACAATAAATCATTACCTTAGCCAGTTCTTTTATCTCTGCTTGGGTTACAGAGAAGGCGATCGTATAAAACAAAAGTTTTCGATTTATGGGGCAATAATCCATTACTTCAGGCGATTCGTGTCCTGCTTTATTGATTATAGAAAAAGCGATCTTGTAGAACAAAAAGTCGAGCAAAAGTTTAAGTTGGTTGATATCGTTTTCTCTGGACATGCCCACAGGAATATTGAATTTAGGTTGGAAAAGGCAAAAGATCACACAATCAGGATATACCATGACGAATATAGTAAAAATCCTTACCCATGGTGGGGGAAAAGCCCAGTGATTGTTCAAACTGCCTCATGTGCTATAAGGGGAGAATTTGACGAAGACCCGCCTTATTATAGAAAGGTAATTATAGAAAATGGACAAGTTACAAGTTTTAAAGAAGAAAGTGTAGTATAAGAAAGCCAATATAAATTTACAGCAGGAGAGAAGAAATGGCAAGTTTGACAGAAGCTATTGGTGTTAAAGAAGCAAAGTGGGTAACAATCATTGGTTGTGCACTTCTTTCTTCAATAGGAGGGACATATATCTGGCTTCATACATATATGAAATACCCATCTTACAGGAAAGAAGACACAAAAAACTTTTTTAAATCTATCGGTGAAATAAAATCTGCTTTAACAAATCCAGACGTAACTCACTTAAATGAGATAAAACTAATTTCTTCAGAATCTAATAATTCTGCTCAAGATCAACCAAAACCTGACAATTCCACGCAAGACAAAGCCCAATTTAAAGGTTCCACTCAGAATAGCAACAACCCTGACGATTCTATTCAGAATCAATCTAAAACTGAAAACCCTACAAGTGTTCCTACTCCAACCACTCCCAGACCCAGTGATTCTCCACAGAACAAACCAAAACCTGGTGATTTTACTCAAAACAAACCTAAATCTAGTGAAAACCTGAGGATATTAACTCTTATAATGCGCTTAGCTTAGAGCTCTTTGAAAGGGTTAATATTTTAAATGGCTTCATATTTACCTTTAATGAAATTTGTGGAAGTAATACTGTTAATTTAGCAATTAAGGATAAACTGAAAAAGACAATAAGTAATATTTATGGTACTTCAAGCACAAATTCAGCAGATAAAGAACTACGGTTGGAAAAAGAGATAAATGATATTCTCGGCACAGCCACCGTTAATTCAGAAGTTAAAGGTGAATTAAAAAAGACAATAAAAGAAGGGATTGAAAAACTGGAAAAGGATGCTACAGGATTTTCAAAGAATGATGGATTTTTCTGGGTCTTTGGTTACTGGAGATGGTTAGAGATTCTGTTTTGGGGTGAATTTGGGGTAATAGTGGGAATCCTTGCATGGGTATCTACACAATTAGCAGCAGGGAAGTATACAAAACTAGTATTTCATTATGAGAAATACTGGTATTTAACTGAGATATTTATAGGTCCAATCGTTGTTGTCTCTGCCTTTTTCTTGTTAAAACAATTTATAGGCACACTTATTACAGGAGTTACAGAGGAAGAGGTTCGTGGTTCTATATACTTGACTTTAGGTGTATCTTTTACTCTCGGGTATTTTATTAGAAGGACGCTTGGAATATTCGATTTTATCAAAAACAAATTGCCACTTCCAAAAGAGGGAAAAAATGAATAAGGTGAAGCAAAGCACACCCAACAAAAATGATGATGGGTTCGCTTCGCTGTCTTAACATACCTTACTCATCTATTAGAAAATTTCTTGTAACTGTGCGGAAATACAGTCTTACTTTTTCAGAAAGGTAAAAACCATGAAGATTAAGAAACACCTTATTTTTATAGGATTATGTGCATGCTTGACGGCAACTGGATGTACGCAATGGACTATAACTGGCCAGAATTCTTTATTGAAAGTGAAGGAAACTCCAAAACATGAACTGGTTGGGATTTACACCAAGTTAGATGCTAGCGAAGATCGGAGTATACGATTGCCTTCAGATGTTGTTGCCATTTCTTTGAAAACCCTCTATTTGAAGTACATACAATCAATTTGTGATTTCGATGTTATAGTCTATGCGGAGGTCTATGATAAAATTAACGAGAAGGAAGTACTGAAAAGAGTGGCATTTCACAGAGTAAATCAACCGCCAAGCTCATATTTAAATCTAGCAGGCAACCTGTTATACGGTCCCATTCTCTTCGAGGGCTATCCTATAACAATAAAATTCTATGTTTTTGAATTGGATAAGAAAAATAATGAATTACTTTCAGAACTTCTAAACGTTGTTTCTTCTGTTGCTAGTGCGGCACAACCACAATATGGTACAGCAATAGAAACGGCGTCTTCTGTCATGCAGTTTGTTATTAACTCAAATCAGGACGATCTTGAACTTTCCCAGGAAATTACTCTTTATCCATTGTCTGATACTGAAATGAAGCATTATGGGGAGGCATCTTTGGTTGCACCGCTTGAAGCAGGCGATTTAGTAATAGTGAAAAGGGAGGATCAGGCCAGAATAGTAACAAACAGGTGGTGGTTGTTTGATATAAAGAGTGATAAAAAATCAAAAGAAGGATTCAAGCCAGAGGGTGTGCGGTATGATGTAACTACGGGAAGATTAAAAAAAGCGGATGAAGACTTTGAAGACAAAACCTATGCAGTTTTAACTGTATCAAAGCCTGCTAAACCTGCTGACCGTACAATGCTTGATCAAATAAACGCCAATGTTCAAGAAACTCTGGATGACATATTGATTCATCCAAGCCAGTCGGAGCAAGATAATATAGCTGCTATAAAGAAAATGGGAGCTACCGCTGAAGCAACGGTAAGAATGTTTAAAATAAAAAAATCTATTACTGGAAAGAAAGGAAAAGCTAAGGAATCCGCTCTTGCTAAACAATATAAAAACGCTTGCAAAGGCTCTACTGAAGCTGATACAAGGGTAAAACAGGAAATAGAAAGATTGTGGGAGGAAGAAACAGGTAAAACTGTAGAGGATTTAAACAAAGCTGTAGAGGAATTAAAAAAACCTGCAGAGAATTTAAATAAGCCAAGTAATGGTAGCCACGATGATGCTCAGGCTGGCACGGATACTACAAAGCCGGAGTAAAAAGCAAAAGAGACCGTGAAATGTTGTTGCGAAGCATCTTTGCTTCTTCAGGTATTGTATGGATAAATTCATGGTTTTAAAACCGCAGCATTGCCGCTTCCTTTGGATTTGATATTTGCTGCTTGCACGAAGGATTGTGCAAATTATGAGAAGCTACCTGAACGTCTTCGCCACTGATTATATGGTTGGAGAGGCCGTTTTTTGTAACGGTCTCTCTTTTCTAGACAACCCTTAGCCCTCAATGTTTTAAGGCTAATAAATTCATTTTTATTCCATACAATTTCCTGAATAACCACTGTTTTTATTGGAACAATGATTTAGTTACGACAATGTCATTATGAGGAGATAAATAATGCACTTTACAAAAAAGGGAATGGGGACACTGATTCTATTCTTTATTATGACCACATATTTCATTGGTTGCGGGAGTCCCCCTCGATCTATTTCGTCCAAGTATGAAATCCTACCTGAAAAACCTGATGGTTATTCTGTGTCGAAGAGATTATTGTTGGTTGCTGACAATCAGATCACCCATTTGTACGGCGACCCATTCTGGTTGAGAAATGAGTTATTTGATAAGTTTGTACCTGTAACTATACGGCCTGTACAGCAGGATCTTTATGGTCAAGATATCCTGAAATGGGTCTTGGAATATTATGGGAAAAGATACCCGATAGTTCATCTTGGAGATGGCACGAACATTGCTTGTATAGGTGAGTTTGAATCTTTCTGTGAAATTATGAATACAGCAAAACAACCTTGGGTTATGGTGCCTGGAAACCATGATGCTTATCTCCTGGGCAATCTTCACAATTTGGAAAAGGATTGGGAGAATGCTTGCATGCGAGCGAATGGTCCTATGACCAAAGATCGATTTGTTGAAGAATATCTAAATCATCTGAAAGAACAGAATGAAGACTTTGGGAAATACCTTGACAATTATCCGGTTCAGGGAGAATGGCTGGGGGAAGAAAACAGCAATACATTCTTAAAATCTGTTGCATATAAGATTGATAGGAAGAGACCTTATTGTTCCTATGTGTTGCAGGAGCTTAACCTGTGTATAGGCAATTCGGATTCGTCTGTATACGCGATATTGATGGACAGCACCCAGTACGAGAATGCTCCAACAATACCGCCGTTGCCACCAATATCTTATAGCGCAGGACTCAGCGGCAGTATGCTGTCGGATCAGATTGATATTGCGGAGAAATGGCTTAGTAATGATCCGAAGGGTAAAAAAATAACAATCTTAATGGTTCACCACCCCTATTCGAGTCTGATAACGAGTACAAGAAGTATCATTGACATGCTTAGGGAAAAATACAATATTCCTCTTTATGTTTCAGGTCACACACATCAGGGTGAATACTTTGTTCGGGGCGGAGACAACGGGTGGATCGAGCTTAACGTTGGGTCCATAGTTGATTGGCCCATTGAATTCAGAACATTTGAAATTCATCAGATTAAAAACGATCCTAAAAATTTTGTCATTCGCACTCCGCTATTTCGTATACCTGATATTTGGGACAACGCCGTTCCTCCCATGAAGCCGCAGTGTAATGCAGTGAAATGGGAGATTAAAGAAACAAGCGCAGAAAATTTTTACTTAGCTCATAACTATAAGCGTGAGCTGGATCCAGTAAAGACTCAAAAAGATCTGCTTGTTTCGCTCCTGCATACGTATAGCGAGCTTCTTGTTAACGTTGAAAGTGCCGAAGACAACACTGTCTGGATAAAGGAATGTTCAAACGACCAAGCTGTCATTAATACTATTAAAGAGGTATTGAAAAATAAAGACCTAGAGGAAATGACCTCTCTATTAATAACATTGGAAGAATTTGACAAAAGAAGAAAAGTAAAGAATCCGCTTGATCGACGTGACTATAGACTGTGGCAGGCAGTATGGGCGAGTAAATATGATAAACTAAAAGGACGCATACCTGTAGTAACAGATCCGTATATACGTTTCCCTTCCCCGAAAGGAGTCAATAATGAGTAACCCATTGGTCACCCATGACGCTACCACGAAAGAGTTGAGAAATAACCCGGCAGCATTTGCAGAAAAAGAAGAATATGTTGCTTCGATAGATTGGGAGAAGGATGTAGGCGATAATGTGGAACCCGGGGATGTCCTTGCAACGATTCAATGGAATGATAACTCGCGTGAATCATTAAAAGCTCCTAATGGATGTGCAGGTACGGTAAGCTATTTGAATAAAAACATACGTTTTGAAAATCTGGAGTATGAACCTTCACAACTTCTGGCACAGATTTCCTGAATCAAAATAGAGTGTGAAATATTGGGGTGCCTATCGACAAGTTGTGCGAGAATGCATTCATTCATAAATTTGTTCTAGAGCTGTTTGTGTGGGGAGCGAATGGGGTCACCTCTTGGGAAGTTGCTATGCAATGGGCAAGAAAAGGGTAATGACGAAGATAAATTTAAAGAGCTTTTTAAAACCATACAATATTCATGGGGGAAAGGAGAATCAGGGAACACATTTTTTTTGCCCGATTTAAGAGGACGTTTCTTGAGAGGTGTTGATTATAATGCAAATAGAGATCCTGATAAAGAGAAGAGAGGCTCCGACCATAATGGCAATACGGGTAATAAAGTAGGTTTTATACAGGAAGATGCATATAAAAAGCATTATCATGATTTAAAACTGGGAGGTATAGCGGGTAAGGACAAAGCAGATTCAGGCAGCCAGAAGGATTCTGGAACTGTTAAAACTGAGTATTCCGAAGACAGCGGTGAAAATTGTCCGAAAAACGCCTATGTGAACTGGATTATAAAATACAAATAAGAAAAAGAAGCAGATAGATAAAGATTACCGATGTAATTCACGAGAAAATTATTAGTAACGGGTGCCCGTGGTTTCCTAGGCCTAAAACAAGCGAGGTTTTGAAAACCTCGCCCGTCACCATAAATTTGATTTATTTCAAGCAATATTTTGAAGCATTTTTTCTTGTTAAAACGTATTTTTGACCTCATCATCTGGAGAAATACTCCA
>Ga0209417_1004182_pt1 | contig 17667 bp, 13 predicted proteins | sample RifGroF2_FD_184002 | JGI IMG/M metagenome (GOLD analysis project Ga0209417, IMG submission 184002) | Groundwater microbial communities from Rifle, Colorado, USA - Groundwater F2 (SPAdes) (version 2) | ecosystem: Environmental > Aquatic > Deep subsurface > Groundwater | place: Rifle, Colorado... | reverse complement strand
TTTGAGGGGTGCGATGGAAATTAATGAACTTTTCGCCACCGCAATTGCCTTACGGCAAATTTTGCCACCGGGCTGACGCAGAAAATGCCACCGCACAAAAAATTGCCCTACGGGCAAATGGCAACCCGCAAAAATTCATTAATTTTGTGCATTGGTCGGGGCGGATGTGGTATGACTGAAATAACAGCCAGATTGCTAACACTGCGCATAGCACCATTTTTTTTTAATTATGATGCGAGCCCTTCGGGCTTTTGGGTTTAGATAAAAAGTTAAAAAAAAACTGTGCCAGCGCAGGTACCGTTATGCACAAGGTAGTGAAAAAATCCCGTCGTTTAAAATGGTTCTTAACGGTTAAAATCCGATTATCTTATTCAAAATATAACTTTAATAGAAATCTTATGTCTCGAAGTGATGATAAAATTTTTCCCCACCGCACAAATTAGAAATAAAGGTTTTTGAAACAGTTAAAGAAATAAATATGGTCTCATGTTATATAACACATAAAAAACAGTGTTACATTTTCGACCTTATGCAATTAATATTATTGAAGGGGTATAATTTTTAGAATTAGAAAATGTTATTTTATTTGAAAAATAAAGAACCACCACCTAATCACAGCAGCACATTGCTTGTTGTGGTTTCTCTCACGCATGTCATCCCATAACCACAACAATCAAAGAGCTGCTCTTGCCTGCCCGCCTTTGTTTTACATTTTTAAAATACTTTACAAATTAAATATTAATCTTAAAATCTTAAAAATTATGAGAACGAAATTACAGTCTTTTGTTAAGGCAACATTTTTTTGTCTTTTCTTTTATTTAATATTTTTTTCAGGGAATACAATTGCACAAACAGTTATTGTAAATTATGATTTCAATGATGCAAGTTCTTATCCCGTTTCACCTACAGCAACAGCCACCGATATTTCTTGTTCTTTAACTTGTACAGAGTCTTTTGCAACTTTTACAGGTACTACGTCTGGTGAGCAAGCATTCACAAGCAATTCAACTGCTGGTTATGCATTAGCAATGAACAATTCAAGTGGCACAAATACAAAGTACTGGTCAGCAACAATCAATGGCAGTGATTTAGTGAATTATAAGTCTTATGAAGTATATTTTCAAGTAAGACGAAGTTCAACCGGGGCGCAAAAAGTAACTTTGTTTTACAGTACCGATGGTACAAATTATACAAGTTACAATTATGTGAGCTTAACATCAGCTGATGTATATTATGAAGGTGTATTTGATTTAACTGCCATCACTTCATTGGATTTCCAAAGTACTGTATATTTACGATTAGCAGCAAGTGAAGCAAGCAGTACAGGAACATTGCGTATAGACAACCTACAGCTTCGGGCATTAAAAGTAGAATCCGACACAAGCAATTCTGAAAGTTGGTTAACAAATGGAAATATTAATATATCCGACACAAGCTTTATTGGGACAAAAGATAATAAGGGTTTTTCTGTTAAAGCAAACAACATTAAATGCATCGAATTTAATACAGCGGGTGGCACAAAAATAAATTCGTTAAATGGTTCCAATTTTGGGATTGTCAGAACAGACAGTACTGGTATTTTAAGTAGAATATCAATGAGCGGAGATACTTCACTTGTATTGCGGGCAAATGGTACTTTTGGGCAAATTCCTTTTTCTTCCGTTTTCAAAACAACAATTGATTCTCTTTTGGTTAATAGTCAATTAAAAATTGGTAGCAATTCCTTATATTTGGGAGAGAGCAATAATGGTGGCTTGCTCAATAATTATATATACTCCAATGAAGACCTGTTTATTCAAAGCAACGAAGGGAACAATCATAATACACTTATAAATGCAAACAACTTAGGCAAAGTTGGTATAGGGACTTCTAATCCTGCAGTAAATTTACATCTTAAAGGTATTACACAAGGTGGTGCAAACCCATTGTCAACTTATTTCAGGATTGAAGATGAAGTGCAATATACTCCAAGTGGTAGCAGAAATGTTTATTGGGATATGGTTGTAAGTGGCATCCAACAAAAGCTTGTGTTTTTGACAGGAATAGATACTACAACTAAGCACATTCTAACACTTATGGAAAATGGAAATGTAGGAATTGGGACAAATACTGTTGATCCATATAAAACATTAACCGTTCAAGGCGATGTTTCTTTTGTAAACTATGATGATGAAGTACAGCCACCATCTTTAAATTCGTTTGAAATTCTTGGCAATAGCGGGATACCTACAAGAAGAGGTATTTCAATGGATAATGATCCTAATGGTATGTTGAACTTTTGGATTCACAATTGGCAAAGTTCTGCTTTTAACTTTATGAGAAAAGATAATGATTATGCAACACCATCAACTACCAGCTTAATGACAATACTTCAAAACGGCAATGTTGGTATTGGTACAACAACACCAAGGGCTGATTTGGTTGTTAAAGATGGGGGCAGTTTCAGAGTTGGTGAGTGGGAATTTACAGACAATATTTCAGATACTAGTCTTATGATAAGGAAAGCTACATGGAATTCACAAACCAATTCAGATTCTCTAGCAAACATTTTATCCATTACTTCTGGGGCAAATGACATTTCAATGAATTTTCCAGGATTTTTTAACTGCAAAGAAGTAAAAATAGAATCTTCCATTGCTTGGCCTGATTTTGTTTTTGAAAATGATTACAAATTAAAACCATTAAATGAGGTTGAACTGTTTCTGATAAAAAACAAACACCTTCCTGATGTCCCATCTGCAAATGATATTAAAGCAAAAGGTCATAGTCTAGCTGAAATGGATGCTATTCTTCTTAAAAAAATTGAAGAATTAACATTATACACTATTGAACAAAATAAGCGCATTAAAGTCTTAGAGGAAGAACTTATTAAAAGTAAAAATAATTAAAAAAACGTAAAAATGAAAACTATCATTATATCTTTATGTTGTATTGCGTATTCATTAATACTGCATGCACAAACAGAACCATATATTTCATTTGTACACGATAATGCAGGAAATAGAATTCAGAGGAAATATATAAATATGGGTGTGTCAAAACTTGCACAAAACACCACGACTAATGAAACATTAACTGATGTTAAAGGGAATATAACAAATCAGGAAACATTAACAAAGCCTGTTATTGATAAACTATTATCGCATGATATTACAATTTTTCCAAATCCCACTCAGGGTAAACTTGTAATTAATATTACAAATTTAAGTTCTGATGTACTGGCTTTGGTTTCTGTTTATGATATTAGCGGTAAAACTTTTTTCTCTTCGCATGCCAGAGATGTGTCAACGGAAATTGATATTTCGGACAAACCTGCTAATGTCTATTTTTTGAAAATTGAAATATCCGGGAAAAATACGGTATGGGAAATAATAAAACAGTAATAATCCTTAAAACTGATAGAATATATGAATAAAATATCAAACAAAGGAGTTATTACATTTATTATGTATCTCCTTAATATTATCTATGCTAATTGTCAGACATATCCAGGCATTAATTTTACTCTTAATGCTGATAGTAGCGATTCAACTAAAACTTACGTGGCACGTGATTTTATCAAACTCACTCCCGGATTTCATTACAAATCGGAAACAGGGAATTCTTTTACTGGTAAAATTGATAATACACAAATATTTCCTGTTTCTTATGAAACCAATCAAATTCCAGAAATAAGAACAATAAACACGGGACTTGAAGTTGGGACAATTCAGGGAAATGGGAATGTAACTGCGACAGGTGGTGCATCATATAATTTAGCAATTGAAGTACCATCCGGTATTAATAATTTATCTCCAAATCTTTCAATTGTTTATAACAGCCAAAGTGGTAATGGCATTTGTGGTTGGGCATGGCATTTAGGGGGTTTGTCTGCTATTAACAGAATGCCAAAAACAATTTATCATAATACTTATAATCGTAGTATTGACTATCAAAATGATGATTACTCCATTGATGGTAATAGGATAATTCTTGGAACTGACAGTAAATATCACACCGAGTCAGAATCATTTTCGACTATAACTATTAATGGTTCTTACAGTAACCCGTCAGGTTTCGTCGTGGAAACAAAATCCGGACTTACTTACGAATACAATTATCAAGTGTTAATTGGCAGCGCAGTTTTGCAGTGGTTGGTCTCTAAAATTACAGACCCTTGGGGCAATATTATACAGTTTACATATAACCAGTCAGAGGGCGAAGCATGGCCGGTTAATATATCATATTCCGGCAGTTCGGTTGATTTTATCTATGAAGAAAGAGATGATAAAATTACAACTTTCGCGAATAGTAACCCTGTTAAGCAAACTAAAATTCTTAAAAAAATTAAAACTGCTTCAAGCAATGTAACTTTCAGAGAATATGAATTAAGTTATTATAAAACATCTGATGATTTGTATTCAAGACTTATCATGATAAACATGAAAGGCTCTAATGGTGCTCTTGTTAATTCAACAGTTATTAACTGGGGTACACAGGGTAACAGTATAACACAAAGCACAACGAATATTCTATTAGATGACGACTATCGGGATTATTCTGTATTTACCGGTGATTTTAACGGTGACGGCAGAGCGGAATTTATTAAAATGGAAAAGCTTACAGGCCTTTGGTCAATGTATAGTAAAACTATAGATGAAAGTAATTTTGAATTGCTATCAAGTGGTGATTTTTACGATGAAGAAAACTATATAGATTTAGAAGGGAGCTACACACATTACGGATGGGAATATTTTAAACACGTCAATGGTTTTTGTGATATAGATAAAGATGGGAAAGAGGATATAATATTAACTTTAAGCCAAACTGGTTCTGATCGTTTTGATACTTATGTTTATTTATCTTCAAATAATTTTACCAACCCTGTTTTAGTCGGTGATTATGATCCTTTCGATTTGCCTTATCCATATCCTGAATTTTATGGCCATTTTGGTACTCCTTACTTTGGTGGTTACCAGCTTGGAGACTTTGACAATGATGACAATATTGACATTTTGCTATATGGTATGCCGAGTGAAAATCAAGACAGTTTATCTAGCGTTGACTTCTTTATTTTTTCTTTTAATAGGGACTCCAGTAAATTTTTTATGAGAAAAAAGTTTCGTAATACTTTTTCCAGTATTTATTGCAGCGATGACAATGGTAATGGAAAATCTGAAATTTGCTTGTATAACAAGCTTACAGGAAACATGAAAAGGATTGAATATAATAATATTGAAACAGATGTTGAAGCAAATTCCCCCTCAATTTCTTTTAATACCAATATAAAAAATTTCTTCGCAGGTGATTTTAATGGGGATGGCAAAACAGATGTAGTAACTACTGTCGCATCAGGAGAATTGGACAAAATTAAAAATATTTTTATTAGCACTGGTAATGGTTTTAATGAGCAAAACATTAGTTTGAATAATGGCACTCCTTCTGTTTACTATATTAAAGCCGTTTGTGATTTTTCAAATGACGGTAAATCTGATTTATTAGTTTCAGATAGTCTATCATCCAATCAATCTCTTATTTTATATTCAACTGGTTCTATAACATCATCCAATGTATTATTTATAAAAAATAATTATGGTGTTCACACTACACTACTTGATTATTTTTTTAGAGTTGGTGATTTTAATGGAGATGGAATCCCTGACTTTTATAGTTGGACAAACAATTCTATTGACTCGATGGCGACGCTTGCATTAACCAATGATGGTAAAAATGACATGTTTGTTACTAAAGTTGCTGACGGTTTTAATAACTCTATTAAATTCGGTTACACTACTCTTGCTTTTGGTTCAACTCAACCCGGGGGTACACTGGTGTACACGAAAAACAGTGAAGAAAATTATCCGTTGCGTTCAATACAGGCACCAATATGTGTTGTTAAGGAAATGTTAAACACGAATGGTAATGAGTCTGGTGATATTTCTACAACATATACGTATAAAAATCTTATGGCTCAAATGCAAGGTAAAGGCTTGCTTGGGTTCAAGGAAATTATTTTTTCTTCCCCTCTTTCAAAAACAACATCTGTTTACGAATTAATAGATACTATCGCTTGTTATATGAGACCAGTCTCTGTTGATATTAAAACCTCTGGTGAAGAAATGATTTCCTCGAAAATATTTTCATATAGCGATATTACGAATTTTGGGAATCGTTGTTTTTATCAGTATGTAAGCGATATTTCTGAATCTAATTTTAAACATGGTACTGTTGGTTATCATTACGAGTATGATGCATTAGGAAATTTATTAGAGGACAATGTTACATATTCAGGTGGTGATGCTGTTTTTAAAACTTACACAGGTTACCCAGCTTCGCCAACTCATTTATATGATTGTAAACCCACATCATCAATAGTTGAAAAAACAGTATCTGGCAATTCATATTCTTTAACCACAACTTATTCATGGGATCATGGAAAGGTGAGCGAACAGTCAGCGAATGGTGTTACAATAAATTACAATTTTGATTCCTATGGTAACATTATTCTTAAAGAAACAGCATCATCTGAAGAAACTATATCAGAAAGTTATAGTTACGATGGCTCAGGTAAATTTATTATTTCAAAATCAGACCCTTTGGGTACAGCAAAATTCTTTTATTACAATCCATTTGGTTATGTAAATAGAATTACTGATGTTAACAACCTTACGACTAATTTATCTTATGATGGATTTGGGAGAGTGGTCTCAAAACATCTGCCTGATGGTAATATGGTTAATTATGAATATAAAATTTACAACGATTCTCCTGTTGAGTTTTACGTCTTGGAAACATCAAGCGGTAGTCCTTATGTTAAAAAGTTTTATAACCTGCATGGTAAAAATATAGGTTTTGAAACACAAGGATTTCAGGCTGCTACTATTGTTGCTGAGAATGTATATAACGAATTTGGGCAACTTTCTGAAAAATACAAGCCTTATATAGGAACAGGTTCTGAAAAATGGGACTATGCTTATGATGATTTTGGCAGGGTTGAAACTGAGTCTACTCCTGATGGTGACAATATTATCTATGGGTACACAGGTTTACAGACAACAATTTCTTCTACTGCAAAAGGGTCATTTGCTAAAATAGAAAATCATTTTGGGCAACCACTTTCAGTTACTGAAAATACAATTGCTACCTCTTATTCTTATTTTGGTCATGGTGGGGTTAATACTGCTTCTACTTCGGGAACAAATATAAGTATACTATACGATGACTATGGACATCAGGAATCTCTTACTGATCCTAATGCTGGAACTATAGATTATACTTACAATGCACTTGGTCAGCTTGAATCGCAAACAGAAACCAGCAGAGGCGTTACAACAACAATGCAATATGATCTTGCGGGTCGCTGTACAACTAAAACAATAGGTGGTGTTACTTACAACTATGTTTACGACACAGAATATAAAGGGGCTTTATCTTCTGTAACCTGCTCTAATGGCACAAGCATTGCCTATGAATACAGCCAATATGGTGATTTATTACAAAAAATAGAAAGAATAGCAGGGCATAATGGTGATTTGATTTCAAAGTATGAGTATGATAATTTTCATCGTCTGATTAAAAAAATATATCCATCAGGCTTTGAAATTTTGTATAAATATGATAATATTGGAAATTTGGAAGAAATCACAAAGACAAATAACGATATTATCTGGAAAGCCAACTCATACAATGCCATGATGCAGGTTACACAATATCAGAATGGGAATAATATCACTACAACTAATACTTTCGAGAATAACTATTTAACAAATACTATTACAGAATCTGGAATAACTACAGTTCAAGGTTTTGATTATGTATGGGATTTTGATAAAGGCAACCTCCAATCCCGTTATGATGATTATTCTGCATATACAGAATCTTTTGGTTATGATGGGATTCAACGTTGTACTTCTGCTGTTGTTACCGATGTTGCAGAAAATCAAATTTCTGATTTAGCAATGTCTTATGCAAACAATGGTAATATTAGTTATAAAACAGATGTGGGTTCTTATGTATATGATGGTTCAGGGCCAAATGCCTTAACAAGGCTCACAAATATTACTCCGGCAATCTCACATACTGAACAAAATATAACATATAACTATCTGAACAGGGTTGAGGAAATCAATGAGGGCTTGTACATTATGAATTTTGATTACGGTGCAGATGAAAAGCGTTGTAGGGTAATTTTATCCGACACAAACAATAATGTATTATCCACAAAATTCTTTGCACAGGATTATGAAAAAATTCTTCTATCAGGTAATGTAACACGTGAGTTGCACTATATTGTGGCACCAAATGGTTTAACAGCTATTTATGTAAAAAACAGTGTTGATAATTCAGATACGCTTTATTATATTTTTACAGACCATTTGGGTTCTATAACTACAATAACTACTGAAAGTGGCACTGTTTTACAGCGTTTAGGATACGATACATGGGGAAAAAGATTGGTTATTGCAGGTCTGTCTAACCCAATCTTTGATCGTGGTTATACAGGGCAGGAACACCTTGATGTTTTTGGTTTAATAAACCTCAATGCACGTTTGTATGATCCAGTTTTAGGCCGCTTCCTTTCACCTGATAATTATATTCAGGGAATAGGTTCGCAAAGTTTTAATCGTTATTCGTATGCGGGTAATAATCCACTTAAATTTGTTGATCCGAATGGAACAAATTTATTTAATCCATTTGTAAATTGGTGGAGGCATTTTTGGGGTAAAGACGACAAAGACCCATCAATTATCTCATGGGATAATGTTGCACAGAATATGGGATATAATAATATACAACAACTTGCAACTAATATTTATGTTGGTCAAGCATTTATGACAGTTGGCACTATAGCTGGCTTTTCTGCAGCGAACTTTTTGTTTCCGGCAGCACTTAGTGGTAGTGCTGGTTTCTGGATATTATTGGGGTATGGTGCAGTCGCTGGTGGCACTAGAGGGTTAATTGCTGGAACAGGAATGTCTTTATATATGAGTAATAATTTAGAATCATCATTACAGTATGGAGTCAATTTTGGTTACAAGGAGGCAATTCATGATGCAATATTTTTTAGCATGGGTGCTGGAAGTCCAAATGTTCTAACAGACATTATTTTACTGAATTTGAAAGAAAATCAAGATTTATTAGAAGGGGATGGCTTTAAATTAAATCTTGGTCCTGTTACGTGGGATTCAGATTTAAAAAAAGGTGAACGATTTGATTGGCTCTTTCAACCAGATAATAGTGCTGAAACAAATAGAGATATGATCCTTAATTCCTTACCAATTTTTTATCATGGTTTTGATTTGCTTGCTTTCCAAGGGAGAAACGAAGCAGGACTAACTTTAAATAAATTGTTTTCAGGTAAACAATATAATTATAATTATTCCAGAACAGGTGTTTGGAACACTTTGTATAATCCTGCATCAAAACATATTGTTGATTCTTATATCCATTGGTTGTTTTTTATTTTTTAAAATAATGTTAGCTAAAACAATATGACTATCGTTACAATTTAATTTCTGTAGCCTTAATTTTTGAAAGGCTACAGAAATTATTTTTTTTATTAATAGTAAAAATTAACTACAACAATGAGCATAAATAAAAAAAGTTTCTTTGTCATTATTATCTCAATATTTATTGAGAGTTTTTGTTTTTCGCAAAAATCCATTGATTCACTCGTGCAACCCCCATTGTTTGAAAAAGAAATTAGGGATGCCATTTGTGAGTTTGGGATTAAGTTCCATTCTGGGTATTCATGCCCTTTGGGGAAATCGTATGATCATTTAAAAGGTGCTATGAATATAGGCATAACAATTTCAATTAACTACAGAGCTATTAATGTTAATTTAAGGTTCACTGGCTTATCTTTTGGACAAATTAAAACGAATCTGAATGATTCAGTTTTAAAAAAAAATAATGCTTATGATGTTGCTATTCCAGAAATTTCTTTTGGTTATTTGGTAATTAATAAATCTTATAACAAAGTACAACCCTATATGGGCTATACTCAATTACAATCAAAAATTTATGGAAACGACTCAACTATAATATATAGAAATGGGGGAAATTTGGTTTTAGGAATTAGTTGGGAAACTCATAGAAAAACCCGAAGAATTCAGCAAACAATGATTACACCGTATAAACAGAGGGAAAGTTTCGCGTTAATTGAGTTTAGACTTTTTCTGATCCCTTTCAAATTCAATACTACTTTTCAGGGAACATTTGTTAATTTCAGTATTGGCATTTCTAATTTTGTCAGGTTTTTTAGCAGGGATTGATAATTCTTTTTTAGAAATCTTTGTCAGCAACTTCGAAGATAACAGGTTCTGAAAAGTTGATGTTTATAGTTTAATGATTATTTGAAATTTTAAGACTATTTTTAGTATTACAAAGGAGACCATGTATAAAGCAGGTAGCAATACTGATGGTTATGGTGGATTTTGGTATTATTTACTATTAAATCGTAATTAAATATGAAGCAGTTATATAAGTTAATACTCTGCCTGTTATTCCTTTTAAGGCTTTTCCACACTCAATCCCAAAATATAGATAATGGGATAGAGCTTATTCCTTCAAATAGCAATGTATTTTTTAGCCCTAGTTTTAAACCAAATAATTTCACAGGCACAGATACAACATGCCTTACAATAGAGGGTGAAAAAATAAAAATTCTAATACAATATGAAAAGGGAGTGAAAACAAAAGTGACAGCAACATACGACAATAACCAAGTTTGCCAGGAGCTTTGTTTTAACGAGAAAGGATTAAATGACGTTGTTATAGAGTGGTATAAAAATGGGAAAAAAAAGAATCAGACTTATTGCAAAGATGGTAAATATATTTATCCTGAAATACGATGGTCTGACGATGGTTCTTTGGAGGAATTTATCGAAGAAGACTCACATATCGCATGGTATAGGAGTGGTAAAATTGAAAGCACAACAAAGAAAATTTCAGAGCATGACGCGAAAGTAAAATCTGAAGGTTTCAGGTATTATGAAAACGGACAACTTGTGATTCATGAATTTTTTAATTGTGGCAATCAACCGTATATTTGGTATTTTAAAGATGGTTCTAAAGGAATTGAAGGAACAATTTTCGATGGTCCCATCTTTCAGCTTGGGAAGTGGCAGGAATGGTACGAAAGCGGGAAGTTAAAGCGGGAATATTTTTTCCATGAAACAATACCGAATCAAAAAGAAGGCACTTGGAAATGGTGGGACGAAAAAGGGAATCTTATAAGAGAGGAATATTATAAGAATGGAGAGAAAATAGGAGAAAAAGAGTACATCCCCTCTCTAAAAAAAGGTTAATTTGTAAACATTTCCAAAAACCGGTACGATGCAATGCGTACCGGTTTTTGTTTGGACATGAATTTCTTTTGCATTGAATATTTAGATGGTTAGCAAAGCCCTAAGATTTATGGTTCTGTTTGGGAATATAGACAAAATGATTTAAGTCATTCATTCCTTTACTCTAATTTTGAAAGACAAGGGGACAATACTTTCTTAAACTCTTCTATTATGTTTAACCGATCTCAAATATATCAGGAGCATACGCATCCAAGAGGTTGGCCTCCTGGAAGTGGTGATATAGGCTTTGGTAACTATTATTGTATACCAGGTTATTCATGGAATTGGAATGGTAGTGGTGGGTATTGGTTTGACGTTGATGGTACAATTACCCCTATCGGAAATCCTACCATTAATTTTGAGGATGTAATTATTCGTCCGTAATTAAAAATATACCGTATAATTTTATATTTTAGAAAATGAAAAAACGAAACATTCATAGTAAAGATATTTTTTTATACGGTATATCTTTTTTTAAGAAATTTACTATATTTATTTATTTATTGTGGTTGATTAATTTGAAATTGTATGCAAATATGATGCATACAGTTAAAGATACTTGTCCTTGTTGTTTTCGAGTGGACGCCACTAAAGAATTAAAGCATGTTATTGCTAAATACAATAATATTACTAAATGTAATGGGTCCATATACGAGGTAGATTATACACCAATAAATGATAGTATTAATTATTATATAATTACAATCTCAAATACAACAGTATCTCTTTTAGAGAAGCCCCCTTCAAAATATACCATCATTGACTCAAGTCTTCTTTTTATATATGATAAAAAAAAGTACGATGTTGTAGATTCATGCTTAGCTTTTTTATTTGATTTGTCAACAAATTATAGTAATGATAAAATTGAGATAGTTTCATGGAGTAATTATACATTTAAATATACATTTAAATCTTTTGAATTTCAGGATGATATTCCTATTATCAGTTTTGAAGTAAAAAATGGTGTAATTATTTCTATCCAACCGACTAATAACTTGCTTCATAAAAAATATAAAATCCCAATCTTTATTAAATAATTTTTTTAAATATGATAAAAATATTTTTCATAGCTGTTCTTTTATTATTGTTGGTTTCTTGTTCGTCAACAATATTTATTGAAGAAAAGTTTAATTATTCTGTCGGGTATTCTAATAATGAAATTAAGCTTAAAGTCCTTCTTCCTTTTCAAACAAATGAGCGTAAAAGTTTTTTAGGAGGTAAGTTTGTTACAACAAGTGCTATATATGTGTTAGATACTTTATCTTATTATGACGAAAAGTTTTCTCTTTTATGGAAAATAGTGCGAAAACCTAAAACTAAACTTAAACTCTATTATTCAATTTATGGCGAAACCCCTATTGGGTACTATCAGGTTTTTCCTCTTTCCAAAAATCCTCTTTCTAAAATTAAAAGCGGGCAAGTTATAACTGTTGAAGCTCATATTAATTCAAAAAAGGAAACCTTTACCTTTAAAATTGAATAATTTTATAAATTTTGGGTGGAGCGTGAATCAATAACATTAGGTTATTACTATTACGGAAATAGCAACAATTCATTTTTATTCACATGGCCAAGATATTAGCAAGAATATCAGGGTTAAATGATATTCAAAATAAAAGAAATCTTGGAGGGATTGAGGGGTTAAATTTAGTAGAATACACCACTTTATTCAAAGGCAACGAGTGGATAGATGATCCTTTTTCTAGTGGTATTGGAATAAAATTGATGTACCCTTCTTCAAATACCGAAAATATTTTATGGGAACAATCTGTTATCTCTCCAAGCTCTGACAGACCATATATGGATTACCAAGGACCTGGTCTAAATTTTAATAATGGGTATTCTACTTTCAGCGATATGCCAAATTCAAATTATGATAGGTACTTTTTTGCTACTTTACAGTTATATAAAGATAATCAGCTTCAGTTTACTGTAAACTATGGGTATATTTCAATATATGGGTTCCCTTTTTCTATGCCTGTTTACGCATACCCACCACGCTAATAATAAATGTTTATGCTAAGAATTTTAATATTTTTTTTAATCTTTTTATTTCTTATTATGAGTTGTTCAGAAAAACCAAATAAGAATGATAGACATGTTTTATCTAAGCCTACTGCAAAGGATTCAAGCGGAGATATTGAAGGTGTTAATATTCGTGATTTTCTTAGAAGAAAAACATGGATAAAGAAGCATTTTTCTGAAATTACAGATTCGCAACGTATTTCAAAGCAACCGATAAAAATCAAAGTGTTTGTTATAAAACGACTCCGCAATGAAGATTATAGGAATCAGGAAGGAATTTTTGATTCGGTCAGAGTTGATTATACAAATGTTACTGATTCAATAATCTATTTTTGGTCTTATAATGCTTTTTGGACAAAAAACTGGATTACAAATTCAACAGATATTGATTTTAATTATGGTGTAACCAGAAAAATGGCATATAGCAATGTCAGACCTTATCGGGATCAAATATCTCCAAATGAAACTTGCAGCCGGAGCATTGCATTACAATACCTTGGCGATAGAAATGAAATGAAAAATCGAATATTTCATTTAGGTTTAGTGTGTATCAAATACAATGAAATTGATTCACTGGGTTTTCACTCTGCATTATTTAAAAAATTATCTGAAACAAAAGACATCATGTGGAGTGAGCCATTCAAGTTAAAGTAGTCATAAAAAATCTTTGTCCGCAACTTCGAAGATAATAGGTTCTGAAAAGTTGATGTTTATAGATTAATGATTATTTGAAATTTTTAGACTATTTTTAGTATTACAAAGGAGACCATGTATAAAGCAGGTAGCAATACTATTAAAATTGAATACGTTGAAAAGTAAGTTATTCCTATTAATATTGTTATTTCTTTTTTTCACGAGCTGTGATCGTTTTGATCAACGCTTGTGTGTTGTTAACAATACAAATAAGGAAGTTTTTGTTGTTGCTAATTTTGACACCATTTCTGTTGGCGTAATTTCGTGGGTAAAAAAAGATATTTTGAGAAGAAATGTAAAAAGGAATGGTTATAAGCCTGCCGAAATAATAGCTATACAGAATAGTGAATTTTTTATAGCAAATAAAGACTGGGAGCTTGATGTAAAAAGGAACAAAGGTAGCCTTTTATATTTGTTTGTTTTTGATTATGAAAAAATTAAAAATGTAGCGATAGATAGTATTGAATATCCAAGGGATTCTCTTTTCAAACGATTTGATTTATCTTTAGACTCATTGGAAAAAATGAATTGGACTGTGATACTTCATTAAAAATTAAAGCTGGTACTTTATAAGAAAGTACCAGCTTTTTTAAATTATTAATAACCGTACATTAACTATCTAATTTTATTTATTGAAAAACTTAAAGTTATATGAAAGTCTTTATATTGTCATTTCTAATATTGTGTTCATCTATTTATGTCTTTCCAGAAAATGCAAAAAAAACAGTTAAAATCAAAATCAATAAAGAAGTAAAAATCAATAATAGAAAATTTAATATTTTTCAAGTTATTGATAACAGGTTAATCCAATGTCAGAATCTTGGTTATATTGAAGGTCTTTCAGGTCATAAAACATATTTGTTTCTTGATGAATGTTTAAACAAAACACTTTATGATTTTTTGAATGTTGCTTTTCCTAAAAACGATACGATGGTTGCAGTAATAATGAAAATTAACAATATTAATTGTAGGAATAAGCAATCACTTTTTCATGTTTCCGCAATTGTAAATATTGAAATAGAGTATTTTACAAATGATAATAAACTTTTGTTTAAATCTGTTATAACGAAAGAATGTAAAAGAATTTGGTTAAGCCCAAAAACATATTCAAACCTGATTCGATCAATTATATTTGATTCTATATATGGTTTAAATGAAACCCTAATGAATTAAGTTTGGTTATTTATTGTAAACATTTCCTAAATCTTGCGCTCCACTTGCACTTTTTCCATGTGCATGTATAACCGTAACATGAACATCATCAATATTGCTGGGGTTGTACAATAAAAGCCAATGCCCGAATACACCGCCAAAATCTTTTGGAACTATCAGTTTAATATCCACATCTCCTCGTACGCAAACACCTTGAACAGTAGGTAACGTTTCGGGTGTATCCGTTAAATAAACAAACAAGTCTGTTGCGCTGTGGTTTCTAACTGTAAAAGTGTCTCCATCATTAATTTTCATGCCGAATGCACCTTCAAAATGTTTGGGCAGCAAATGCAATTCAACCGCTTGTTGTGATTTTCCCAAATTAATAATTTTACGTGCATTGAAATATGTTTCTACAAACGTAGGTTGGCTAACCCTGTAGGTGTTCATCAAGTTATCTAATTTCTTTAATTGGCTTCTCTGTGTTGTAAACAATGTCGGTAGTTGTCCCGTTGCAGCAGAAGCATTTGAAACCATAACCCTTTTCATCGGGGTCGCATTCGCAAAGTCTGTAATTGCTGTCTGTAGTTCAGTAATGTCGGCAGCTGTAATCATAAATGGTGTAAGCAGGTTTATTGAGATAGCAGCAGCTTTATCATGAATTGCTTTCATACTAATTATTGCTTCGTTAGCAGAACCTCTTAAAAGTCTTTTATAAGTGAAATTTATTGCGGCAGCTAGTGTTACATCGTTTATATCATCTGCATAAGCCTTAACCGCTGCACAAACTTGATCAGCTTTTTTTGCAGCAATAACCCAAAGATTATGCTTATTAGTTGTAGGTCCCTGATTTACCTGTGCTTGGCTGCCAGCTGTGCTCTTAATAGTATTGTTTACGCTGGTTACAGCAGCAACAGCAGCAGCAACTTTAGCATTTCCAGTCCAAATGCTGTTATATTTTTGCATTGCAGCAAGTACAGCATCCGTCATATTCACATAATTATTTTGTCCGTCTGTCATAAGAAATTATTTTTTAAGTTTATTCAACAAAAATACAAATAAAAAAGAAATTTTTAAAAAATAATCCAAAATTGCATAAAAATCACTTAAAATGATATTTCCTAATTTTAAAATTTCAATTATCGGCTTTAAAACAGGCTTGATCCGGTTAAACAAAGTGAAAATTTGTTTGAACATTAGCATAAGGCAACTATAAATACCTTTAAGAGAATTCAACAACACATGAAGCTGATTCATCAAGCTTTTCTGCTTGGAAAATATTGATAAAAGATAATCCGTCATTTATTAAATCTCGTCCAACATTTGCGTAAGCCCGTTCAACAAATATTAAAGTATATTCAACACATCATATAGTTCACTTAAAATTTCTCAAAGGCTATTCAACAGCTGTGCATTTATATTTTATACAATTACCGTAAATTATGTTGTTTGATTCTGGAATTAGTTTATTAAAGAAAATAATCACACAAAGCCTGCGTTTCCAGCCCACAAAACAAACACATTTTGTTTTTCGCACGACCTGTCACGCCCAAGCGTGAAAGCCAACCTGTATAAGCCATTAAAAACAAAAAGAGTTTGTTTTTTTTCAGCCCTTAGCCAATAATGTATTTATTTAATGTCCTTCCCCCTCTTAAAAAATTTTATCATTCAACCCACAATCCAACCTGTAATTTTGAAGATAAAAGTTATATTTGTGAAAAAAAATAATGATTATACTAAACTACCCAGTGCATAACATCGAACTAGCGCAATTTTCCATACATTTAAACCCGCAAGCCCTACGGGCATGGCGGTAGGTCTAAGGTAAATAAAACATGCGCCAGTTCGAGGACCGTTATGGGCTATTTGCCGTGAACGCCGTGATGAAGCCACGCTGACAAGCCAACGCTGATAATCCAACGCACGATTTAATACTGCAAGTTAAATTAATTTTAATTTTATAAAGTTAAAAAACTGGCTTGACGAGCCATTAAGACTGTGATACAAGTAATTTATAAAATTTATTTTTTACAAAAAAAAACTGTGATAAAATTTTAAAATATGACAAAAAGGATAAAATTTTTCACGTTAAAATTAATCGAGATAAGAACGGAAAACCGGATTATAAACATCTTGCAGTATTAAGATAAGTACGTATATTTAAAAAATATTTTCAAATCAAAATGTAAAATTAAAAGCATTCTTGCGTGACAAAAAAAATTATCGGCGTGATAGAATTAATTTTTAAATTATTACTTTTGATAAAAAAAGCAATTTGACGAGTTGATGGGTTTTAACGCATGAAATATAAAGAGCTTTTTTTTCTTGAAAATTATTTTTTTAATATTTATGAAAACAGCCCATAACACTGCGCGTAGCACCATTTTTTTTTTAATTATGATGCGAGCCCTTCGGGCTTTTGGGTTTAGATAAAAAGTTAAAAAAAACGGTGCCAGCGCAGGTACCGTTA
>Ga0209417_1004180_pt1 | contig 17673 bp, 14 predicted proteins | sample RifGroF2_FD_184002 | JGI IMG/M metagenome (GOLD analysis project Ga0209417, IMG submission 184002) | Groundwater microbial communities from Rifle, Colorado, USA - Groundwater F2 (SPAdes) (version 2) | ecosystem: Environmental > Aquatic > Deep subsurface > Groundwater | place: Rifle, Colorado... | reverse complement strand
ATCATTTTTACGGTAACAAGATTTTAGTGGTCTTTTATTGCTTAAGAATAAGCTTGCGTTTCATAATTGCAATATAGCCATAAGTATATATTTAATAAACTATTATAGCAATAATTATTATTCTGTATTTTGTTGTCTATAATTGAAAATAACGAAAACAGCACGTTTTAAGTCTTGTATCGGCAAAAAAAATGCGCTTTCCGACCGAATGTCATTTTGCTTGCTACCGTTCCCGGTGCGGTCTCAAAAAATTTTCGCGTCCGGAGGAACCAAATTATATGATATTTTTCGTATTAACATTCCGAATATTCAATGTTGTAATCTGAGCATGATAAATAGAAAATATTATCTTAAACAGGTATCGACCGCATTACGCCGTTCACCAATTACGGCACTACTGGGTATGATAAAAAAAAATACTAAAAAAGAATTACGAAATTTATTACGGATGAAACATCATTACGAACAAGAGCTTATGAAGTTGCCTAAGGGGAGCCTTGTACGTAAAAAGGTGCGAGAGCAATATTATTATTATTATTATTAAGCAGTCAGCAGATTGTGCTACACATTTTTGCTATAATATTAGTATAATGCTGCAATCCAGCCTTTCGGAGCATTATAAAATATCATAGAATTATTTCGTAGCATAAACTGCGTACCATTTAGTATATAGTTATACGCGACCACGGCCAAGTCAAATGCGTTTATAAGGGGAAAATATCAAAAAAAGAAGTGGCTGCATATAAACATGCAAAGGTATATAAAGCCAAATATCAAAGATTATTGTCTCAACTAAAGAGGCAAATTAAATTTCTCAGTGGTATCGTACGCAGCAAAGAATTCAAGGTTTACGGCAAGTTATATGTTATATGAAAGAACGGTTCCGGCTGTTATTCGACTGCGGGGATATCCTGAATCATATCGGTATTCTTAAAGAGGCCGCACGAAAGCTGCTGGCATGGAAACCATTTATTTTGAATTTGTATAAACATCCTATCCCACCAGCAAATTAGAGGTTGTGAACCGCAAAATCGGCCTGCTGCAACGCAATGCCTGTGGCTCCGAGACGATGAATACCTGAAACTCCTGCACCGCTCCACCTACTCATTAACCGGAAGAACGTATTTTTTTATGCGGCTGTACTGAATATCCGGAACCAGAGTATCCGGGTTGCCATCATCATCCTGAAAATACTCATCCAGTACCCAGAGCCATTTTGGCGTTTTTCGGGTTGGGTCGTATGGAAACCGATAATAGTTGAACGTATAAAAATCAGGTGTAAACGGCAGTAGGACAGGTTTTTTGCGATTGGTATGATAACAATACGAACTTTTATGAATTTAGAGCGTATATTTCGTGGTATTTGTCTATATTTTGTTGTACCATTAGTATAGGATTTAGTTTTTGAAGTGAAAAAGCAGGTTAAGTAAGATTTTTGGCGGTGAAATTGGTAGGTAGAAAATTTCATAAACTATTTTTGATTGCTCTGACAGGCATTGTGGTTTTGATCAACAGCATGCAGGGGGTTGTCCATTGCAAGGCTGAAGACGGCCATGTCGGCGTGAAATTAGTCAGCGGCATTTGCTACGGTAATTCAAATATCAGAGTTTCCTCTGAAGCATCAGCCAACTCTCGCGAAGAGGCTTTCTCTTTAAACAAGAACGATTGCGGACCATGTGTGGACACACCTGTTTCTATTCATTTGTTGAGAGTTTCCAAGAAAACTAATGCAGTAAATCCTGCACCCAATATATCCACCATAATTACTTATGCAACTATTACCAGTTGCGACTTGTCTAAATGTAAATTAGATACAGAGTTGTTCACGGCGTTTAGTCCACCCCTTGTCTGTCTGCGTACAATCGTCCTCCTGACATAATCCCCACAATAACTTCTCGTTTTTTTCTAATTCAAGGCTGCGGCCTCTTTGCGCCTATGAAGCCGCGAGTTTGTTATTTAGGGAATTATATTATGTCTAAAAACTTTTTGCTGTCATTTACAACTATATTTATATTTGCAGTATCCGGCTGTATGGATTCGGCGAAGAAGACTATTTCAAACAACCCTTCGCCTTTAGTACGGGATTCTAACAGCGTTAAATCGCCAGCGAAACCTCCTGCAATTATTTCAAAACCTTATGAGATTGCCGAGCCTAACGGAGTTTTGACTCTTCGGCAGGTCATAGCATTAACGCTGTTGAATAACCCTGAATTGAAGGCGTTTTCATTCGAGACCAGGGCTGCGGAGGCACGAGAACTACAGGCTGGACTCTGGCCTAATCCAACGCTTGATATCGAAGTGGAAAATGTCGGCGGGACCGGAGGACAGAGCGGCTTTCGTGCGGCAGAGACAACCATTGGTCTTGGTCAACTGATAGAGCTTGGCAATAAGGCGCAGAAAAGAAGAAATGTCGCATCGCTCGAAACGGAATTAGCAGGATGGGATTACGAAGCGAAGAAACTCGATGTTTTAACAGAAGCAAGCAAAGCTTATGTTGAACTGCTTGCTATGCAGGAAAAGGGCAAACTGCTCGCAGAGCTTGCTGATATATCCGAACAGACTTTCAGAAGCGTTACTCAACGTGTTGATGCTGGAAAAGACTCTCCTCTTGAGAAGACCAAGGCTTCTATTATTCTATCGGGTGTACAGTTAGAACATAAACAGGCGTTGCAGGAGCTTGAAACGGCCAGGAAACTTACGGCTTCTTTCTGGGGCAATGAGGAACCCCGATTTACGCGTGCAGAAGGACAATTAGAGACGGTTACAGATATTCCCGGATTTAACGATTTACAGCAAAAACTTATGCAAAATCCGCAATTGGCGCGATGGGGCAAAGAAATTGCCAGGGATAAAGCAGCATTAGAGCTGGCAAAATCGAAAGCTATTTCCGATGTATCGCTAAGCGTCGGCGCCAAACGATTCAACGAAACAGATACTGACGCTTTTGTTTTCGGTATTTCGATTCCATTGCCGATATCAGACCGCAATCAGGGTGGGAGAATGGAAGCGGCGCATAATCTTTCCAAATCATATCAGGAACAAAAAGCGGCTCGTATCGAGATAATGAATCGATTTAATCAGACCTTTAGCGAACTTTTGGTTTCTCTGAACAAGGTGAGGGAACTCCGTGCTTCCATTTTGCCAGGTGCCAGGGAAGTTTTTGACGCATCACGAACGGCCTATGCGGAAGGGAAAATTGATTATCTGAATGTTTTAGATGCTCAACGGACTTTTTTTGAAGTCAAGATGCAGTACATAGAAGCATTAACAAATTATCACAAAGCCCGCGCAGACATTGAACGTCTGACCGGTCAGGAAATAGAATTTAAAGCCAATAATGCGGAGGTAAAATAATATGTCGAAAAAGAGATTATTATTGTTTTTGATAACGGCTGTTTTGGGCGTTGCTGTCATAAAGAATCTGCCGGCGAGACCGCCCCGACTGATGCGCACGGCCATAAGGCGGAGAACGGGTCAGATGCCCATAGCGGCGGGATAGTCGTCAAATTAAAAGATACGGCAATCAAGGAGTTTGGGATTGAAACAGCTCTGGCACAGGGCGGCACAATCGGGATGCATACAACGCTGCCTGCTGAAATTGCATTAAATGCCGATGCGGTTGCACATATAGTTCCCAGAGTTCCGGGTGTTGTGTATTCTGTGTCCAAAAATCTTGGCGATAACGTTCAGGCAGGCGAGGTACTTGCAGTTATACACAGCCTGGAACTATCTGACTATAAGGCAGGTTATCTTGGGGCAAAGGAAAAACTTACACTTACACAGGCATTGTTTGACCGTGAAAAGAATCTCTGGGAGAAGAAGATTACCGCTGAACAGGAATATCTCAATGCCAAGCGTGATTTGGCAGATGCCCAAATTGAAATGCGTTCATCCTGTCAAAAGCTGCATGCCCTGGGATTTTCGCAGGGGTATCTTGAAAGTCTGTCAAATCAGCCTGACGAATCGTTTATTGTCTATGAGGTTGTTACGCCCATAGCAGGGACAATTATCGAAAAGCATCTTACTCTTGGCGAAATGCTCAAAGACGATTCAGAGCCGTTTGTCATCGCAGATATAAACAATGTATGGGTAAATGTGAATGTTCATCAGAAGGACTTGTCAAAAGTCCGGTGCGGCCAAAAGGCTGTGATTAAGACCGAGCATAATCAGGGTCAGGGCATCGTTAGTTATGTAAGCAGCGTGCTTGATGAAAATACCAGAACGGCTCTTGCGCGGATTGTTCTGCCCAATGAGGATGGGATGTGGCACCCTGGCACGTTTGCGGCCGCAAGCATTTATATTGACCAGGCGGATTGTAATATTGTTGTGCCAAAAGAGGCTGTCGTAGCCGTGGCAGGCGAACAGTTTGTATTTATTTCCGATGAAGACGGTTTTGAGCCAAGGGAAGTTACGCTCGGCAGAATGAATGGCGAATTCGCTGAAATCGTATCCGGTTTGGAACTCGGTCAGACGTATGTATCCAAAGGGGCGTTCACTATTAAATCGGAAATGACAAAATCAAACAAAGACCCCTGCGGCGGACATTGATTGTGAAGGCTGCGATTAAGCGTTTATCAATATGTTTTGAGGTTAAAAGATGATTGAAAAATTAATGAATTTTGCGATGAGCAACAGGTTTATGGTAATAATTCTCATCGCGGCAATAATCGGAATGGGCACAATAGCATTTAAAACGATACCCATCGACGCATTCCCAGATGTAACAAATGTGCAGGTCGAAGTCGTAAGCAACGCGCCCGGTCTGTCGCCTTTAGAGATTGAGAAATTTGTTACATACCCCGTCGAAATGTCGATGCGCGGAATACCGGGGCTTGAGATGATGCGTTCGATAACCAAAAACGGCTTGTCGGTAGTTACGCTTGTGTTCAAGGATAATGTGGATATTTATTTTGCCCGTCAGCTTGTTTTTGAACGGCTTACGTCCGCAAAAGCAGAGCTGCCCGACGGAGTCGAAGCAGAAATGGGGCCGATAGCCACGGCAATGGGTGAAATATATCAATACACGCTTGAAGGACAAGAGCCATCAGACCCTAATGAAAAAGTGAAGTATTTCACAGAGCTTAGGACTCTTCAGGATTGGGTGGTGGCGCCGATATTGAAGGGGTTGCCCGGCGTTAATGAAATCAATTCATTCGGTGGGTATTTAAAACAATTTCAGGTACTCTTAAATCCCGATAATCTGCTTAACTACAAAGTGTCGGTACAAGATGTATTTGAGGCAATTGCGCAGAATAACCAGAACGCAGGCGGAAATGTAATCGAAACGCCTACGGAGCAATATGTAATCCGGGGCATCGGTCTTATCCGCGATGAAGCGGACATTGGAACTGTTGTGCTCAAATCTTATGATGGTGTGCCGGTATTCATTAAGGATGTCGCGGAGGTCAGCGCAGGTTTCGCAATCAGGCAGGGTCTGGCAGTCAAGGACGGCAAGGGTGAGACAGTAGGCGGTGTGGTATTGATGCTCAAAGGAGAGAACAGCCGGGATGTGGTTAAGCGAGTTAAGGCCAAAGTTGCGGAAATAAATTCCTCAACCGTGCTGCCTGATGGCATCAAGCTCAAGCCGTATTATGACCGTTCTGAAATAGTAGATAAAAGCATACGTACAATATCCCTGACTCTGGCCGAGGGCGCTGTATTAGTCGTAATCGTGCTGTTTCTGCTGCTTGGCAGTTTGCGTGCCGCTCTGATAGTAATCCTTGCGCTGCCACTGTCAATCCTGCTTACCTTTATCGTTATGAAATACGCTGGTCTCGATGCAAATTTGATGTCATTGGGAGGTTTGGCCATTTCAATCGGAATGATAATTGACGCGACTATAATTCAGGTTGAAAATGTTCAGCGGCATTTGGGTAATTTAAAAAATAAGGAACTCAAACTTGCGACCGTATTCAAGGCCGTACTGGAAGTTCGTAAGCCCAGTATTTTCGGCGAGTTTATCATTGCGCTGACATTTATACCTATTGTTATGCTGGAGGGTATGGAAGGCAAGATGTTTTCGCCTCTTGCTTATACTGTGGCGATAGCTTTATTCGCATCAATGTTTCTTTCCATTTTTGTCATACCTGTTCTGTGTTCATTTTTCCTCAAAATAGGCGATGAAAAAGAAAGCCCAATAATGAGATGGGCAAAAAGCAGGTATTTACCTTTGCTGAACTGGGCGATGGGCAGACGAACCAAAGTTGTTGCTATTTCCGTTGTACTTATCTTTCTTGCCGTTGCGAGTATATCTTTGCTCGGAAGAGAATTTATACCCGTGATGGACGAGGGGGCGTTTGATATGGATATTCAGCTTCCGCCCGGCACTTCTCTTGAACGCTCGGCAATGATTGCGCAAATGGTGCAGAAACGGCTGATGGAGTTTGAGGAACTCCAGACTGTTATCGGCAAGACCGGGCAAACTGGTATTGCAGTTGAGGCACGCGGTGTTGAAAAAACAGGGTTTGTCGGGTCGCTCAAACCTCGCTCCGAGTGGAAGAACGCAAAAAATCGCGAAGAACTATTCGCAAAAATGAGAGTTAAGGTCGAGGATATTCCGGGAATCAGTTATGGTTTCAGCCAGCCGATTCAATGTCGAATAGATGAACTTGTCGCCGGTACGCGAGCGCAGGTCATAGTGAAACTTTTTGGCGATGATTCGGAAATCCTCAAGCAAAAAGCCGGTGAGATTGCCGCGGTTCTGTCCGGCGTAAAAGGAAGCACGGATGTTATTACAGAAGTTATTGCAGGCCAGCCTTATGTATCCATCAAAGTTGACAGGAATAAAATCGCCCGTTACGGTATGAATGTAAGCGATGTACTTAATGTTGTCGAAATATCGCTGGGCGGCAAACCCGCTTCAAAAATTTATCAGGAAAGTAAGGTATTTGACCTTGTGCTGCGGCTGCCGAGCGAAACGCGGAATTCGGCACAGTCATTGGGTGAAATTATGATAGATTCCAAGCAGGGCTTCAGTATTCCGCTAAATCAATTGGCAGAGGTAACCGTTGAAGAAGGTCCGGTGCAAATCAGCAGGGATAATGCCCAGCGTCGAATGGCCATAGAACTTAATATCCAGGGCAGAGATATAGGCTCATTCGTTGCCGATGCACAAAAGCAGATTAAAGAAAAGGTAATACTTCCGAGCGGATACTATGTCGAATGGGGCGGCCAATTTGAAAATCAGCAGCAGGCTATGAAACGCCTGATGATTATTATGCCATTAGTCGTTGGCTTGATATTCCTTCTCCTGTATATAACATTCGGCTCAATCAAGCTGGCCTTTCTGGTGATATGCAATTTGCCTTTTGCTTTGATTGGCGGGGTATTCACATTACTTGTCAGCGGCCTATATCTTTCGGTTCCGGCTTCTGTCGGTTTTATCGTTCTTTTTGGCGTAGCCGTGCTGAATGGCGTTGTGCTGGTCTCGTACATATCCCAGCTTCGTCAGGAGGGTCTAATGTCTGATGATGCCATTAGGCAGGGTTGTACATCTCGGCTGCGGCCAATACTTATGACTGCTTCAATTACAGTGTTTAGTCTGATTCCTATGCTTATCGCCACTGGGCCTGGTTCCGAAGTACAGCGGCCGTTAGCAATGGTTGTTGTCGGGGGTCTGTTCACCTCTACTATTGCAACGCTGCTGGTTCTGCCGGCTATGTATGGCTGGTTTGAATGCCGCAAATCCACTTAGGAAACAGGAAGAATTTGGAGTTTAATGGATTTAATGTAAAAATGCTTGCAAATAATTTTGGTTGCTGTAACATGCCCGCGTCCCCGCCATTGGGGAGTAGCAGAGTTTGCCTTGGGGTAAACTCCAGCCCGGCCAACATCACGAAAGACTCGTTGTTCTTTCTGGCTCGGTTGACCGGATATCCGGGTGCAAGACCTTTGGCTATGCGTAGTTTAACGCGTGGCCATCGGTTGTTGCCACGCACCAGGAGTAACAAATGACACTTAGGTCTTCATTGCCATTTTCTTGCGCTGCCATTGTTGATATTCCCAGGTTTAATAATGAAAATAATTAAAAACTAACAAAAGGAAGGGTAAAACGATGTGGAATAATTTTAAAACAACGATATTAATGGGTTCGCTTTTTGGACTTTGCCTGGGGTTGGGATATTTGCTGGGAAATGGTAAACCAAGTATTATGCTGATAGCTTTTCTTTTAGGTGGGGCAATGAATTTTATTGCCTATTTCTTCAGCGATAAAATCGCTCTTATGACCATGCAGGCCAAACAAATTGAACGTAATGACGACTCGGTTCTATGGGACACCGTAGAACGGCTTTCAATGCAGGCAAATATACCCATGCCGAAAGTATATATTTCTCCAGCGGCCGCACCAAATGCTTTTGCAACAGGAAGGAATCCGCATCATAGTGCGGTTTGCGTAACAGATGGGCTTAAACGCATATTGAATCAACAGGAATTGGCTGGCGTAATCGCTCATGAATTGGCTCATGTCAAAAATCGTGACATTCTCATCAGCACGGTCGCAGCGATGATAGCCGGTGCTATTACATATCTTACGCATATCGCACTGTTTATGGGTGGTGGCAGGCGTGATGACCGTGAAGGCGGAAATCCATTGGTTGCGATTTTACTGATGGTTATAGCTCCGTTTGCCGCAATGCTTATCCAACTTGCAATCAGCAGGTCACGAGAATACCAAGCAGACAGGGCTGGCGCAGAACTGAGCGGCTCGCCAAGAAGTCTGGCAAATGCACTTGGTAAACTCGCACAAGGCAGCCGCCGGATACCATTGAATGTCAGTAATGCACAGTCCAATATGTTCATCGTTCAGCCGCTTACAGGTAAGGAAATGGCATCATTGTTTACGACACATCCACCTATATCTAAACGTATTGAACGACTGCTTGCAATGGAAAGTTAGCTATAACAAGTTTCAAAAAGGAAAATAAAATGAAACAATGGTGGCAATTAGATGTTAAGGAAACACTTCATTCTCTCTCCAGCGATTTAACAAATGGGCTATCTGTCGGTCAAGCGGCGGAACTATTAGAAAAATACGGTCATAATGAACTGAAAGCCGCTCATCGCATCTCGCCATGGGCGTTGCTCCTGGAGCAGTTCAAGAATGTGCTGGTTATTATTTTGCTTGTCGCAACAGCCTTGTCGGCTTTCCTGGGACATGGCGTTGAAGCGATTGCGATTGCCGTCATCGTGCTGCTTGCTGTCTTGCTGGGTTTTGTACAGGAATATCGCGCCGAACGCGCCATTGAAGCCCTGCGAAAAATGGCCGCTCCGACTGCCAATGCAATTCGTAACGGACGTGAAATCAATATCCCTGCTCGCGAGCTTGTGCCGGGGGACGTTATTATTCTGCGGGCCGGTGACAAAATTCCTGCCGATGCGCGTTTGATAGAAGCCGTCAATTTACAGATTGAAGAAGCTGCTCTTACGGGCGAATCGGTTCCTGTGGAGAAAAATATTGCCCCGATAGACAGTCCCAATCCCGCTTTGGGAGACCGCAGAAATATCGCGTATACGGGGACAGCGGCAACTTATGGTCGGGGTCGCGCCATTGTCGTCGCCACGGGTATGAATACCGAGTTCGGCAAAATTGCCCAGATGCTGCAGACAGTCGAAACTGGCAGAACGCCGCTGCAGGAGAATCTCGATAAGGTTGGCCGCACACTTGCCTGGGCTGCCCTTGTGATTGTATCCATTATTGTCGTTCTGGGCATTGTACGTGGTCAGCCATTCGTTGAAATGCTCATATTTGGCGTTGCACTGGCGGTTGCGGTTGTTCCAGAAGCCCTACCCGCCGTGGTTACAATTTCATTAGCCATTGGCGTACAGCGTATGGTTCGTCGCCATGCCCTGATGCGCCGTCTTTCGGCAGTCGAAACGCTCGGCAGCACTTCTGTTATTTGCTCCGACAAGACCGGAACATTGACGAAGGACGAGATGACGATTCGTAAAGTTTATGTGTCAGGCAGAACGCTCGATGTTTCCGGTGCGGGGTATGAGCCACAGGGACAGTTTTCGCTAAACGGCTCCCCGTTTGAATCCTCCGCCGGGCTTAAACAGCTTTTGCAATCGGCCGCACTGGCGTCTGATGCACACATAATCCGCGAACCGGATGGCCGTTCGGGTATCAAGGGCGACCCGACTGAGGGTGCGCTGGTGGTGGCTGCCGCTAAAATCGGGCTGGATAAGGCCGACCTTGATAAGCGTTTCCCGCGAGTTAACGAAATTCCATTTACCTCAGAAACCAAACGAATGACAACGTTGCATACCTCTCGGCAGGAGGTAATCGCCTGTTCCAAAGGTGCGCTGGAAGTAATCCTCGATTCTTGTGCAAAGCAGTTGACAGATAATGGGGAAGTGACTCTTGACGCATCAGGCCGGAAGGCTATTTTGGAAGCAGCTCACCGGATGGCGAGCGAAGCGATGCGCGTATTAGCAGTGGCATCCAAGTCTAATGCCATACTTGAGTCGGCTGAACACGAAATGACTTTTCTTGGTTTTGTTGGGATGATTGACCCGCCACGCCCCGAAGCAAAAGCTGCTGTACAGACCTGCGAGAACGCGGGCATAGAAGTAGTAATGATTACCGGCGACCACCCCATTACCGCACAGGCGATAGCCCGTGAATTGGGTATTCTTAAAACAGGCCGTATAGTTACAGGAGACGAATTAGAGGCGATGTCGGATGTCGAGCTTGAACGCAATGTGCAAAATATCGAGGTTTACGCCCGCGTTTCTCCGGCGCACAAATTACGAGTGATTGCTGCCTTGCAAAAGAAAGGCCATATCGTTGCGATGACGGGCGACGGAGTCAATGATGCGCCGGCTCTTAAAAAAGCAGACATCGGAATTGCCATGGGCATTACCGGTACCGACGTTAGCAAAGAAGCATCTGCTATGACGCTTACCAACGATAATTTCGCTTCCATCGTGGCTGCGGTGGAAGAAGGTCGAGGAATTTTTAGCAATATAAAAAAATATCTGATGTACTTGCTCTCATCCAATCTTGGCGAAATGGGTCTGATGGGCATAGCTACACTGGCCGGTATGCCACTGCCTTTGACTGCGGTACAACTATTATTTGTCAATCTATTCACAGATGGCTTACCCGCTCTTGCGTTGGCAGTTGACCCACCGGAAAAGGACCTTATGCTTCGCAGACCGCGAAATCCGCGTACAGGTATTTTTACTAAACCTGTTGTTACTCTAATGACTGCCGGCGGTATCTGGTCAACTGTTGTCAATTTGGGACTTTTTGTCTGGGCGAGACATTCCGGCAGAAGTATCGAAGAAGCTATGACGATGACGTTTATGTCGCTTGTGCTTATACAGTTCTTCAAGGCATATAACTTCCGCTCAGACCGTCATTCGGTACTTAATAAAACTTTTGCCAATAAATGGCTCAACTGGGCGATTCTGGTGGAATTATTAGTGATGTTTGTGATTGTCTATGTGCCTTTCCTGCAAAAGCCGTTTGGTACATACAGTCTTCCGCCGGTGGACTGGATAATCATTATTCTGGCATCGCTTACTATTTCGCCGGTACTCGAATTAGTGAAATGGCTGGAACGCCGCCGCGAGATTAACACATGAGTTAAGTACCAATTATTGTGTTGTGGTTGTTATTTATGAGCAATTCAGTTATATATATATTTGTCTTGATTGGTAAATTGGTGAATGTAAATGGTTAAAAATCAGAAAAGAATTGAACAAATTGCCGGCATAGCTCTTATAAGTGCAATCCTTGTCGGTTGCGGAGTTGTATTGAAGCCATTTACAGTAGCTATTCTTTGGGCGGCTATTTTATGCTTTGCTACCTGGCCTCTGTACGAACTGTTGTTGAAATGGCTGCGGGGAAGGCGTAATCTTGCCGCCGGGCTGATGACTGTTGTGCTTTTGCTGGTACTTTTCGTACCATTTTTTGTGGTTGGTTTGACGTTTACTGATAGTATTCAGTCAGCTATGGAATGGCTCAGTTCACATCGACAAGCAAGTGTGCCGCCGCCACCGGCATGGGTCGGAAAGATACCAATAGTAGGTGAGAAAATTATCGGGTATTAGTCTAAGCTGGCAGCCAGTGCGGAGCCAGCTGTGAACTGGTTGAAGCCATGGTTTCAGAAGGCCGGGTTATGGCTATTGCAACACAGTCTCGATTTTGCGCAAGGTGTTTTCCAGCTTGCAATGAGCGTACTGATAGCATTTTTTCTGTACCGTGACGGCGAGGGAATTGTGGCGCAACTTCGTGAAGGATTCCGGCGAATTAGCGGCGACTATTCTCAACACCTGATGGATGTGGCCAAAACAACTGTACAGAGCGTTGTATATGGCATAATCGGTACGGCAGTGGTTCAAAGTGTAACAGCAGGAATAGGATTTGGCATTGCAGGCGTGCCTTCGCCGGTACTGCTTGCTTTATTCACTTTCTTCCTAAGCTTTATTCCCGCCGGCCCAGTAATTGTCTGGCTGAGTGCGTCGATTTGGCTTTTTTCAGGAGGGCATACCGGCTGGGGTATTTTTATGCTTGTCTATGGCGTATGTGTCATCAGTAGTATAGATAACATTGTAAAGCCTTACATAATCAGCCGTGGCTCCAAGTTACCGTTTGTTGTGATGTTTATCGGCATACTCGGAGGAATCGCAACTTTTGGTTTAATTGGAGTTTTTCTTGGGCCAACACTGTTGACCGTTGGTTACAGTCTTACAAAAGAAATTATTAGCCATCGTCGTGATGTTAATTTGCAAAAATCGACGGACAAACTCGAAGATGCGGTTGCATAATAACAGCAGTCAGACTACAATGCCAGAGCAGAAGACGCGAAAGTTGAAATCGTAGATGCCGCTCAGTAGCATTATGTGAATTTTATAAGGAAAACAATGGGAATCCAAGGTCAATTAGAAGCTCAAATAAGCGAGGCGATAATAAAGTTTGAAAAAGAGTATATGGGCAGAGGTCCGCTCGAAGCTAAAACCTATATCATAGACGATATGATTCTGGTCAGATTAAAGGGGGTTCTTACACAAGCTGAGTATCAACTTGCGAATACTACTGAGGGTACCAAAGGCCGAGACCTGATTAAGCAAGTGAGAATTGAATTGCTTGAAAAGGGAAGGCCGCTGTTAGAGGCAGTCATAGAGTCGATTACTAAAGTAAGGGTTAAAAGCCTGCATACTGACATCAGTACCACTACCGGCGAACGTATTATATTGTTTACGCTAGATAATTTACCGGGGCTATAAATTTCTTGTATTTATCGTTCAGGCAGTTACGTTAAAGGACATTAATCTCAATCAAGGAAACGAGATATGAAAAAAATAGGCGGTGGACGCACACTTGAAGACGCTTTCTTTTTGAAACAAGATACAAAGCTTGTTGAGCAGCTTAAGCTGATGGAAAAGATGAAAGAGAGCAAGGAGGCTCTGCGTAAGGTATCAAGCATCAAGAATGATGCAATACTGAAAAAACTCGTTGCATTGGACGTGCGGCCTGAAATGCTGGTTTCATTGTCGCTGGTGCCTCTGATAGAAATTGCCTGGGCAGATGGCGCCATTGACGCTAAAGAGCGTGAGGCAATGCTCAAGGCGGTTGTTGATGCGGGCTTTGAGAAAGGCAGTATTAATTATACGATTATTGAAAGCTGGATAACTCACCATCCACCGGCAAAACTGCTCTCTGCATGGCAGCATTACACCCATGGATTGTGCGAAAACCTCAATGAAGAAGAGAGGAAAAATTTCTGCAAAAAAATCATCGATAGGGCAACAGCGATAGCAGCTGCCAGCGGCGGTTTTCTCGGATTGAGCAATAAGATATCAAAAGCTGAAAAGAAAGTGATTGATACACTCAAGGCAGCTTTTGAGAAATGACAAGTCCAAAGACGAATAATTTAACATTATTTCCAAAAAAGTTTTTATTCTTTTAGACTGGATTTTTCTTGACCTTCCGCAGCGAGGTCAGTAATATACCAGCATAGTAATTGTTACAGGTAGAATTTCGAGGGATGGCAACTGTCCATCTGTCAAAGATTAGACCGCTTGAAGATGTGTTCAAGCGGTTTTTTTATGCCCTTTTTTCGGATCAAGTTCGGTCGGGCCTTAAAACAAGGTGCGTTACCAAAAGTGAAACCGAAGGCGTTTAAACAGCGCCTTCGGTTTTTTTATTGTACTAAGAAGGATAATTATGAATTCAAAACAGTTTGTTAAAGAAGGCAACCAGATAATAATACATACCACTGGTCCGGTTTGTTCGTATCCGCGTGAACTGCTGAATAGCAGCGTTTTTCAGCAAGTTGTCAGGCTTTATGTACATCAATTAATAGAGCATAAATCTCCTATATGGGAACGGCTCGGTCTTGAATGCAATGATGACGGCGAAAACAAAATAACTACACTCCTTAAAATACTTGCCCAGAACCGTCTCCTCGAAGAAGTCTGCAGTATGCTCGATTATGCTCAGCCTTTTTTGGAAAAGCAAAAACGTAAGGCTTTGCATGAATTCATGGAAGGGCTGTACAATTTCTGGCGTGCTTTTGACAGATTTATGATAGTACATGATGAAACCGGTCCAAGCAGTTATGACAGGCGACCTTACAGGTCTTTCAACGATACTATCGAAGTGCTTACTCACATAGTCAGATCGACCTACCGTGACATTTGTGAGAATATAACCGGCGATCATCCTCGCATTTACCGTCAGGTGGCCGCAGGGTGCAATGTGGGACTGATAGCTGTTCCCAAAGAATTCAATTGTCCCACTAAATACAATAAATTAAAATCGACCACCAGATTTATACGTCAGGTTTGGATTGCCCCTCCAATGATAATAGACCCGCCAATGAACACGCGGACTGGGCAGTTTGAAAAAGTTACAATAAACCCACTGGAACACGTGGATGTGAACACGTCAGAGTACCTGTGCTATCCCGCTCAAGTCGGTCCGCTTATAGTTTTTGTTTACATACATCAAAGCTTTATAGGTCTGGGTTGCGCATTGGCAAACCTGTTTGAGCTTGCAACTGATGAAATGATTGCCAATGGCCCTGACGCGATTTATGTGTTCGGCGCAGACCCAAAGCAAATGGAGGTGTTCGGCCAATCAGAAACCGTCTTCTATGATGATACCGAAAACAATCTACTCATAGCTGCGGTACCCGGAAAACAAAAATTCGGATACTTTGGGTATCTCAAGAAGATGATTCTTACTCTTCATAATGCCGTAATGATGAAACGGGGCTATATGCCATATCACGGCGCATTTGTCAGGATAGTTCTAAAAAATGGAAAGGATGCCAATATCCTGTTAATAGGAGACACGGCTACCGGTAAATCAGAGTCAATTGAAGCGTTCCGAATACTTGGAAAAGATGTAATTCGTGAACTCAAAATAATTGCTGACGATATGGGCTCGCTCAGTGTTTCGGAAAATGGCGTTTTACAGGGATTTGGAACCGAAATCGGTGCTTTCGTCAGGCTTGACGATTTACAGCAGGGTTACGCTTTCGGCCAGATCGACCGGGCAATTATTATGAGTCCGCAGAAAATAAACGCTCGCGTAGTCCTGCCGGTAACCACGATGGACGAGGTTCTTTGCGGCTATGAGGTAAACTACATTCTTTACGCGAACAACTATGAACAGGTCGATACAGACCATGACATAATTGAAAAACTCAACACCTCCGCCGAGGCGCAGAATGTATTCCGGGCAGGCGCTGCAATGTCAAAAGGCACTACTACCGCTACCGGCCTGGTTCATAGCTATTACGCAAATATTTTCGGGGCTCCACAATATCGCCAACTGCACGAAACACTGGCGCAAAAGACATTTGATGCCGCTTTTAACGCAGGGGTATTCGTTGGACAGGTGCGTACAAGACTTGGAATTGTTGGCTATGAATCAAAAGGCCCTGAAGCTGTCGCCACAGCTTTGCTGAAGATTATTTCTGATAAGGATTAAGAAAGGCTAAATATGTTTGGTTGTCATTTGGGAAAGCTATTTCAAGCTACCGTCGCAGGTGGTTCATACCAGGAAGGCTTAATATCTGTGATACAGGGATCGCCGCCAGGATTATATATTTCTGAACAGGAAATATATGGTGACTTGCTGCTGAGAAAACCTGGTGCCGATGAATTATCTTCGCCTCGCAAAGAACCGGATTTGCCGGTTATTGTTACGGGACTTAATAGTGATGATACAATAGAAGGCGCTGCGAATAAGAATCACACAAACGGAACACCTATTTCAATTCTAATTGCCAATCTTGACCGGCACTTAATTCATGTCCAGCAGTATCAGCAGACAAATCGCACTCCCAGACCTGGTCATGCATCTTATGCCTCATTTATCAAGTACGGTACAGATGACGATGCAGTTGGTGCGGGTATCTTCAGCGGCAGATATACAGCGACAATTGTAGCTGCTGGTTATATAGCTAAAAAAATTCTGGAAAAGTGCGGAATCCGGGTTTTTTCATATTGCAAAGAGATGGCTGGTGTCAGATGTTCTGAACTGGACTATGAGGAAATCTACAACAGTACGCAAATGTATAAGAAAATGCGGCGTGACCTTGATCCGTTTTACCAGCAGATTTATGTTAATCGTCGCATTCACATGGAAATGCGGCTTCTTAAAAAAATGACTGTGCTGGCCCAGGTGGAGCAGGAGATTGACAAAATACGCGATTTGACACCAGTACTAAAGCCCGAACTTGTCCGAGAGCAATATGGAGTTCATCATGTAATAAACTGTCCGGATTGGAAAGCTGCCAATGAGATGCTTGATGAATGTAATCGTATTACGATAGCAGGCGATTCTTCCGGCGGGATTGTTGAAGTAGTTGCACTTGGCGTTCCGGCAGGATTGGGAGAGCCTGTTTTTGATAAGCTTGATGCTGAACTGGGCAGAATGCTTGGAATAGGTGCTGTAAAGGGCATTGAAATCGGTGCAGGTTTTGCGGTAAAGAACCTGACCGGGTACCAATCAAATGACCAGATGCACAGTGTCGGGGGCAAAATTGCCTTTGATTCCAACAATGCCGGAGGCATCACTGGAGGGCTTTCAACTGGCCAGCCAATTGTTGTTCGTATGGCAGTAAAAGGTACACCGACAATTGCAAAACCACAACACACAATTGATAAGTACACAATGGAAAATAAGCAATTGGCTGCGATTACGCGACGTGATCCCACTATAGTTGGCAGAGTATGGCCCATAGCAGAGAATTTTACTGCGATGGTATTGTTAGATCATTTACTGGCTCATTACGGGTATCAGGTTCTTTCTTCTAAAATGAAGACAAATACAAAACAAATGGATTCTTGTGTAAAATGATAAAATTGCAACCATTCGCAGTATTTTTAGACCGAGATGGCACCATCATTGAAGACCGCGGTTCTATAACAGATAACAGTCAGGTTGAGTTTTTGCCGGGTGTTTTTGAAGCTCTAAGAAAACTCCAGAAACATTTTCTTCTATTCATTGTAACAAATCAGAATCCAGCCTGTATAACTGATAGCCAGGTTGCCAATGTGAACGAATTTGTTCGTGAACAGTTGGGGTAACCATTCACAGTTTTGCTGGGATTAGTTTGGGGTATGGAGCTTCAGCATAGGTTGCATTAAGGGCATCAACGAAGAAATCATAAACGCTGCGTTTATGCCGAGCACAAGTAGCGACAACCGTCC
>Ga0209417_1004178_pt1 | contig 17677 bp, 20 predicted proteins | sample RifGroF2_FD_184002 | JGI IMG/M metagenome (GOLD analysis project Ga0209417, IMG submission 184002) | Groundwater microbial communities from Rifle, Colorado, USA - Groundwater F2 (SPAdes) (version 2) | ecosystem: Environmental > Aquatic > Deep subsurface > Groundwater | place: Rifle, Colorado... | reverse complement strand
CTTATTATTCCCAAGATCGGAGGCCTGGGGCGGAATTGAACCGCCGTATAGAGATTTTGCAGATCTCTGCCTTACCACTTGGCTACCAGGCCCTAAATTACATTCTTAATATCTTCTTCCTCGTATATATCTAATATATCACCCTCCTTGATTTCAGGCATATCCTTCGCATTCGCAAAGTCCAATCTAAGTCCTGCATTTAGGCCGTCAGTAACTTCTGTGACATCTTCCTTGTCATGCTGTAGTTGTCCGATCCGACAGGACGCCATGACATCTTCGCCTTTCATAATATCGCATTTAGTACCCCTCACTGCTTTGCCCGAAATTACTTTACCACCGACAATCATGGACTTGGATTCCGTTTTAAAGATTGCTAAAACTTTTAGCTTGCCCACAATATTCTTTTTTACCTGAGCATCCATCAATTTGGCCATTTCTTCACGTACATATTCTACTAGATCATAGATAACATCGAAAGTTGCTATTTTGATTCCATCTCTTTCTGCTAATTTCTCAGAAGACTTATCGGCACCTACCCTGAAACCAATGACCTGAGCCCTCCCGGCGATAGCAGTCTTCACATCGCTTTCCCCGATATTACCTATATCGTAACCGATTACATTATAGGCAACCTCTTCGGATTTAATTTGCCCTATAACACTCTCAATAGCTTCAAGAGAGCTGGAAACATCGGTCTTAAATACTATATTTAGAACTTTCTTACCATCGTGATCTTCTTTTGGTTTTACTAAAAATAGCAGTAACTCTTTTATATTCACATTGGCAGCGGCCATATCACTTGCCTGATTTTTATCCTTGGCATATTTAAAGCTTCTTCCAATCTGAGGAGCCACCTGCCAGCCCATGATTACCACTGGCTGTGAAGGTTCTGCTGATTCAATCGCCTTGCCTCTGAAATTTTCCATGGATTTGATTTTACCAACAACCGTCCCAACAACTATCCAGTCTCCTATTTTAAGAATCCCTTTTTGGATAAGAGCGGTGGCCACATAGCCACGCCTTTTATCCAAATGAGATTCGATTATCACGCCTTCAGCAGGGGATAGCTTGTCTTCTTTTAACTCCTCAACCTCGGCAACAAGTAAAATCATGTCCAGAAGACTATCAATATTTTTATTTTCTTTTGCCGAAACTTCAACGACAGGAACCTTACCACCCCAATCCTCCGAAAGGACCTCCTCTGTCGCCAGATCCTGTCGAACTCTTTGACTATTTGCAGAATCTTTATCTGTCTTATTAATAGCGACTATAAATGGTATATTGGCTTCCTTGATTATTTTAATCGCTTCTTTAGTTTGTGGTTTTACTCCTTCATCGGCAGCAACTACGAGAACGGCAATATCTGCAACCTTTGTTCCTCTTGCACGAATTGCGCCAAAAGCTTCATGGCCAGGAGTATCTAAGAATGTTATTGACTTTCCATTAAATTCTGCCTGGTAGGCACCAATATGCTGGGTTATGCCCCCAGATTCACCTTCGGCAACATTGGTCTTTCTGATCGTGTCTAAGAGCTTAGTTTTACCATGATCAACATGTCCCAAAATGACCACGACTGGTGGCCTGACTGCTAGATTAATTGTTGGCTCTGTATTTGACATATTGACCGTTTCCTAGTTTATCATGATAAGTATGGTCGGTCAAAAACAGATTCCGAATTTTGGCGGAGACGGGAGGACACTCCTTCGCCTCTCGACGAGTCGTCACTCGCCTTGGGCTAGGCACCGCCTCACGGTCGCGCCTGGTGGCGCGACATCGCTCCGGCGTTCGAATCCTCCCAATCCTACAGATAGATTGAATGGATCTGCCATTAAGGCAGATCCATTCAATATGCGGAGACGGGAGGATTCGAACCTCCGGACCGGTTTAACCCGATCACCTCTTTAGCAAAGAGGCACATTAGACCACTCTGACACGTCTCCAATTTACACCAAATTTTATCACAGGCATCAACCTCTGGCAATTACCAAACCGATCACTTCTTTAGCGCCACCGCCCTTGAGCGCTCGTGCACAAGCGTTAAGCGTAGTGCCAGTTGTCGAGACGTCATCTACTACTATTACCCTGTGTCCAGTTACCGATATGTTATCGTTCAATGATATTGTATCCTGGATATTTCTGATTCTTTTTTCACGATTTTCTATCTCGACTTGAGGTCTTACTAGCCCAGTTCTGGCTAATAATTTGAAATCACAGTTGATTAAAAACCTATCAGCAATATTCTTCGCGATTAATTCGCTTTGATTAAATCCACGCCAGTTATTTCTTTTTCTGCTCAGAGGTACTGCGGTTATAATAGTATCATCGGTAAATATTTGATAATTTCTTTCTCCCGACAGCCACTTAATATATTTATCAGCAAGACTCGAGAGGGGATTGGCCAGTTCTTGGATGAAACTATATTTCAGACATTGGATCGCTTTTTTAACTAACCAATTATCATAATCAGCGACCACGAGCAACTGATCTACTGGATTACCTTCGGAGCAACCCAAACAGGTAAGGCCAAGATTTGTTTTTAACCCGCAGTCTATACATCGAAAATTTTTATTAATCAGCACACCTATTAAACAATGATTGCATACATAGGGTTCACCAACTCGACCACAGCCGATACAGCGCGAAGGGAATACAAGATCCAAAACCCACTCATTAATTTTACCAGCCGAATTCATGATTGTTGCTTTTCGCTTTTGATTATTGTGATATACTTATCTTAATAAAGATTTTGTTGTAAGCAAAACATATGTTCGGATTATTTAAGTCCAATGGCAAACTCGGCATAGATATCGGAACTGCCTCAATTAAGATAATTGAACTTGAGAATAAAAATGGCCATTTTAGTTTGACCAATTATGGACTCTTTGAGCTCAAAGGATCAACAAACGCGGCAGGTGTCGCCGGACAGAACATACTCAGACTTCCAGATGATGAGATCGTATGGGGGATTAAGGAAGTTATAAAAAAAGCAAATATCAAATCTGCGGATGTTATTGCCTCGATTCCGTCTTTCTCTACTTTCAGTACAGTTATCCGAATGCCATACTTGTCTGAACAAGATCTGGCTAGGGCCATTCCTTTCGAAGCTAAGAAATACATACCGATACCCCTAGACGAAGTAAATATGGATTGGTCTATTATTGAGGCGGCTCAAAACAAAAATAACCCCGAGAAACCAATGGTAGATGTATTCCTCGCCGCCGTCCCCAAAGTAGAAACTCTCCGTTATCAAAGAATAATGCAAAACGCAGGATTAGCTTTGAAGGCTATAGAGCTAGAAAACTCGGCTCTAATTAGAGGCCTGATCGGCAATGACCTTAGTCCGATTGTTGTAGTGAATATCGGAGGTAGAAGCACTTCTATCTTAATAGTCAGTAAGGGCTACGAAAGAATCGGTCATAATTATGAGATTGGCGGGTTTGAAATAACTAAATCTATTGCTAGATCGCTAAACATTAGTCCCGAGAAGGCCGAAGAGCTAAAGAAGAAGATGGGCTTAGATCAGAATGATGATAACATCATCCAGCAAGCGATGACGTCATTAGTTGATATGATGGTTTTTGAAACAAATAAAACAATTGCTAACTATGAGGAATTTAGCGGGCAGAAGGTTACTAAAGTTATGCTAGTTGGCGGCATGGTCAATATGCCGAATTTCTTGAATTATTTTAAGCAAAAGCTAAATAGGGAAGTTTTCGCTGGTAATCCCATGGCACGAGTAGTTATTCCCCAAGATCTTAATAAGATCGTAGGGGAGATATCTAGTACATTCGCCGTTGCCACGGGCCTAGCCATGCGAGAAACATAATAGAATGGACCAGCATGATCAACAAACACGGCCAGGAGAAATACCAGCTCCAAATATTCAGACCAATTCCAATCTCATTGCGATACTATCATATCTAAGTATCCTAGTTTTTATACCATATTTTATTGCAAGTAATAATTCTTTCATTAGATTTCATGTGAATCAGGGGATAATATTGTTTGTTCTCGAGATCTTACTCTATGTTGTAAGTATAGTTTTTGGATTTATGATGAGCGGGTTTCTCTACATGATCATTAATTTATTACAATTATTCCTTCTTGTCTTAGCAATTATAGGAGTTATTAATGTTGTAAAAAATAGAACAGATCCATTGCCAGTCATTGGCCACATAAATATTTTATCTTTGTAATTCTCAAACATTACGACCGGCAATTACAGGTCGTAATGTTTTGTTGATAACATTATCCATAATTAGCGCTATACTTAGTGTGATCAATTATGCCAAATCAAGGAGGGCTACAACTTCTGCCCGAAACTAGAAAATCGATATCGGTAACCGTACCTGGAGAGAACAGGGTGCTTTATATGGGCATCGTTATTCTCATAGTCTCAATACTCTTAACTGCCGGACTATGGCTCCTTCGATCAAAGAAGGTCAATGAATTTTCGAAAATTTCAAATGATCTTAAGGCTATTAGTGCCCAAATCGACGCGAACATCGAGATAGTCAACAGCGTTGCGACGGTCTCACAGCAAATTGGTAATATATCTAAGCTTTTGGACGATCACATATATTGGTCAAGAGCTCTCGGAAGAATGGAAAATTTATTGTCACCTCAAATACAAATAGATTCGCTGAGTGGCAACATTACATCCGGTGAAATCGGCCTAAAAGCCTTTAGTCCAAGCTATACAATTATCGCCAAGCAAATTGCTTCTTTCGTCTCTGATCCATTTATCAAAGATGTCTCTATCGGTGAAATCACCACCCAAACATCGGGCAGATTAGAATTTTCTATGATGTTAAAAGTTAATAGCTCTGAATTCTTTAAATATAATCAATGAGCCCCACAGCCAAAAACTATCTTGGTACAGCGTTAATTGCCATCGCTATATTTGCTTTATATGCCTTTGGTTGGAATTATTTTTCAAATATAGAGATCTATAATGCCGCTATCAAGGATTCTCGGGCCAATCTAACTGAGAAGGGATCTGCTTTGGATAAGATCAAAACACTAAGTGAACAATACCAAGTAAAACGATCCTCCATCCAAAAAATAGCAGCCCTAATACCGACAAAAAAGAATACGGCCGAACTTCTTTCAAGCATCGAGGAAATCAGCAATGCCACGGGTATTAGAATATCTAAGCTGTTGATTAGTGATGTAAAAGGCGACACCACACGCGAATACAATGAGATGCGCATAGATATTACTACCAGCGGGAATTATCAATCATTAGTCACTCTACTTAAGACTTTCGAGCACAATGTCAGGCTTCTAGACGTGGGTCAACTTGCAGTTTCTCGTGATATTCAAAATCCACAAGTCCTGAATTTTAAATTAGTCGCTTCTGCCTATTACCTAAAAGACAATGCAACAAACAACAAATAAACTTATTGCTGGCTTGATTATTCTACTCGGACTTGCTGTTGGATACCTTTATGATATCTACTTTGTAGAGTCTTTTAGCCTAGTTACTCCCGCCTTAAGCCAAAAAGTCAGCCCAGAGAAGCTTCAGAAAATGATCGGCGAAATTAATTGGAAGATTATTGACAGTGACCAATTCAAAAGTCTTGAAGCTTATGGTGAGTCGCCGGTTGATAAGGGCGTTACTGGCAAAAAAGATATCTTTGCTCCGATTTAATAATTACAGGCAATGCCCAACAATAGCCCTCAAACTTTAATTAACGAACTGATTCGCAGTGGTGTACTTACGAAAGATACCGCTGATCAATACGAGCTGCTAGCCGATCAACAGGGTCGTGATTTTGGACAGATTATAATGGATAAAGGCATCCTGACGGATGCCGATTTAGTTCAAATTAAGTCGAGTCTGTATAAATTGCCCATAATCGCACTGGATAAGATGGATGTTGACAAGAATGCCCTGAAAGAAATCTCGGAAGATACCGTCACTTTTTACAAGATTGTTCCATTCTCAAGAGATGCTAATACGCTTCGTATAGCTATCATTGATCCAGAAAATGTGGGCGCCCTTGAGGCTATTAAATTTATTGCTAGTAATAAGGATTTAACAATAGAGAAATACTTAATCAGTTATAAAGATTTTAATGCCGTCTTACGAAACTACCGTTCCTTAATCGGTGAGGTGGGGGAAGCCCTCGAAACACTTTCAGAAGAACTCGAGAACAAAAAAGACAAAGTCGAAGAGAATATGCCCAAATCTATTGATGAGATTACGGCTGAAGCGCCAGTGACAAAAATTGTTACTGTCATTATCAAGCATGCTGTCGAGTCTAGGGCTTCAGATATTCACATCGAACCTTTTGACGATAGAGTGCGTATAAGATTCAGGATTGATGGTATCTTGGTGTCTACCCTCACGCTTCCCAAGAATCTCCACTCGGCAATCATAACAAGGATCAAAATCCTATCTGATCTGAAAATTGACGAAACTCGTCTGGCTCAAGACGGTAGATTTGCGATAAATCTTAACAACAAAAAGATCGACTTCCGTGTTTCTACATTTCCCACGAAAAACGGTGAGAAGATTGTATTACGTATTTTAGATCCATTGTCGGGTAAAATTGATCTACCTGACCTTGGACTCGATGGACGACCATTAGAGGTCATAGAGAAAGCCATGAAAAAGCCTTTTGGGTCTATCCTCATAACTGGTCCAACTGGTTCTGGTAAGTCGACCACTTTGGCTGGCATGCTAAAACGTATGAATAGTGAGGACGTAAATATTGTTACCCTCGAAGATCCTATTGAATATTTCGTAGACGGTGTCAACCAATCTCAAATACATGAAGAGATTGGCTACACTTTTGCCAGTGGCTTGAGACATATCCTTAGGCAGGACCCCGATGTAATAATGGTCGGAGAGATAAGAGACAGGGAAACGGCAGCCCTTGCAACTCAGGCTGCCCTAACTGGGCATATAGTACTCTCAACGCTGCACACCAATGATGCTATTGGTGTTATCCCTAGGTTAATTGATATGGGTGTCGAGAAATATTTGATACCACCGACCGTCAATGTCGCTGCCGCCCAAAGATTATTAAGACGCCTTTGTCCAGACTGTAGGACTCAAATTAAAGCCAACGTCGGAGAAGAGAAAATTGTCAGCGACTCTATCAAATTAATGCCCAAAGAATATTCTGAATTATTCTCTAAAAATGGCTATACCATTTACAAGGCAAATGTTGGCAGCGATTGCCGCACTTGCAGTGGTAAGGGTTATAAGGGCCGCATCGGTATATTTGAAATGATGGAAATGACTGTCGAGCTAGAGAAAATAATTTTAGGTACAATTTCTGAGTCAGTCATATTTCAAGAAGCAAGGAGACAAGGCATGATAACTATGTTTCAAGATGGTATTTTAAAAGTATTAAAGGGTACAGTTTCACTTGATGAGCTTCTAGAAGTCGCCGAAGCCGAAAGTAACGTTGATTAACCAAAACATGGTTTGTGCATTATATTTAAATTCGCTACTAAAAATTACCGCACAAAATAATGCGTCGGATTTACACATATCTCCTGGCCATTATCCGACTATTCGTGTCGATGGTCGTCTCATTACTTTAGTCGATCAAAAAATACTAGATTCAGAAATGGCAAAAGAATTAATCTTTGCCTTGCTCGACGATAAAAAGGATCGTTTTCTTTCGGAAAAGGAGTTGGATTTCTCTTATGCTTTAGGAGATATTCGCTTTAGGGTTAATACTTACCAGACTCGGAATGGCTATGCGGCATCTCTTAGACTAGTACCAAATGAGATTAGAACAATCGAGGAACTTGAGCTGCCACCTATACTTAAAATATTTAGCAAATTATCGCAAGGCTTCATACTTATTGTAGGCCCTACCGGCCATGGCAAGTCAACAACTTTAGCATCACTTATTAATCTGATAAATAAGGAGCGCTCAGAAAAGATTATTACTATTGAAGATCCGATTGAATATATCTTCACTCCCGACAAGAGCGTCATAGATCAACGCGAAGTTTATCAAGATACATTTTCCTTCCATAAGGCGCTTAGGGCAACCTTTAGAGAAAATGTTAATGTTATTATGGTCGGTGAATTACGTGATTACGAAACCATGAGTGCAGCAGTTACAGCAGCTGAAACTGGGCACCTAGTTTTTGCATCACTACACACTAATAGTGCGTCGCAGACCATAGAGAGATTAATCGACTCCTTCCCATCTAATCAACAGCCCCAAATCAGAAGTCAGCTGGCTAGTACACTTTCTGGAGTAATATCTCAGCGTTTATTGCCCCGCACTAAAGGCGGATTAATACCTGCGGTTGAAGTCATGATTGCAACGCCTGCCGTCAGAGCCTTGATCAGAGATAGTCGCCCGAAACAACTTGATTTAGTAATCGAGACTAGTCAAGATGTTGGGATGATCAGCTTAGATCGATCTTTGGCTGACCTGGTACGACGAAAAGAAATCTCTATAGAAAAAGCGGAATTTTATTCATTAAACCCATCCGAATTTAAAAACTTATTATAACTATGGATTTTAAATATAAGGCACAAACTAAGACGGGGGATTTGATCGATAATAAGATTAATGCGCCCAATGAGACGGAGGCGATTAAAGTACTGCAGGCCCGAGGGTATTTAGTACTATCTATTATCCAAGACAAAAAAAGTCTGTTTGACATTGATGTAAATGATTTGTTTTCTAAACCCAAAACTAAAGATATCGTTGCATTCACTAGACAACTTTCTACGTTAATAGATGCCGATATGCCCCTAGCTGCCGGATTGCGTACTTTAGCTAAGCAATCAGAAAAGCCCGCCCTTAGGAAAGTTATTACCTCTATAACAGATCAAGTAGAATCTGGATCTTCTCTATCGACTTCTCTTTCCGCTTATCCGGAGCTATTCGGCTCATTTTATATAAAACTGGTTCAGTCTGGAGAAATAACCGGTAAACTACAAGAGACTCTTTTGTATCTAGCTGACTATCTTGAGCGTGCGCAAGGAATTAGTTCTAAAATCAGGGGCGCCTTGGCTTATCCGGCATTTATTCTTTTTGCACTTTTAATTGTTGGCGGCATTATTGTTGTCTATGTCCTACCTCAGTTATTGTCTATATTTAAAGAAGCTGGGGGTTCCATGAAGTTACCCATTACAACAGTATTCTTAATTTGGTTCACTGATTTTATTAATTCATATATTGTTCAAATTCTAATAGGCTCTATTGTCGTAATAATAGGCATCTGGCGCTACGTTAAAACTCCTAAAGGTCATCGATACTTAGATATCTTAAAAGTAAAAATTCCTGGGCTAGGACAAGTTTCTAAAAAACTTTATATCGCTAGAATCGCAGAAAGTCTTTCGACCCTAATTAAATCGGGCATCCCGATTCTTGATGGTATCAAAATAACCGCAGATTTAGTCGGTAATGATATTTATAGAGAGATACTCCTCCAAGCAGAAGAGAATGTTCGCAGTGGAGGCCTTATATCTCAAGTACTAGAGCAACACGAAGAAATGCCTCCGCTCATGACGTCCATGGTTGCTATCGGAGAAAAGACCGGGAAACTGGATTTCATGCTTGATCATGTTGCTAAATTTTACAAGACAGAGTCTTATGAAACAATTCAAAACATATCCACACTTATAGAGCCTGTTTTAGTTCTAGTATTAGGTTTTGGCGTGGCAGTCCTGGTCTCAAGCGTACTTTTGCCTATATATAGCATGGTCGGAGCTGGTTAATACTGTTTGTTGATATCTTAGTTGTTGTAATTTACTCGATAGTTGTATAATGATGACATATAAATAGCTTAATTTCTGGCTTACGCCGATCGTTTCCGATATCTTGGAAATGTGTCGTTTGTAGCTAGAAAAACAAAAAAGTGTTATTTCTCAAAAAATTGTTTAAGAAATCGGATCTCTCTAGAGGATTTACGTTGGTCGAGCTATTGGTAGTTATTGCTATCATCGGTATTCTATCAACTTTACTGTTGCTACAATTGAACATTGCTCGACAGAAGGCTCGAGACGCTAAAAGAGTTGCGGATATTAACCAGATTCGATCGGCTATGGAACTTTACTATGACGACAAGGGTTACTACCCTGCATCAAATTTGAATGTTGCCACTGGACTCCTCGCCCTCACGCCATATTTGACAAGAGTTCCGTCCGATCCAGGTAGAACCGTCTGTCTTCTCGGTGCAGGTACGACTGGCTATGTTGGGAGTGCTACTCCAGGATCTGAATCAAACCCATGTTATGGCTACGCTTATTACGGTGGAGCTGCCAATGCAACACCGACAAAATTTCAACTCTGGACAGAGCTTGAGCAAAAAGCCTCATCAGCTCTTGGCAATGACCTAGATTTCAATAGTGTTACCGCCGACAGCGCTGGTTGGAGCGGGGCTACGATTGATGGTTCTCAAGAATCAGCCGATACATGTCTGGCTACGGTTGTCGATTGTGTTTATGATGTCGGCCAGCCAAACTAAATATATTGATCTCAAAATCGACCGCTGTTAGCGGTCGATTTTTTAACTCTTTTTTTCTTAAATTAAATAATTGTGTTATTTTTATTGTATGATATTCATTTTTATCTTCCTGCTTGGCTCATGTGTCGGAAGTTTTTTAAGTGTTTTAGTCTCTAGGCTTGATCGAAAATCCGGGATTATCATCGGAAGATCTGAGTGTCCAAAATGCAATGGGCACTTAGCTTGGTATGATCTTATACCCATCATCAGTATTATTTTGCTTCGATTTCGTTGTCGTAAGTGTAAGTCTCGGATAGCACTTATGTATCCGGCTATCGAGATCGTAACTGGTATAGTTTTCGTAGCTATTTATATCCAGTTTATCCAGCTTGGATGGTTCCTATTTGTTATTAACTTAGCGATTGCCTCTCTTTTAATATCGCTCATCTTTTTTGATTATTTATACTTTATCATCCCAGACAAGATTGTTGTCCTAATTTTAGTTCTAACTTTATTTTTAAATATGCGATCTGGGAAAGGGGATCTACTAATAACGTTTATAACTGGTTTAATTATAGCTGGAGTATTTGCTATAATGTATTTAGTGTCGCGGGGTACTTGGATTGGCCTAGGTGATGTAAAACTTATTTTTGTAATCGGCTTTTTACTGGGCTATCCAAATGGTTTTATTGCTATTGTCAGCTCAGTGTGGCTTGCTGCTCTTGTCGGACTGAGCCTGCTAATAGCAAAGAGAGCCACGCCCAAGACCGCAATCCCTTTTGGTTCATTTATCTCTATCGTATCTTTAATAATATTAATATATCAAAATGAAATACAAAAAATCGCCAGTCGATATTTCTTCTAGAGAAATGGTCGTAGCTCAAATACTTTTGTTGATCGTTTTAGGTTGTTTAATATTTCTAATCAAATGGTCTCTTAAAGACACCAACTCCGATACGGCCTACTTAGAATTACAGGTAAATGGCCAGCGACGAGCATTTGAGGGTCGGGTCGGAGAAGAAATGACTTTGTTGGATGCTCTCTATCTAGCCTCTCGTGCGGGTAACATTGATTTTAAATATACGCCTCAGCCCCAGACTAACGCCAGCATCCTTCAGTTGTCGGGTATTAATCAAAAAGAATACGAAATATACCTGAATTCTACTAAAATCCCGCTCGATCGACTGAGCACCGAAAGGATAAAAGCAAATGATAATATTATAGTCAAGGCAATTGAAATTAATAACTAGTGGCCTTTCATAAGAAAAAAAGTGAGAGTGGTTTTACTCTAGTCGATATATTAGTTGCGGCCATGATTATGATGCTCATGACTGGGATACTTTTGGCCAATTTCTCGAAAGCGAGAATCAATCTTTTAGAATCTTCAGCCATTATTATAGGTGCCATCCGCAAAGCTGAGGCAAAAGCTATTTCGAGTGCGCTTATTAATGGAGCAAGCGGGCCTTATCATCCCTGTGGCTATGGTGTTATGTATAATAATGCATCTTCCATATCCATCTTCAGCGGACCTACTGAAGAAAATTGCACTAATAACAAATATGGTCCGGGTTATTCTATACTTGAGACTATAAAATTGGTTGATCCAAGAGTTGAGATAAGAAATATCTCTAGAACCTTTTATGATATATTCTTCAGGCCACCTGATCCAAAGATGTACATAGACGGGACTGCTAACTTCGGAAGCTCGGAGAGAATACTGGTCAGTCGCATCGGAGCTACTTGTGATGATCAAAACTGTCAGACTATTTGTATATATGGGACGGGACGAGTAGAGACCTTTCCTAATCTTGTTGAATTATGTCCATAAGAAGTTCACAAAATGGTTTCACTATTATTGAATCTCTAGTCGCTCTAGCCATATTAAGCTTGTCTTTAATGCCGATGCTTGTAGTTGTTACTATGTCTTCAAGGATCGCCACTTCAGTTAAAAATAATCTAATAGCAGCTATGCTGGCTCAAGAAGGGATAGAGGTTGTCCGAGCAATACGTGATACCAATTGGCTCAATGGACGGGTATTTTATATCGGTCTTAATGAAGATGCGGAAACCGGAACTACAAAAGATGGTTTGGTCCAATATGATACGGCTGATAGTCTAATGCCTTACGATGCTAGTGCCAAACTTTATGTAGATAATAACAGCGGGATATACAGCTACGACAACAATTCTGGTTCGTCTCCAACTCTCTTTACTAGGAAGATATCAGTCACAAAAATAAGCAATGCCGAGTTGAAGATTATTAGCGAGATTACATGGAATGAGCCCCCAAGATCAAAGATTATTAGTGTCGAAGATCATTTATTCGACTGGAAATAAATGAAATATGATTTATTAAAAGACAATCGAGGATTTACTATTGTTGAAGTAATCGCTTCGGTTTTTATATTTTCGGTTATCGTGACTACCATTGGCGGTATTTTCATTAGATCTCTAAGCATTGAGCGTAAGAATTTTTCTGCGCAGAAAGTCCAAGAGAATTCATTGCGTGCACTTGAGATGATGGCAAGGGAAATTAGAATATCTAGAATAGCCACCGCCGATTCAGATTGCCTTGCCTCATTTATATCTCTTATTCGTCCTAGTATAGGCACGGTAGATTACACCCTTATCTCTGGACAGATATTCCGCAAGGAAGGCACCTCCGATGCCGCAGCAATAACTTCAGCTGATATAAATTTTAATAAATTGAATTTTTGTGTTGATGGGTCTGCGAGCAATGATAGTAAACCCACACGCGTGACAATTTTGACCCAAGTTGAGAATGTTAATGGCATAGAGACCTACACACTTAATCTCCAGACAACAATAATATCACGCGACTTAAGTGATGACTTCCAAAATTAAACAAAAAGGATCAATATTAGTTTTTTCGGTCATGATTCTGACCATTCTTTTAACCATCAGTATTACTCTGGCCAAGGTTTTTATTCCAAAAATTCGAGTTGCTACCGAAGCTGCTAATTCAGTCTCTGCTATTTTTGCCGCTGATACTGGCATTGAATGGTGCCTTTACACCTTTCGTCACGATACCAATTACGCCAAGCCAAACATGGCAAATAGTACAATAAATTACTATTCTGTCTATAAAGATTCCGATCCCATTGAATTGTCAGTGGCACCTTTTTGTGGCCCCGAAGTAGTCCCAATGCCAAGTTTTAGGTCCGTAGGAACTTACGCCGGAGTCAGCCGTTCTATGGAAATCTACAAGAGCGAGAACTAGCTCAAATTAAAAGAGCTTTAAGGAAGGCGCCTTTTTTGTTATAAATAATCGTCATGAATAAAGCTGAAGCTAAGCAAAGAATCAGGGCCCTGACAGATTCTTTGAATTATTATAATTATCTTTATCACGTGTTAGATAAACCGGAGATATCTGACCAGGCTTTTGATGCTCTTAGAAATGAGCTGTCTGCCCTGGAAAAAGAATTCCCAGATCTTTTGACCGAAACTTCTCCAACGCAGAGAATTGGAGGACCGCCATTGAAGGAATTTATTAAGTTTAGACACACAGAAAGAATGCCGTCATTGAATGACTCATTTGACTTTGAAGATGTTAAAGAATGGTCAGATCGCCTAGAAAAAAATATCAAAAACTCCACTCAAGAAGGCTTTTACTGCGAACTCAAAATTGACGGCCTAGCACTTGAATTGATTTATAAAAATAGCGCTTTAGTCATTGGAGCAACAAGAGGTGATGGTATTATTGGAGAGAATGTTACTCAAAATATAAAAACTATTGATGCGATACCACTCAATCTTCTACCTAATGACGAGATACTAAAAAATCTTAATTTATTCGGATTAGCCCATATTAAAGATGGGGTTTTGGCTGCCTTACATGGCGAGATAATTGTCAGAGGCGAAGCCTTTATTGACAGAACATCATTCCAAAAGATAAACGCTCAACAGGCGAAGCTGGGAGAGAAAGGCTATGCCAATCCACGCAATCTTGCAGCTGGATCAATTCGTCAACTAGATCCAAAAATTACAAGATCTAGAAAGCTCGACTCTTATGCTTATAGCATCGTAACCGATTTGGGCCAAATTACTCACGAAGAAGAGCATGTCTTATTAAAAGCCTTGGGTTTTAAAATTAATCCTCATAATACTTTTTGTAGAACCATAGAAGATGTTAGAAATTTCAGAGATTATTGGGAAACTCATCGTAATAGATTGGATTATGAGATCGATGGTATTGTAGCTATTTTAAATAATAACCAAGCCTTTGATAGGATGGGTTTCACCGGAAAAGCTCCACGAGCAGCCATTGCTTTTAAATTCGCACCGGCTGAGTCTCAAACTATAATTCAGAATATTGTCGTACAAGTTGGTCGAACGGGAACTCTTACGCCAGTTGCAATTTTACGACCCACTAGAATTGGTGGCGTAACCGTCTCTAGGGCAACCCTTCATAATCTAGACGAGATCAATAGATTAGATGTAAAAATAGGTGACACAGTTATAGTAGGCAGAGCCGGAGACGTTATTCCGGATATAAAAATGGTTCTCAAAGATTTGCGTAATGGTAAAGAGAAAAAATTTTCTATGCCCAAGAAGTGCCCAATATGCGATCAGCCTGTTGAAAAAATCCAAGAGCAAGTTGCCTACAAATGTATAAACAAAAATTGCCCAGCTATAAAAAGAGAGGGGATATACCATTTCGTCTCTAGACGGGCATTCAATATTGAAGGTGTTGGACCAAAAATAATCGATCAGTTAATGGAGGCAGCACTGATTAAAGATCCGGGAGATCTATTCTATCTAACGAGCGAAGACCTGTTGAATCTAGATCGTTTTGGTGATAAATCTGCTGAAAATATAATCTCATCCATTCAATCTCGGAAGACCGTCTCTCTGGCTAAATTCATCTATGCCTTAGGAATTGGGCACGTTGGAGAAGAAACGGCAGTTGCTTTGGCAAATAGATTCACCCGTATTGATAAATTAAAGAATACCAATAGCAATGATCTTGAGAAGATTAATGACATAGGTCCTATAGTGGCCAAAAGCATACGTACTTGGTTTCAGGATCCTTACAACATAAAACTACTGGACAAGCTCACCAAGGCTAAAATTTCTACAATTAAAATGGCCATTCCCCGGATTAATAAATCTATCAATGGCAAGACATTTGTTCTGACTGGTTCGCTCAATGCCATATCTCGAGATGAAGCCAAAGATAAAATTAGAAATTTAGGCGGTAAAGTTTCTGATTCTGTCTCAAAAATAACTGACTGTGTAGTTGCCGGATCCGACGCTGGGTCTAAGCTTGATAAGGCTACAAAGCTTGGGATAAAGATCATAGGCGAAAAAGAGTTTCTAGAAATGCTTGCGATGTGATAATCTAAATTACGTGGGCGTGACCGAGAAAAGGTACATGGATTGCAATCCATGCTTCGATAGGCTGAGATCCCTATCCGCCCACTCCATCTTTATTAAAATGCTAACCGACAAAGACATTGAGCACATCGCCAAGCTTGCTCGAATAAAAATCCTACCGGAAGAAATTTCTAAGATAAGAGAAGAACTCTCCTCTATTTTTTCGTACATTGAAAAACTAAATAACATCAATACTGACGATATTCAACCAGTTTTTCAAACTACCGGCATTGTCTCAGCCCTTCGCGATGATAGAAAAGAAGAGATGAATCTAGACAACAACTTAAGCATATTCCTACTAAAACAGGTGCCAGAAGTTAAGAATGATTTTGTTAAAGTTAGTTCTGTGTTAGGAAGATCGAAAAAATAATGAAATCTCATAACTATACAATCAAAACAACTCTTGAAGGCCTAAAGGCCAGGGAATTTTCCGCAGAAGAAATTTTTAATTATTACATCGAAAAGATTCATAAAGATAATCCCCAGCTTAATGCTTATTTAGATGTCTTGCCTTTTAAGAATAATAATCAACGGGGTATTTTAGCAGGTATACCAGCTGCGATAAAAGACAACGTGTTAATTCAAGGATTTAAATGTACCGCGGGATCTAAGATTCTAGAAAATTACATTGCCAGTTATGATGCAACAAGTATCCAAAAGCTTAGAGAAGAAGGCGTGACATTTATTGGTAAAACAAATTTGGATGAATTTGCCATGGGTTCATCAACAGAAAGCTCTGCCTATGGGCCAACACGAAATCCAGCCGATCTTTCTTGCGTTCCTGGCGGTAGCTCGGGGGGGTCAGCAGCAGCAGTTGCGGCTGATCTGGCTGTTTTTGCACTTGGATCAGATACTGCCGGATCAATAAGACAACCGGCTGGTTTTTGCGGTGTTGTAGGCCTTAAGCCAACATATGGTCGTGTTTCACGTTATGGCCTGATTGCTATGACTTCGTCGCTTGATCAGATTGGTCCCATTACAAAAAATGTCTATGATTCGGCATTATTATTAAATATTTTATCTGGTCACGATAAATATGATTCGACCACTGTTGTTAAAAATATCCCAGACTTTACTGAAAATTTGGACGAAAGTCTTGCTAATATACGGGTTGGGGTACCAAAAGAATTTTTCCGCGAGGGCCTAGATTCTGAGGTAAAGGAGAGTATAGAAGAGGGGATCGCAATACTTGAACGCCTTGGCTGCGAGATTAAAGAAATTACACTCCCTCACTCAGAATATTCAATTGCAGCGTATTACATCATTGCTCCATCGGAAATATCCTCTAATCTCGCACGATTTGATGGAATACGCTATGGCCTCTCAGACAAAACTGCCACTTCATTAATAGACACCTATATTAACTCAAGAGAATGTGGATTTGGATCTGAAGTGAGGAGAAGAATCATGCTAGGTACATTTGCTCTTTCTTCGGGGTATTATGATGCCTATTATTTAAAAGCCCAAAAAATCAGAACTTTAATAAAGGAAGATTTTAATGAAGCCTTTAAAGAGGTTGATGCGATTGTTGGGCCAACGAGTCCTAGTGTCGCTTTTAAACTTGGCGAAAAATCATCCGATCCGTTATCTATGTATTTATCAGATATTTATACGGTGCCAGTCAATTTAGCAGGATTACCTGGCTTATCAATGCCCGTCAGGTCAGGGAAAAAAAGTCATTTACCTATTGGTTTTCATATTATTGGAAAACCTTTTGACGAAGGTACAATTCTTCAGATTGCACATCAATTAGAACAAGAAATTAAAAATGGATAACCCGAATATTTTTGGACAATTACTTACAAGTTTGTTTGATTTCTCAAGGATTGGCCTGGGCGATTTTACC
>Ga0209417_1004177_pt1 | contig 17680 bp, 18 predicted proteins | sample RifGroF2_FD_184002 | JGI IMG/M metagenome (GOLD analysis project Ga0209417, IMG submission 184002) | Groundwater microbial communities from Rifle, Colorado, USA - Groundwater F2 (SPAdes) (version 2) | ecosystem: Environmental > Aquatic > Deep subsurface > Groundwater | place: Rifle, Colorado... | reverse complement strand
GATTGCTTCGTCGGCACTTCGTGCCTTCTCGCAATGACAGCACAACGATTACAACTTATTTTCCTTCACCATGAAAAAAATTTTATTTCATTCTTATTCGTTTTTGTTTAAACTAATATAAACGGTTAAATAATTTTTATGCTGGAAGGAATTATAAAATGTGTTCAAAACCTGTTTTAGAGTGGTTTGCGAGATATAGAATATTTATTTCAAAAATTTTCGGAGTTTCTTTAATACTTATATTTTTATTAGCAGAAAACATTTGGGCTGATAAATCCTATGCCGGCTGGCTAAGTATGATTTTACAGTCAATAGGGCTTATATTAGTTGTTTTTTGTGTTTTAGGAAGATTGTGGGCGGCTCTTTATCTTTGCGGCAACAAAACTTTCACTCTTGTAACGCAGGGACCTTATTCAATAGTCAGAAATCCTCTATATTTCTTTAGTTTTTTGGGTGTAATAGGTATAGGATTAGCTACAGGAAGTCTTGTCGGATTATTATTACTAATTTTTATGTTCTTGTTTAATTATTTGCCTACTATTTTAGACGAAGAAAAAACGCTCGAAAGATATCATAATGAAAATCTTGCGGAATACATGGCAAAAGTCCCTAGATTAATCCCGAATTTTTCACTTTTATCCGAGCCTGAATTTTATGAAATTCAGCCTTATTTCTTTCGTAAAACAATTTTTGATGTAATGTGGTTCTTCTGGGTTTATTTAATTTTAATAATCATAGGAAAATTGCACGTGTTTGGTATTTTACCTGCGATTTTTAAGATTATTTAATTTGAAAAGGACACTTGGAGCAGTAAGCTTTTGGGTGTCTTATTATATTGTCTTCAACGTCATACATTACAGATACCCTGCAAACAAGTTCAAAATTACAGGCAGGACAAGCATGTCCTTTAAGCCCTTTATTCAGTATGTCTGATTTTATTCCCTCTATTTTATCGGCGAGTTCAAAATCTTTTTCACTCATTTCAGGCAGTTTTTCAAGCTCTTTAATTCGATTTGCATGTATTTTTAAAGCATTGGCAAGTTTTTGCCTTGTTGCTGTAGCCAAAAACAAGTCCCGTCCTGATTCTATATCATCAATAATTGAAATATCCACATTTGCTTTAACAGCAAGACCTTTTTGAGAATAGCCCATATTTTCTCTTGTTGTTGAAATAAACTGCGCTAATGTTTCATTTTTTTTCATAAATTTTATCCTGAATTTTAGAAAATCGCATATTAATGGTAAACTTGATTGTACATTAAAAAAATTATTGAACCAAACTAATGTCATTGCGAGCGACCAACGGGAGCGTGGCAATCTATCCGGTAAACTATTAAATGTTTTCTTCCCAAAAAGGTAGATTGCTTCGGAAGTCAAATAATTTTATTTTATAAATGTTAACTGCCTCGCAATGACAACAACAGTAGAGTGGAGAATAAAATTGAGTATACAAACAAAGTTTTTATCGACGGCTATAGGAAGTTTGCCGCATGATAATCCTGAAAAAGCAGTTGAACTGGTGTTTAAATATTTCCCTGATATCCCTGTTATAGGTCAGCTTGCAAATGTAAGCCCTAAAGAAGATATGCTTTCGCAATATAACGAGAATATTCCGGGAATTGTTTTTGATGAGACCGACAACCGCTGGTATATGGATCAGGAATCAGAAACTTTTTTTGAAGAACTGGAAGAGTTTTTCCTTGATTATGAAAGTGTCGTGAACGAAAAAAACTTTGATGTTCTTGAAAAATATGCTATTTCGGAAAACCATTGTTCAACACTGCCGTTTTTTCTGAAAAAACTTAAGGAAACAAAACCTGCTTTTGTTAAAGGACAAGTCACAGGACTTTTTACATTCGGGACTTCTCTTGTAGACAGGGATAAAAAATGTATTTTTTATGACGAAACCCTTAAAGAAATTGCTTTTAAAGGGCTTACACTGAAAGCTCTATGGCTGATGAAAAAATTCAAAGAAGCTTCTCCTGACAGCAAGCCGATTATCTTTATGGACGAGCCCACAATGTCTCAATACGGAGCATCTGCTTTTATTACAGTTAAAAAAGAAGATGTAATAAACAGTATAAAAGAAATTTCTTCTGTTTTGCAGGAAAATGGAGCACTTGTAGGAATTCATTGCTGCGGAAAAAGCGACTGGTCTTTAATTACGGAAAGCGGCGTTGATATTCTTAACTTTGACGGGTTTTATTTCGGTGAAAGTTTGAGTCTTTTCAGCAAAGAAATTGATGCTTTTCTTAAAAGAGGCGGTAAAATCGCATGGGGCATCATTCCTACCCTTGACGTAGACGCTCTTGAATCTGCCAATATGGAAATACTGGCGAATAAATTCGAGGAAGCAAAGAATTATCTTGTAAATAAAGGGATTGACGAGAAATTGATTTATGAAAACGCCATTATAACACCTTCATGTGGGGCGGGAAGCCTTACTGAAGCGCAGGCGGAAAAAGCTATGAGATTAACTTCAGAGCTGGCAGCAGTCTTAAGGAATAAATATTAAGTATGACAGTAACTATTGCAGTAGTCGGAAAAAGTGGCAGCGGAAAAACAGCATTTGCTCATTCACTTTTTACAGCTTTACATAATGAATATCCGGGAAAATCCATATTACTTGTTGATAACACCTTAGGGCGCGATCTTGCAAGTATTTTTGGGCTGGATGTAAAGAATACAATTCATTCTATAAGAACAGGAAAATATGTTTACAGCTCTCCGATTCTCGAAGGGATTAAAAAAAGTGAACTTATCGAATGGATGTTGAATGAAATAATTATTAATCTCTCTAACGAAGCAGGAGAAACTGATTTACTTGTTTCAGGACCTGTCTTTACCGAAGAATGCACCTGTATTACCGCCCGATATATTAAAGATGCAATGAAAAAGCTTATTAAAAGCTATGATATGGTTATTATTGACTGCGAGTACGACTTGAGTTATGTAAACCAGCTTGTAAATTATTATCCTGATGTAACTCTTGTTTTAGCCGAACCGACGGTTACATCCGTCCATTCAGCGATAAAAATAAGAGAATCCTCTATGAAATATGCTACTCCCGGTCAAATTGGAGTGGTTTTGAACAAAGTAAGAGATTTTCGAGTTCCTGAAGACATCACAGCAATAATGATGGAGTATGACTTTGATATACTCGGTGTTTTGCCTTATGAAGAAGAGCTGGAAACGGAAGATGTAACTCATGGCTCGGATTCACTCGGTCTTTCGGCGCAGGAATTGATTTTTAGACTAAATTTACCTTTCTGGGACAACTAAAAAGGAGAAAATTCATGGCAGTTTTAATTAAAGGCAAGGATTTATCCGCAAAAATTGTTGAGAAAATCAGACATGAAGTCTTAACTTACGATAAAAAACCTACACTTGTAGTTATAATTGTTGGCAATAATCCCGCCAGTCAGATTTATGTATCAAAGAAAAAACATACAGCAGAGCTGGCAGGGTTTAATTCAAGGGTTATTGAGTTGGAAGAATCTATAAGTCAGGAAGACCTCGAAAAACAAATTGAAATTCTCAATCAGGACGAAAAAGTTAACGGTATTTTAGTTCAAATTCCTCTGCCAAAACATATTAATGCCTATACTGTTATCGAAAAAATCTTTCCCCAAAAAGATGTTGACGGACTTCATCCTGTGAACATCGGCAGGCTTGCAATAGGACTAAAACCTTATGCGATTTCCTGTACTCCTCAAGGAATAATAAAACTTCTTGAAGAAAATAATATTGAAATAGAAGGAAAACACGCTGTTATAATAGGACGTTCCAATATCGTCGGAAAACCGCTTTCTTATTTGCTTCTTAATAGAAATGCAACTGTAACTGTTTGTCACAGCAAGACAAAAAACCTTCCCGAAATAGCTTCTCAAGCGGATATTCTTATTGCGGCAGTAGGAATTCCTAAATTTGTTAAAGCGGACTGGATTAAAGAAGGAGCTGTTGTTATAGATGTAGGAATTAACAGAATGGAAGACGGAAAATTAATTGGCGATGTTGATTTTGAAGAAGCAGAAAAAAAAGCCTGCTATATCACGCCTGTTCCCGGTGGGGTTGGGCCTATGACCATAGCAATGCTGCTTTCAAATACTTTAGATTTGTTTAAATTACAAAATTTGTAGTTTTCCCATATATTGTTTATTATTCCGGAAATAGCTCGACCCTTTGGTACTTTCGGTCAAAAATAATTATTGACATTATTCTACATATAGTCAATAATTGTTTTTGACCATAATTAGATATGGGTCATTAATAAAATTAAAGATAAGAATATTATGGCAAGACCTAAAACACAACTAAATAGAAGAACTGAAATTATTGATGCAGCTCAAGAACTTTTTGCCAAAAAAGGGTTTGAGAAAACAACCATGCAGGAAATAGCCGACCATATCGGAATAGGCAAAGGCAGTATTTATCTTGAGTTTCAGAATAAAGACGAAATATATATCTCAATAGCAGAAAGATATGCGCTTTCTCATATTGAAGACCTTAAACATCAAATAACTAACGCAAAATCGCCTTATTTAGAATCGCTTGAAAAAATACTTATAAATCATCCCCTTGAAGTTTATGATATGTCTATATTTCGTACACAAAAATATGCGGCTCTGATACATACAAGCTATCAGGTTAAACAAAAATTAAGACATGTAATTCAGGAATTACATAAAAATATAGGCGGTATGCTCAATAAAGCCGCTAAAAATAATGAAATTCAGGAATATAAGGATTTTGAATTGCTGTCGCACTTGCTGCATATTTCACTTCAAGGTTTTTTCCCCCCCTATGATATAAAATATTCCCCCGAACATAGAAATGATTTATCAAAAGAAAAAATCCGTGCTTTATTGAAAAAAGACCTTTCAATAGTTGTAAAAATCATTTTATCAGGACTAAAAACAGTAAAATATGAACATGATGAATAATAAAAGGAGTTAAATAAAGATGAGCAGAGCAAAAAACAAATTAATTTTAATTTCATTAATGATGTTTTTCATAGTTGGTTTAACAGGATGCGCCAAACCTCCTTTTATGGGGAAAATGCCTCCCATGCCTGTAGAAACAATGGTTTTAAAAGCGTCAACGGTTATGAATTCCGAGACTTACCAGGCAAATCTTATTTCCCGCTATTCAGTAGTTCTTCAGCCGCAAATTTCGGGTCAAGTAGCAAGTATATATGTTAAAGCCGGTGAACACGTTAAAGCCGGTCAATTGTTAATGGTTATTGATAAACGCAAACAGGAATCAGCCTTAAATTCAAGCCAGGCTGCAGCTTCTGCGGCAAAAGCAGCTCTTTATAATTATCAGGTTCAAAGAAAAATTTTAGAATCAACTTTTGAATATAACAAACAAATGTATGAAAGATATAAAACTTTATATGCCAAAAATACAGTCAGCAAACAGGATTTGGAAAAATATACAGACAGTTATAATAAAGCCTTATTTGATTTAGAAGCTAATGCCGCGCAAATTGAAGCGCAAAAAGCAGAAATTGAAAAAGCTAATTTTGCAATCAAAGAACAGGAAGTACAGCTTCAATATTATAAAATTACAGCTCCTTATAGTGGCATTGTTGGTGATATACCGGCAAAGATCGGGAATTATGTAACCACAACCACACCTTTATTAAGCATTACACAAAATGATACTCTGGAAATCAATATAGGATTGCCTTCAGAAAAAGTGTTTGATATCAAAAAGGGCTTGCTTGTTGAAGTTTTAGACAATAAAAATAATGTAGTAGGCAGTTCTAAAATTTCTTTTGTATCCCCTGTTATAGACAAAGACACTCAAACAATTTTGGTGAAAGCAATTATTTCTAACGCTAAAGGGATTTTAAAAGCGGATCAATCAGTCAAAGCAAGGGTTGTTTTTAGCGATGCCGAAGGCATAACAGCACCGACAGGAGCTATAGCTCATTTTGGAGGTCAGGATTTTGCTTATATTGTTCAGCTAAAAGAGAAGAAGCCCGTTGTTAAACAACAGCCCGTTACACTCGGAAATATACAAGGCGATAAATACGTTATTCTTAGCGGTTTAACTTCCGGAGACAAGATTGTAATACAGGGCATTCAGAAATTAATGGACGGCGCTCCCGTAACAGTTATGGGAAAGGATAAATAACCAATGTTTTTAGAATTTTTTGTTAAACGCCCGAGATTTGCAGGAGTTTGTTCGGCAATAATCCTATTAATAGGCTTGATTTGTATTACAAAATTGCCTGTTTCTCAATATCCTGAAATTGCTCCGCCTCAAATAACGGTAAGAGCTAGTTATATCGGAGCTAACTCGCAAACAGTAGAATCCGCAGTCACTACGCCGCTGGAACAGGAAATTAACGGCGTGGAAGGAATGAAATACATTACTTCCAGCAGCAGCAATGATGGTGTTTGCACTATAAATATTGTTTTTGATTTAGAAAGAAACCTTGACGCTGCTTTAATGGATGTGCAGAACAGGGTAAAAATGGCTGAAGGAAGACTTCCTGCCGAAATCAAAGCAACCGGTATAAGCATTGAAAAAAATTCGCCTGCAATGCTTTTGATTTACGGTTTTTACTCGGAAGGCGACAAATATGACAATTATTTTATAAGCAATTATGCTGACCGCTTTATTAAAGACAGATTAAAACAGATAAAAGGCGTGGGGCAGGTCAATGTATTCGGAGAAAGAAAGTATGCGATGCGGCTATGGCTTGATCCGGGAAAACTTGCGGCAAGAAATTTAATTGCAAACGATGTTGTTAAATCTCTACAGGAACAAAATGTTCAGGTGGCGGCGGGACAGATAGGACAGCCTCCTGTTGACGATAATCAGGCAATTCAAATGAGCGTTAAAACTACCGGAAGACTTCAAACTGTTGAAGAATTTAACAATCTTATTATAAAAACAGGCTCAGCAGGCAGCTTTGTAAGATTAAGCGATGTCGGCTACGCTGAACTCGGCGCTGAAAACTATTCTTCTTCCGCCAAGTTTATGGGAAAAGATTTTGTGGCTTTAGGGGTCTTTCAGCTCCCGAGCGCTAACGCATTGGAAGTAAGCGACAGTGTAAAAAAAGAAATGGAAAGGATTTCCGAGAGTTTTCCTACAGGTTTAAAATACAAGCAAATTGTTGACGCAACCGATGTCGTGCATGAATCAATTAAAGAAGTTTTATTTACGCTTATAGGCGCAATTTTGCTTGTTGTTGCCGTAATTTATGTTTTTCTTCAAAACTGGAAAACAACTCTTATTCCTGCAATTACAATCCCTATTTCTTTAATAGGAACTTTTGCGTTCTTAAAGATTTTTGGATTCTCGATAAACACGCTTACATTATTCGGAATTACTCTGGCGACAGGGCTTGTGGTTGATGATGCAATTGTTGTTATTGAAAATATTGAAAGGTTTATAAAAGAAAAAGGAATGCCTCCTGCTGTTGCCGCCGTAGAAGCAACAAAAGAAGTGTTTAGCGCGGTTATAGCAACTTCGTTGGTTCTTATTGCGGTTTTTGTGCCGATTGCATTTTTCCCCGGAGTAACAGGTCAGCTTTATAAACAATTTGCGCTGACAATCGCATTTTCTATAGCGATATCAGCTTTTAACGCGTTGACTTTAACTCCCGCATTAGCGGCTATTTTGATTACTCATCAACAAAAAGAATCTTATATATTCGATAAAATAAATATTTTTATTCAAAACATGAGAAATTTTTATAATAAAACTCTTAATTTTGTTATTCAGCATATAAAACCAACAATGGCAATATTTTGCGTGCTGATAGGTTTAACTTATTTATTATTTAAAATGGTGCCTTCCGCCTTTGTTCCAAACGAAGATCAGGGATTTATCATTTCAATTGTCCAAGCTCCTGAAGGAACTTCGCTTTCCCAGACTAAAAAAATTCTTGAAAAGGCTGAATATGTTTATTACAGCAACCCTGAAATCAATTATGCAGTATCTATAGCAGGATTTAGCTTTGCGGGAAGCGGACCTAATAAAGGCATGCAAATTCTTTCCCTAAAACCCTATAAAGAAAGAAAAGGCAGGGAACATTCCGTAAATGCGGTTGTAAACAAACTCAGAGGACAGTTAATGGGAATACCGGACGCCATTATTATGCCGTTTGAACCTCCCGCAATCCGAGGCGTAGGAAGTATCGGCGGATTTCAGTTCCAAATAAAAGATGAAGGCGGACACACCCTTGATGAATTAAGTGCCGCAACCCAAGCTGTTATCGGAACAGGGAGTAAATCTCCTGTGCTGTTGGGTTTGTTTTCGAGTTATAGCGCGAATAATCCTCAAATAATGGTTAATGTCGATAAGTTCAAGGCGAAACAATTGAATATTTCTTTGCAGGACATATATACGACTATGCAAATATTTATGGGTTCTATGTATGTTAATGATTTTGACTATTTAAATAAGGTATATAGGGTCTATGTTCAAGCTGACCAGCAATTCAGAAACAGCCCTGACAGCATCAGCCAATTCTATGTACGTTCGCAAAACGGCTCAATGGTTCAGCTTTCAAACCTTGTATCAACTTCGCAAATTTATACAGCTCAAACAATAAATCATTATAATTTGTTCAGATCGTCTGAAATAAACGGATCGCCATTCTTCGGACACAGCTCTGGCGAAGCCATTAAAGAAATGGAATCTATCGCAAAGAAAGTATTGCCGCAGGGAATGTCTTTTGAATGGGCAGGAACTGCTTTAGAAGAACTCGAATCCGGTTCAAAAGCCTCATTTATTTTCATGTTAAGCTTTGTGTTTATATTTTTAATACTTGTAGCTCAATACGAAAGCTTTATGAATCCTGTTGTAATATTAATGGCTGTACCTGTAGCTATATTTGGGGCATTATCGGCGCAATTTATGCGCGGCTTCTCAAATGACGTATTTTGCCAGATTGGTATGGTTATGCTCATAGGACTTGCAAGTAAAAATGCCATCCTGATAGTTGAATTTGCTAACCAGCTTCGCGAAAAAGGGTTGTCAATAAAAGATGCTGTAATGCAGGCATCGGCTATTCGTTTTCGTCCTATTATAATGACTTCGCTTGCATTCATTCTTGGAATCTTACCGTTGGTTATCTCCACAGGAGCAGGCTCTGCAAGCCGTCAATCCATGGGAACAACTATATTTGGCGGAATGATAGTTTCAACAATTTTAAATCTCTTATTTGTTCCTGTTTTTTACATTTTGATAATGTCCATAAGAGAAAAATTTAAAAATCGTAAAACTGTTGTACAGAGCGAACAAAAGTTTGAATTTTCAGACGATAAGGAAATAAAAAATGAAAAAATATAATTTATTAGCGGCAATTTTGCTGGCAATATTTTTAATGACAAATATTGCTTACAGCGCGGATAGCGCCAAGCCGGAACAGAAACAAAATAAAAAGCAGGAATTAAAAGCAAAGATTTCTGATAAAAATGAATACATAAATCAGGATTGGTGGAGCAGATTTAAAGACCCTGTTTTAAGCGGATATATTAATAAATCCTCAAATTCAAATTACGATCTTAAAATTGCTTCATTAAAAGTATTGGAGGCTCAAGCTCTTGCGAGGGAGTCGTTAGGAAAAGAATTTCCTTTATTAAATCTGGGTTCGGATTTTTCAAGAAATAAAACATCCGATAATGTTCAGGTGGCATCTTCTACTCAGAGTTCCTATTTATTTCCGTTAAATGTAAATTACGAACTTGATTTGTGGAGAAAAAACAGGGATAAAACCATACAAAAGGGCAAAGATTTAGAAATAGCCAATTTTGACGAAAAAGCTTTGTTTATTTCTTTAAATTCATCAATTGCTTCAGCTTATTTTAATGTTATTAATATTGATAAACAGCTTGAATTGCAGAAAAAAATTGTGTCTATCAGAAAAGAGATACTGAATTTAACCAAAGAAAATTATAAATACGGACTATCAAACTCAACAGAAGTTACATTAGCAGAAAAATCCCTGACCGAAGCAGAATCTGCTTTAAGTGATATCGGAAAATATCAGGTTATCTTTTTAAATCAATTAGCGGCTCTTACGAGTGATACCGTTGATAATTCACTATCTCTGGAGCGAACATCTATTGATAATATTGAACTTCCTGAGAATTTGCCGGAAAATTTCAAAAACGAAGTTATACAAAAAAGACCCGATATATTAAAGGCTGAAGCTGAATTGCAAAAATCCAGAATTGATGTCAGCCTCGCTAAAAAAGACTTTTTGCCTGATATAACTCTTACAGGTCAGTTCGGGTTTAATTCAAATACTTTTTCAAAATCTTTTAATTGGGATAGTTATGTTTTGTCAGGAGGCGTAGGTCTTTTAGAGACGGTTTTTTCAGGAGGACAAAGAAGATACAGATTAAAAGCTGAAAAATATCAGTACGAACAAATGCTTCAACGTTATCAAAAGACAATTCTTACTTCATTTCAAGAAGTTAATGACAGTTTAGCTATGTTAAAGTTTGACACACAAAAAGACATCAATAATTTAAACAGAATTGACCACGAAAAAGATAATTTATACAGCATAAATATTAAATACGAAAATGGCGCTATTTCATATCTTGATACTCTTCAGTATAAAGAAAGAGTTTTAACACTCGAAAAAGAACAAACTCAAAGCAAAACAGATTGTTTTATAGATTCATTAAGTTTATACAAAGCCGTTGGCGGAAGTTTATAAGGTTTTAATAAGACAGTTTCTAGGGTTTTAAAGCTATTTTAATGGCTTTCCCTTCATTGTGAAGTCTTATCGCTTCGTCAATTTGAGAAATAGGCATAGTGTGAGTGATAAGTTTTCTCACATCCACATGTCCCTCACTGATAAGCCTTAAAGCTTCTCTGATGTGCCTCGGGGTATGATGAAAAGTGCTGGCGATTTTTATTTCGTCATAATGAATTCTTCTTGTGTCGAGCGTGATTTTTGTTCCTGATTTGCACCCGCCAAAAAGATTGACAGTTCCGCCTTTTCTCACCAAATCAATCATTTTTTCCCATAATTCGGGAAGTCCGACTGCTTCGATGGCGATATCAAGCCCTTTTCCTTCGGTAGTAAAATTAAGAAAAGCTTTTTTAGGATCAGGAACTTCTGTCAGGTTAATAACTTCGTCAGCGCCGCCAAATTCTTTAGCAAGCCTCAATTTAAGGGGATTTCTGCCTGCGGCAATTACTCTTGCGCCTTTAAGCTTGGCAAGCCTTACAAATAAAAGACCTATAGGCCCTAAACCGATAATCCCGACAGTTTGTCCGGGCTTGATATTTAATTCTTCAGCGCCGAGAACCACATTTGCAAGAGGCTCGGTAAATGCCGCTTCTTCAAAAGTAACATGATCGGGAATCGGCAGTAGGTTTTGTTTTACTATAAGCTCGGGAACTTTTATATAATCGGCAAAAGCTCCGTTCAAAAGGTCAAGATTCTCGCAAAGATTATATTCATGAATACGACAATAGTAACATTTTTGGCAGGGTGCGGAATTTGCTGCAACTACCCGTTGCCCAACTTCAAAACCTTCTACGTTTTTTCCTACCTTATAAACAGTTCCCGCAAATTCATGCCCAAATCCCGACGGCACTGTCTTGATTAAAACAGGATGACCGCGCTTATAAGTTTTTATATCAGTTCCACAGGTTAAGGCTGTACCGATTTTTATAAGCACTTCGCCTGCTCCAATTTCAGGAACGTCAATTTCTTCGTACTTTACCACTCCCGGCTCATAAAATAAAACTGCATTCATGTTCATGATTTTTTGCTCAATTTTTTAAATCTGCCTATACATATTATACAAAACACAGGAAATAAAAAATTGCTTTTTAATTAAATCTTAAAAAGATAGGCTTTTAGACTAATTTATTAAGATTTTTCCCTAAATGCTTATTGAATGCCGGTTTAAAATGAGGTCCTTCAATTCCGTCGCCATTGTGAAATTTATTTTGTTGTTTGACATTAGAAACTCTGGAGCACCTGCTGTTATTAAGACCACCGTTTGTAAAATTTGTTTTTGGGCAGATGTTGTAATTTAATGAAGTCATTTTTCGTCTCCTTATAGTTATAAAATTTTTTACTTACTTCTTGCCATTAAATTTTCTGACTACAAGTATATTGAAAATGGTTTTCATTTTCAATATACTTGTAGTTGAATTAAAATATAACTAAAGAATTAATTTATAAAATGGCAATAATACAAAACTTAAATTTATTCGGAAAATATTTAGACCAACCCTCAATAGTAAAAGGACTTAAAAAAGCTGTTCCGATAGTTTCTGTTGCGGCAGCAGCATCATATACCGCATATGATACCTATAAAGCCTCGAAAATCGAAAAAAAGAAAACAGCGGTCAGAGATTCTTTTATTTTGTCTTTTTCGTTAGCCTCGGCGTTTATAGCAACAAAAGGCTTAAAATTTAACGGCAAAAAAATCATAAAAGGGATTATTCATGATTGTGACGGGCATGCCCATGGTCATAACGAACATAATTTTAGTCCTATAAACGAAGTTTTAGCCACTATAAAGCAAAAAGGCGATAGAAAACTTGAAACTTCCATAAATAAAATTAAAGACGGAAAATATTTAAAAATTAAAGAAATTTTTGAATTAAATAAAGGACTGGAAGAAATCGCTCCCGATAAAAAGCTTATAAGCAAAGTAATTCCTGATAGTCATGTTCATACTTATAAAGAAATGTTCTCGGAACTGTGGACTTTGACAAAAATCGGCACAGTTCCTGTTGTCGGAGGAATAGCCGGCGGGGTTACAGCGGATAAAATAAACGGCGAAGACATAAATAAAACATCAAAAAATAAAGTTAAAGAAGGGCTTTATCAATACATGGCAAATATTACTTTATGTAATGCAGGCGCGGGATTGGCTCTTTTAACTTTGAATAAATTTAATGTAAAATCCAAAGCGGCAAGATTTGCCGGAATGCTGACGGGAGTTGTGTCCGTAGGCATTTTATTTGGCGGTACAATAGCAAATTTTGTAGGCAAAAACCTTGTAAATCCTTTGCTCGATAAGAAAACAAAAGAAATAACGGCTAATACTAAACAATATCATCATCATTTTTATAATATGTTTAAAGATGTAAATATTGAAAGAAAGCCTGAAATATTAGATCTGGGCTTGCATATAGACGATGTTGCTTCAGTCGGATTTTTATCGGGAATGAAATGGATAGCTCCGATTCTTCCTGCATTATATTCAATTTCCGGCTATAGAGCAGGAATAGGATACAGGAACGGAAATAATTCTGAAAACAATAATCACGCAGCCTGATTTTATAATTTTTTGTTGATTTCTTAACTTAAATTGCATAATAATGACATGAGCAAAGTTTGTGAAAAATTTAAAAAGATTTATTAATTAGATATGCAAAAAAAATCTATAAATCATACAAAATCAGAACTAAAAGTTCTCGAAATACTGCAAAGCTTAACTTGCGCTACAGCAGAAGAGCTTTATTATAAAATAAATGCTGAAACTAAAGACAAAAAAATCGGATTGACAAGCGTTTATAGGGCTTTAAAAAAACTTGAAAAAAATTATGAAGTAAAAAGCGTAAATCTTTTTACTGACGGAAAAATAAGGTATGAATTAAATAAAAATGAGGAACACCACCATCATTTTATTTGTAAAAAATGCAATTACGTTGAAATAATTCATGAATGTCCTTTAAAAGAAATAGAAATGACTTTAAAAAGCAAACATATGCTGTTATATCACAGTTTTGATCTTTACGGGATTTGCAATGAATGTCTTGAAAAACAAACCTGATTAATTAATTTTTATATAAGCCTTGATAATCCTGTTTGACAGAGTATCTGCAATAGCCTGATTTATTTCCTCAAAACTATATTCTGAAACCAGCCTGTCAACTTTAACTATATTGTCTTTCAGAAGTTCCAAAGCGTCTTTCAGGTCAGAAGAAGCAGGCGAATAACTTCCAAAGACGGTTAAATCCCTGTAATAAATTTCGTTGTTGGAAAATCCGGCTTCATGTGAAGACACGCTTGCAAAAACGCATATAACTCCGCCATTTCTTACGCATTTTAAGGCAAGCGGTATCGTTTTTTCGCTACCTGATGCAAGAAAAACTGTATCTGCATTAATTTCGCCATCAGGAACTTTATAAACCTTATCAAACCCAAGTTCTTCGGCAAGTTTGATTCTTTCTTCAATGAGGTCGCATCCTATTACAGTCGCCCCGAAAGATTTTAAAATTTGTCCCATCAACAAGCCTATAGAACCAAGCCCTATAACCATGGCAATATCGCCTTTTTTAATGTCCGCACGTCTTATCGCCCGAAGACAGCATGCCGAAGGCTCTGTAAAAGATGCCTGAATATCCGACAAATTTACAGGAACTTTTTGTACGGTATCTTCAAGATGTCTTTCGGAAACATAAATATATTCGCAAAATCCGCCCGGGATTATGTTTGACGCTTTAAATTCAAGGCACATGGAATAATTCTGGTTTTTGCAATAAACGCAGTTATAGCAGGGGACATGATGCCCTAAAACAACCCTGTCGCCTGTTTTGAAGTTGGTATTGGTTTTTATTTCTTCTATAATTCCGACAACTTCATGACCGAGGACAGTACCTTTTTTTACGAGTTCTTCTTTTAGTTTCACAATGTCAGAGCCGCATAAACCGCACCCGCTTACTTTTATAATCGCCCCGTCTTTTTTGAGTTCGGGTTTTTCTATGTTTTTTGCCTCCAAGAGGTTTTTGTCTTTATATAAAAATGCTTTCATTATTATTTTCCTTTTTTAAATTTTACATTAAAAATTTTTAATATGTCAGGCTAAAGCCTGCCAGTTACCTTTTTCTTTTGACGTCAAAAGAAAAAGGTAACCGAAAAAGAAAAACTATAAAATTAAGTTTCTTGTTTTTTAGACTCACTGGCGATTGAAGATTTTATTCCACGCACGCCCAAACTCAGGGCAAGCCCTTCAAACACGGGCTATAGTTTTAAATACCCGTTTCGCCAAAAACTACGAAACACGACACACGCATCAAGGGGGAGCGCCCCCCCTTGATAACAACCGTTTGCCCATTAGCGAAAGCTCCGTAGTATTTCGGCTTGCGTTCCGAAGGCGAGCCCGTCTTGTTTGAGCCTGCCAAAGCAGGCGAGTTTGCGAGCTTAGACATCTGAAAGTTTTAATCATGAGCAGGGTAGAAATACAGGAGCTGGAGTGTGGGCTAAAGTTTTCTTTTGCTTCGTTTTCTTTACGATTAAAGAAAATGAAGGCGGTTAAAAGGGTGCAGCCCTTTTTATAAATTCCAAAATACCTTTTTTGAATTTTAGCCTGACATAATAAAAAATTAAAAAATAAAAATGAATAACATGAAAAAACACTCATGCTCTGCATTTACATGCAGAATGTTACAGAAAAATTAAGAAACTTTAAGAAATGTAAATATGCTTTTTTGATAATTTAAAAAAATGGAAAGTCTTTTAAAAATCATTAAAATAATTTCTGTTAGGGATAAAAAGCTTTATTTATAAGACTTTACAGTTTTGCTGTATAAAAACTTCTTTTTTATAACGATTTTAGAAGGATAGGAAAAGAGATTTTTTTTAAAAAAAAATTTTTATGTCACAAATATTTTTAAATTTTTTAATCATGAAATTAAAGAATAAATCGAATATGCCGATAAATTGATTAAGGGAATTACACAACCAGGAGACATAAAACATGGGATTAGCAGCAAGCCAAGCAAGATTTTTATCATTAACAGCAAGAAAAAGCGATATAGAATTTAAAGGACAACAACTTAACCAGGAAAGAACCCAAAACGCATATTTAATGGGAGATCTGGTTCAACAATTAACAAACGATCCTACTATGGAAAATACAGACCCTACAAAATATAACTTGATTGAAAACCAAATAACACTTGCTCAATCAATCGACAGAAATTTAGAACTTGATCTTAAAAACGTTGATACACAGCACAATGAAGTACAGACTGAAACAGATGCAGTTAAGAAAGTTATCGACAAAAACGTCGAAATGACATTCAAAACATTCGCATAAAAGAATTGTCACCCTGAACTGGTTTCAGGGTCTATTCTTTGTTAAATAGATGCTGAAACGAGTTCAGCATGACAAAAGAGATAACATTCAAAAAATCAGGTTAAAAGGAGAGGGAAAGGAAAATCAGGAAGGGATAAGAAAAGGAAAATGAGTTATAAATTTGATGGCATGCTGGTACTTGCCAATAAATACGGCATAGCCAGCAATGATGCAAAAGCAGAAATGTTTGAAACTTACGACAGGATTAGAGATCTTTCCGTAAGTGGTCCGAGTCTTGGCGGAGCCGGCGGTTATGGTGCTGTGGGCTCATTTTTGATGAATTTGGCAAGATTAGTTGGCCCCACAAGCTATTTGCCTGTTTTAGGGTCATCGTCAATAAATATTCCCGGAACATCTTATTATTCTCCTTCTATAGGAGGAAATTCAACTGCAAGCGCTCAAGCGTCTTTTGGTCTGGGCGAGTTAGCCAAATATCCGGGATTTCCCGGAGGTGCTGCTGCTATAGGCTCTTTTGGATTACCTGCTTTAATGGGAATAGGCAATGAATTCAGTTCTCTTTCTGATGAGTTCACAGTGGGAGGTATGCCTACAGGCGGCGCAGCTTCCACCGTAGCAGGAAGTTCTTATATACCGGCTGTCGGTGCATTGACAGGTGTTAGTGCTTCAGCAGGAAAATATTCTGATATTGTTTTGCCGGTTGCCGGTGTTATCGGTGGCTTGGGCGGACTTGTCGGATCATTGGCTCCGTATTTTGGTCCCTTTGGAGTTCTTGCCGGTATGACGGGTAATCTGACTAACGGTTATGCGGGTGCTGTATTGAGCGCTTATCAAACAACAACAGGTAAAATTATTAATAATGCCGATACAATTCTTTCTATGAAAGTTAAAAACATAGAAACGGTTGTAAAACAGCTTGATGCGCAGGGCGATATAGTAAGGAAAATGCTTAAAACCGGATTGGAAGCTGATTCTAAAGCGGTACAGGAAATGTAAAATGAGTAACACCAGATTGTATGTAAGATCTATTCACAGAACATTTCTTAATCAATGGAAAAGTTTCATTAATATTAAAAATTTAATTCGGGAATTGTTTCAAATTATTGAAAAAAAAGAAAAAATTAGTCAAACAATTAACTTAGCCGGAAAAAAATTAGAAAGGAGACGAGAAATAATCAATTCGGGGAATTTTGTCCCTCAAAGCAAAGTTATAAATTTTATCAGGTAAGTTTCATATTAAATTTTCTTTACAAATATTTACATAAAACAGTAAATTCGCGCTACCCAATTGTTTTTATATATATAAGAGCATAGTGCTTATTTTTTATAAAGAACGTTCTTGGAAAATCAAAAAAGGGAGTACTAAAGCTAAATGTCAGCTATCGCTACAATAATAAATGATAAATTTCAAGATGGAGCAAGCTTTATCAGGATTGCACAGTCTTATATGAGACGCAGAAACCCTTTATTAAGCATGGTCTCCAATACTTTAGCTTCAATTCAGAATTTTTTAAATTCCAGAAAACAGTTAAAAGCTCTAAAATACCGGGTTCAATTAATGAATTATAGAATATATCAGATGGATCAGTTAATTCAGCAAAATAATCCGCAAAATTACAAGGGAGGCAATAACCTCA
>Ga0209417_1004173_pt1 | contig 17689 bp, 17 predicted proteins | sample RifGroF2_FD_184002 | JGI IMG/M metagenome (GOLD analysis project Ga0209417, IMG submission 184002) | Groundwater microbial communities from Rifle, Colorado, USA - Groundwater F2 (SPAdes) (version 2) | ecosystem: Environmental > Aquatic > Deep subsurface > Groundwater | place: Rifle, Colorado... | reverse complement strand
TAAAGAAAAATTTAAACATGAGTGAAATAAAATATAAAAAATTGAACTTTAAAACAGCTTATTTCTTCCAAAATAATTGGGGGGTTAAATGATTTACGATTGTTTTATGTTTTATAATGAGCTAGATTTATTGGAAATAAGGCTTAATGAGTTAAATGACGTAGTAGATAAATTTATAATTTCAGAATGTACAAGAACTTTTTCTAATCAACCCAAAGAGCTTTTACTTGAAAAGCATAAAGAAAGATTCAAAAAGTTCTGGCACAAAATTGAACATATAATAATAGATGAGAATGATTTACCATATTTTAATGATTCCTGGACTTATGAAAACTATCAAAGAAATATAATGTCTAAAGCATTAGAAAACTGTAATTCTAATGACATTATAATAATTTCTGATTTGGATGAAATTCCTGATATTAAAGTTATTAAAGAACTTAAAGATTTTGAGGGAATTAAAATCCTTGAAATGAAGCAATACAATTTTTATCTTAATTATTTAAACTCAAAAGAACCTGTGTGGAAAAGAGGAACAAGAGTTTTTCATTATAAAGAGCTGTTGAATAATAATCTTACAGGAATAAGATTATCAGAAGGAAGTCATATAGAAAATGCGGGGTGGCATTTCAGCTTTCTTGGAGGAGTTGAAAAAGTTAAAGAAAAAATCGAGGCGTTTTCTCATCAGGAATATAATAATGAGTATTATACCGATATAAAACGCCTTGAGAAATCTATTAAAGAGGGTAAAGATATATTTGAAAGAGGGTATGAATACCAAATAGTCAGTATAGACAAAAGTTTTCCTGAATATATCTTAAAAAATAAAGAAAAATTTAGTGAATTAATTTTGAACCAACTTGGGTTAAAAGAATTTATATTAAATAAATTTTCAAAATTTAATTTAAAAAATAAAAGAAGATATATTGAAGATTATAAAACTCATTCAAAATATGAACTTTTAGATTTTATAAGCCCCAATACAAATAAAATCATTGAAATAGGAAATTACAATCAGGATTTTTCAGAAAAATTAAAAGAAAAATTTAATGATGGTTATTACTTTCTCAATATTGAACCTGAACTTTTAACTAAGTTAAAAGAATTAGATGATAATTGCTTTGATTGTGTAGTATTTAATGACTCTTTTTGTCAGATATATGATATAGAAAGAGTTTTGGAATTACTTAAAAAAAAGATGAATAAAAATGGCTATATTATTGCAAATGTCTATAATATAAGATATATTAAGATTTTAGAACAATTATTTATAAAAAAACAATGGAAATATTCAGATAAAGGCATACTAAATTGGAAAAACATAAGATGTTTTAGTAAAAAGAGCTTGGAAAATATTTTCAGTTCGCTTGGGTATTACTTTATTACTTTTAAAGGTTTAAATTCTTGTAATTCAATAGGCTATAAATTTTTAAATCTAATTTGGTTTAAAAATTTGAATGATTGTAGATATGAAAAGTTTTTAATAGTAGTTAAATTTTAGAAAGTCAGATTAATGAAAAAATGGAAAATATATATAGTAGCTCATAAAAAAATTCATGATTGCATGTATAAAGCTGATTCTTTTTTCAATAAAGATAATTATACTATTTTTAACGTTGCAGATAAACGAATTAAAATATCAAAAAAATACAGTGTTGTTAATCAAACAGATTTAAGTAATTATCAACAACTTGGCAAATGGTGGGCTGAATCTGAAGCGATTTATAATATTTATTACAATAAAGAACTTTATAAAGACTTGGATTATATTGGATTTATACATTATGATAAAGAGTTGCGACTAATAGAAACAAATCAAACAAATGTGACACAACAAATTAATGAGTATCTTCTTGATAAAGATAACGGTCATGTTTGTCTTGAATTGCATAATACAGTTATTGATTATAATCAAAGGATTTTAGCTGACATTGACCAGCCAAATACGTTGGTGGGTGATGGAAAAAATTGCTATGACTATATATTAGAGGATTATAATAATTATTTCAAAACCAATTATACAATTGAAGATTTTTTAAATAAAAAAAATATAAATTTGTGTTCTTGTTTTTTAATTGATATTAATACATTTGAAAAAATGATGGGCTTTATAAATAATGTTATACTAAGCAAAAGATTAGAAGTATTTGATACTAATCACCAATACCGTATACAAGGTGGGCTAATGGAACGATATTTCGGTTTGTTCTTAACTTTTGAATTTAATACTTTTTCAGATTTAAGTTTGTATCATCATTATAACAAGGGGTTAAAATAAATTTATAATGCTATCTATTGGTATAACAACATTTAAAAGGCGGTTTGAATTACTTAAAAGCCTTGTCAATAGTATAAAAAGTTTCGATGAAAACATTGAAATAATTATTACAATAAATGCAGATTATGAGCAAGAATTTGATGAAAATTATAGAAAATCTTTATGTGAATTTATAAGCAGTACGAAAAATTGCTATCCTGTATTTTTCCCTTCATTTACAAGTCTTAGCAAAATGTGGAATACTCTTATATTGCATTCTACAAACGAACATATACTTATATTAAATGATGATCTTATTTTTGATAATGAAAACATAATTCCTGAAATATTAAATAAAATTTCCAATAAAAAAAATGAAATTGATTCTAATGTTGATTTATTTACTATAAATAATAGCTGGTGTCACTTTGTCATTTCAAAGAAAATGGCATATAAACTTAAATATTTTGACGAAAGACTTCTTGCATGGGGTGAAGAAGATGGAGATATGGTCTGGAGGTTTATTAAAGAATTCGGGGAGCCTCCGACTAATATAAACATTGAAGGAATTAGAAATTTATATGAAGGTTATGATATACAGCCTCAAAATATTGATTCGGAAAAAGCTTGCAGGGCTTTTCGTCCAAAGTTCAATAGACACTGGGCATATAAACACAAATACAAAAAATCAATATTAGGTATAAAAGGAATGTTTGATTATACTTGCAAACGTGTGATCAAAGATGAACAGCAATATCCCTATGAAAAATTCAAATGGGAAAATAAAGATAAACTAATAAAAATTGTTTAACCCCAATTTAGTGAGATTTTTTCTGAAATTTATTTTGTTTATTCCCCTTGGAAAACATTTTTTTAAAAAATTTACTGAATCAAGTTCTTGTTTTGAAAAATATTTTCCCATAATTTCTTTACGTTCTTTTGTATGAATTTTGCGATATTTTTCGTTAGAACTTAAACCGCCAAGACTGAAAATTGAAATAGGAAAGTCAATATATTTATAATTTCCGCCATTTTGAAAGTAATTTAAATACCATTCATAATCACTGGCTATTTTATTATTTTCATTATAAATATCATATTTTTCAAAAACTTCTTTCCTGAAAAAAGTTGCAGGATGAAAAATAGTACTTGTCATTAACCTTATTTTGTCAACTATTTTATGGTCTTCATAGTACATTTCCCCTGTATATCTATTAAGTAGCAAAATATTTCCTAATAATAGTCCTGCTGAAGTTTTTTGAGCTTCTTCCGCAAATTGTTCCACTACATTTTCATTAATAAAAACATCATCAGCATTAAGAAAAAATAATAAGTCCCCTGTAGCGGTTTTTATACCTTTATTCATAGCGTTATAAACGCCTGTATCAGGTTCACTTATAAGTTTAGTAATGCAATATTTATAATTTTCAATCAATTCAAGAGTTTTATCTGTCGAATTTCCATCAACTATGATATATTCAATGTTTTTATAAGTTTGCTTTGCTATACTTCTTAATGTTTCTTCGATCGTTTCCTGAGAATTGTAACAGGCAGTGATTATTGATACTTTCACGCTAAATCCTTTTGATTATTAACAAGTTTTTTATATAATTAATTATACTTAAAAGATAATTAAAGGTATTTATGAATAAAAAGCAAACAGCTATAGTTTTTGGGATTACAAAAGAGCTTACATTTGCGTTGGCAAATGTGATTATGGGAATAAAAAAATATTCACCAACTTTTGCAGATGAAATAATTATATTTCATGACGGCATTCTCTCTAAAGACAAGGAGATTATAAGTAATATTCTTCTTTGCCGTTTTATTGAATACGAATTTCCTATTAAAGACAAAGGCAAATTCGATCCATTCTTTTTTAATCAATTTTCGTCAATGGCTTATTCAAGATTTGAATGCTTTAATCTTTTAAAAGAGTTTAAAAACGTCATCTGGCTTGATGTTGATATTCTTATACAAAAAGATATTTCAGGGCTTATGGATTATTCAAAAACAGGTTTTGGAATTCTTCCGGGTGATCTCCTGAAACATAATTTAATTGAACCCATTGAAGGCTTTGACATGAATAAACTTGGGTACTGGACAGGAACTATTATCTTTACAGATGCGCTTAAAGATTATGAAAAAATGACTGAATGGTGTTATCAAAAGCTTGAAGAGTATGCAAGCAAACTTTATCTTCCTGATCAGGCGATAATTAATATACTTATTATGGCTTTTAATATTGAAGTTATGGAAATAGACAAAGACATATACTGTGCTCATCCCATTGCTCCAAATGTAAAAGATGCAATAATTGTTCATTCCTACCGCCCCAAAAAGTTCTGGAACTGTTGGAAATTTAAAGAATGGGATGAAAACAATAAAAAATGGCTAAAAATGAATGGGACTCCTTATAATGGAAAAAGATGCAACTTTTTTTACAGGTGGATAGAAAAACATTATCCTGGAGCCCCAAATCCAGTGAGAAAACCAAGAAACTTTGTGAAATTTGTTATACAGATGACATTTAATAATCCTTATAAAAATTTTAATGAAATTAATGAACAAAAAAGGGAAAACTTGAATGGTTAGAGCCAGTATTATAATTTTAGCATATAATCAACTTGAAAACGCAACAATACCTTGCATTGAAAGCATTTACAGGAATACAAATACAGAAGATTTTGAATTAATAGTTGTTGACAATAATTCATCTGATAGAACAGCCGAATATCTTAAATCGCTAGAAACAAAATATGAAAATTTAAGGTTAATTCTCAACAAAACAAACAAAGGCTATGCAGGAGGCAATAACGATGGGATAAAAGCTGCTAAAGGTGATTTTATTATTCTTTTAAATAATGACACTTTAGTAACTCCTAGTTGGCTTCTAAATTTGCTTTCTCCTATTGAAAAAGATTCCGATATTGGATTGGTCGGTCCAGTAACAAACAATTCTCAGAATGAACAGTGTTTGGCTTTAAATGGAATAAATCCTGAGAATTATGAAACTTTAAGTCAATCTTATACCTCAAAAAATTCAAATTTATGGTTTGAAACATCAAGACTTATATTTTTCTGTGTGGTTATTAAAAAAGAAGTTATCGAAAAAGTCGGCTTGCTAGATGAAAACTTTAAAAGAGGCTTTTATGAGGATGATGATTTCTGTGCTAGAGCCAGAAAAGCTAATTATAAACTTGCTATAGCCGAAGATTCTTTTGTTTATCATCATTGCGGAATGACATTTATAAATGCTTTTGAAAATTTCGAATTTGCTGAAATTTTAGCTACAAATAAAAAACTTTTCTCGAAAAAACATAGAGTTTATTCTATTCAGTCTGACAGAATACTAAATTTCTTTAAAAAAATCGAAAAAGACCTTGAACAGTACAAAAATGAAAACGAAAACATAGACAGAAATATTGAAAGAATACTTTTAAGGCTGGAAAAACTTAACTGGCAAATAGAAGAATCTCGTTTATCCGAAAGTTATTTAATAAAAAAATATCAAGGAGCTTTTATGAACTCTGTTTTTCGGGTAATTAAAGATAATATGAAATTATTAAGAAAATTTGAGTATCTAGCAAGAAATTTCTTTAAGAAACTTAAAAACAAAAATTAACTTTGATACATAAACTTTAACATTCCATCAAGCTTGTCGATTTCTACTTGAATATCATCTACAAGAGGAAAATCATCTCTCTCAAATTCATGGTTTTTTACAAAACCTGTAATGAAGTAAGAGTATTTAAGATCATTTGTTTTAGCAATTAACTCCATGCCATTGTTCATATAAGTTTTTGCAAAGATTTCAAGAACTTTTGTACCGGGTTTGCAGAACAACTGATTTGTAAGACCTGCTCCATGAGGTGCGACAATAATTTCTGAGTTATAGAAAAGTTCAGCTTGCTCTTTAAAAGATAAATCCTCCAGAACACAGCTTTCGAATCCCTGCTTTTTCAAAAATTCCCAGACTTCTGCTTCATTCACTATTCTTCTGTGATTACATTTTCTTCTTGAAACAAATAATTTTTTTGGAGTTGTCTGTGTTAAATTTGACCAAACAAAGCTGTGATAAAACTTTGGAATCCATTTAGGAATGTATTTTGTATTAAAATAAAGACCTTTTTCCGATAACATAACCTTAAAATTGTTTACTATATCGGGAACAATCAGCTCATCAGCTTGAATCAGTTCATTTGGTTCATGATTTATAATTTTTTCATCGGGAATGCCGAACATTTCGAGTGCACCTTTTTGGAAAGGTTCTGTATTATTGATTACGTAATAATCTACATTAAATCCCGACTCTTTAACCAGATGCATTTTAGGAAAAATTTCTATTAACCAGTGAAAATAATTAGCATTCAACGGATCAACAGAAAAAATTGCAACACTTCCATTGATTTTTTTTGGATTTTTAAATCTTCTTTTTCTTTTATTTCTTAAAGGATGATCAGGCTCGGGAGTATAATTTGTAAGAGGCATGTCATCCGATGTCAAAACTAATCCATTTTTTGTATAGCATTTTCCGTTTTTGATTTTTCTAACGTAAAAAGGTGGTAAATAATGTGTTGCACCTTGAAAACTTTCAGGAACTTCTTCATCTTTAGACAATGGAGCAAAATATTCAATGGTTTCAGGTTGATAAATTAATTTTTCCTCACATAAAGCAGGGTTTTTCCTCATCCAATCCATAACATTTATACTGCCAACTTTTTTTAAATCTTCTAATATACTCAACATTTATTTCAACTCCAATTTTTATAGATAAATTTCTTGTACTCGCTCTTTGTATTATCTATAATTATAAAGAATAAAGTAACAAAAAAATCATAAAATGGCAAAAACAAAGAAAAATCTTGCAATAGTTATTGGTGCTACAGAAAACATGTCGTTTGCTGCGGCAAATGTTGTTATGAGCATTAAAAATACATCTGGTAACATTGTTGATGAAATTATAATTCTTCATAGTGGAATTACAAAAAAAGACCAGGAATTAATGAAAGCTGTTTTTAATTGTCGTTTTATTGACTATAAATTTCCTGAAGTGGAAGATGATACTTTCAAAAATACTCATTTTTACAGATATAGCATGCTTGCTTATTCTCGTTATGAAATTTTCAACTGGCTTGATGAATTTAAAAACATCATCTGGCTTGACATAGATATCCTTGTAAAGAGAAATTTGCAGGAATTGCTTGATCATGTAGATGGCGATATGGGGATGTTTCAGGAAAAACATACTTTTGGAGGTCTTTTCCTTACTCCGGATCCAAAATTTGATAATGATATGAAGTTTTTTAATACAGGCGTAATTTTATATAAGGATACACTTCCTAATTATCAAATTTTAACTGACTGGTGTTATCAAAAAACTCGAGAGCTTGCGGAAAATCTGTCACTTCCAGATCAAGCAGTTATTAATCTGATGTTTCAAACTTTTCCAGAAATAAAAATTCGTCCTATAGACAGAAAATTTAATTGTCATCCATCAGATAAAAATGTTAAAAATGCTGCAATTATTCATGCTTATGACTCAGATAAATTTTGGAATTATTACTATAACTTTAAAGAATGGAATCAAAACTATAAACAATGGCTTAAAATGGGCGGTTCTGCATTTACAGGAGTTAAGGCACATATAACTTATGTGTGGATAAAAAAATATTTTCCTATGGCACCCAATCCTTTCAGGCAGACAGGAAAGTTTTTTGTTTATATGCTTAAGCTTTTAATTGGTAAAGAAAAGCGAGAAAGATGGTATTAAAAGGCTAGTTTATGTTTGAAACACCAATTTTATTTTTAATATTTAACCGTCCTGGGACGACGGAAAGAGTTTTTGAAGCTATAAAAGCACAAAAGCCTAAATATCTTTATGTTGCCGCTGATGGACCAAGAGTTGATAAGGACGAAGAAGTTGAGAAATGCAGGCAGACAAGGGAAATAATTAATAAAATAGATTGGGATTGTGAAGTTAAAACTCTTTTCAGAGAAGATAATCTTGGATGTAAAATAGCAGTTAGTTCTGCAATAAATTGGTTTTTTAAAAATGTAGAGGAAGGAATTATTCTAGAAGATGATTGCTTGCCCTCAAAAAGTTTCTTTAATTACTGTGAAATTCTACTTGAAAAATACAGGCATGATACAAGAATAATGCACATAAGCGCAGAAAATCCACTTGATACAGGTTTTGGGGAAGGGAGTTATTATTTTTCACAAATTCCTCATATATGGGGATGGGCATCTTGGAGAAGGGCGTGGCAAAAATATGATGTAGAATTCCACAATTTTGAGAATTTTATCAATGATAATCTGATAGAAAATGTTTTCTCTGAGGAATATGTCCAAAAATACTGGAATAAAATATTTTCAAGAGTTAAAGATGGCAGGATAAATACATGGGATTATCAATGGACTTATGCGTTGTTTGTAAACAATGGACTTAGTATCAATCCAAATAAAAATATGATTTCAAACATTGGTTTTGGGGTGGAAGGAGCGACTCATACATCTGTAGCAGAGAAATGCGCTAACAGACAAACTTTTGAAATAAATGAAATAATTCATCCCGGATTTATTTTGCCTGATAAAACGACTGTTAATTTGATTTTGAAAGAACGTTATGACTTATTTAAAAAAACTCCTTTATTTATATTTAAGCGTGAAGTTTCAAGAATTATAAAAAAGTCGGCAAAAAATGCTTAAAAACCCTATTAATTATGTAGAAACAAGTTTTTATCAAAAATATTTTTCACAGCGCAAGGTTGCTCAGAAAATTTATGAAAACTTTGTTTTGCTGTATCTAAAAAAATACCCAAAAAATTCCTCTGTAAGTCAAGAATTTAAAAACATACTCCACATAAATACTGCTGTGGGCAAAGGTGGAGCGGCTAAAGTTGCTTATACCTATCTAAACAAAAATCTTAACACAATTGGATTTAATTCAAAGCTTTTGGCAGGAATGATTTATTGCAAGCAAGAACCTGATATGGCTTTAATTGAATGTAAAAACCTGAATCTACATAAGCTTTTACATAAATACCAAAAGAATTTTGGATTATTAGACTTTTATAACCTTGCAAGTTTTGATATACCTGAATTAGAAATTTTTAAAAATGCAGATATAGTGCATTTTCATAATTTGCACGGCTCTTATTTTTCACCGTTTATGTTGCCGCAATTAACTTCTTTAAAGCCTACTGTTTGGACTTTACACGATGAACAAACTTATACAGGTCACTGCGCTTACACTTTTGACTGCGAAAAATGGCGAACAGGTTGCGGAAATTGTCCTGATTTAAATTTTTATCCAAAAATCAAAAAAGACACTACAGAATTTCTCTTAAATACAAAGAAAAAAATTTATGATATGTCTGATTTTACAGTTGTTTGTCCTTCAAATTGGTTGGCGAACAGGGCAAAACAAAGCATTTTGCAAAACAAAGATATAAGAGTAATTTATAATGGTATTAACGAAAAAGTTTTTGTAAATACAAGTAAAATCGAAGCTAGAAAAGCATTAAACTTGCCATTAGATAAAAAAATTCTTATGTTTAGTGCAAGTGGAAGCATAAAAAATCCTCAAAAAGGCGGAAAGTATGTATTTAAAGCTTATAATATGTTGAAAGATAATGGAAATTTATTATTTTTAAATATAGGCGGAGGAAACTCCCCTAAAATCAGAAAAAACTGGATAGATGTTCCATACATAAATGATGAAAAAACTATGGCACTGTATTATTCTGCATCTGATTTGTTTATTTATCCCTCAATGGCAGAAACCTTCGGATTAGTTATTGCAGAAGCAATGGCTTGTGGAACGCCTGTTGTATCTTTTAATAACACCGCGATTCCTGAAATAATTGACCATATGCAAACAGGCTATCTAGCAGAAAATAAAAACAGCGAAGATTTTGTAAACGGAATACAAATCTTTTTAGAAAATGAAGAATTAAGAAAACAAGCAGCCATTGTTTCACGGCAAAAAATTGAAAATAGTTTCACTCTTGATAAAATGATTGATAATTACATTAAGCTTTATTATGAAATTTGGAAAAAATTTAAGTATATGCAATCAGCATAGTTTCGTAAACAGGAGAAGAAGGATTAAATTTTTTAATCATGAACTTATAGTTTAATCCCAGATTTTCTATAAGAGGTTTTGTTTCAAAAAAATCTTTAGGATGGTGATATATAGAAATTAACAATGCCGGTTTAAACCGATTAATAGTATTTATAGCTCCATTAATCGCTTCCAATTCGTTTCCTTCTATATCAAGTTTTATTAAACCCGGATTTAAATTATTTTTTTCAACAAATTCATCAATAGAAGTAGTTTTAATTATAGTTGGATTATGTGAATTTTTAGGATTAACAACTAGGACGCTCTGACAAAATTCTGTAGGATAAAGATTTATTTCATCATCTTTGTCACTTAATCCTAAATTTATAGGAATTATTTTGTTTTTAAGATTATTTAGCTCAATAGTTTCTTGAAGTTTATTGAAATTTGATTTATCAGGTTCAAAAGAATAAATATTTTTTTTTGTATAATCATTGAAAACTATTGCAGAATCTCCTACAAAAGCCCCTCCATCTATAATATCTCTGTCTTTTATAAATTTAATAATATTATCCGGTAAAATTTTTATTCCATGTCCGTATTTAAAAATTGAATCTTCATAATAATATCCTTCAGGAAGTTTATACTTATTTTTATCAACAGAAAATATTTCTTTTTGTTCTGAAATTTCTTCAGTAGAGAAAAAATCATCAACTTTATAAGTATAACTGGTTTTATATTTTTGACAGGGAAGAAGAAAAACATACCTTTCAAAAATTTTATCAATGGTTTCTATACTTTCGTTATCAAGATTAGCTTTCATAATATTCATTTTTTCTTTTATTGAAAAATAATTCTGGTAATAATATTCCTTCCATAAATCTGACCAAACATTTACGCCTATTTCGGATTCAAAATTTCCAAAAAGCTTTTTATATTGCTTTTTTATAAATCTTGAATATTCTTTTTTAATTTGTCTAATAGTTTTCATATTTTTATTACCTTACATATCAAGAAACTGCATTTCCTGAGGAGCTCCTGTAAAATGAAGGAAATAGGAATTTTTAAACACAGCATCAATACAAAGCTTTTTAATTTCATTTTTACAAAGAAAAGATGGTTTTTTCGTATCTAATTCAAGTAAAAAAGGATAATAAATAGCTTTTTGAAACTGTAATAGAATATTGAACTTATCATCTATCCAGTATTCAAGATTATTTTTCAATATTTCGTATGAAAGAGGACGCATTTCATAATTTAATCCCTTTTCTTCATAATTATAATAAACATTTTCCAAAACTTCTTTATGAATATGTGGGTTAAAAACCATTACGCCTGTCTGTATAACATCTTCAAAATCACATTCTATTCCAAAATTTTTATAATAAGCCTTTGCTCCATAATTAATGACCGGATTATAGTTAAGATTTGTCCAATGTTCATACATTCTAGAAAGTGCTCTATTATATAATTCTCTTGAAGGAGATGCAAATTCGTTTACGGCTCCGATTTTATCTTCGGGTATATTTTCGCAAATATCAGGTGCCTCTGGGTTTATTATAATATCTGTATCGAGCCAGACAATATTTTCATAATTTTTAGACCAATTTTGGCTTAAAACTAAGCATTTTTGCCATGCTACACATCTGCTTTTACCAAAATCAGAATTATCCCAGAGGTCTTCACAAATTATTAAATCATAACCGTATTTTTCCGCATAAATTTTCCAATTTTTATTACAAATATTTTTAACTATACGCGAAAATTTTTTGCCTATGGCAAGCGTAACTATGGCTTTTTTATTTTTCATAATTTGACCTTCTTGAAATCCATATTTTAATTATTATATGATGATATACTTAATTTAAGTGTAAATATTTTATAAATAAAGAAAAAATTATTCATGAAAATACTTTATGATACTGAAATATTTGATCTGCAAATATTTGGAGGAATTTCTTTATATTTTTCCAAATTATTTGATTGTTTTTCAAAAGATCAAGATGTTGATTTTACAATGCCCCTAATATATTCAGATAATCAATATATTAGGAATTCTGATTTATTAAAGTATATGAGTTTTTATAAACATAATTTTCCTTTTAGAAAGCAATTAACAAAGTTTTTTGCCCTTCAAAATGAGATTAATACTGTTAAAAATCTAAAAAAACAAGACTTTGACCTTTATCATCCAACTTATTTTAATTTAAATTTACTAAAGCATTTAAATAAGAAACCGTTTGTCTTAACTGTTCATGATATGACACTAGAAGTTTTACCTGAATATTTTATTTTTGATAAAAATGCTGAAAATACTGTCAAAACAAAAAAATATTTAATCGAAAATGCCTCAAGAATTATTGCAATATCAGAAAATACTAAAAAAGACATTTTGGAATTTACGAATGTAGATGAAAGTAAAATTGATATTGTGTATCATGGCAAACCTTTTGAATCGCTTGAAAAGACAGAAAATGTAGGCTATTTACCCGAAAAATATATTTTATTTGTGGGGCAAAGATCTAAATATAAAAATTTTGTTTCTTTTCTTATAGCTATTTCAGAAATTCTATTAAAAGATGAAAATTTATATCTTATTTGTGCAGGCGGTTTTAATTTTAGCAGGACAGAAAAAGAAATTATAAATTCTCTCAATTTAATTAAAAAAGTAATTTATACGGGTATTGAGAATGAAAATAAACTAATTGCTTTATATAAAAACGCTGTTTGCTTTATTTTTCCAAGCCTGTACGAAGGCTTTGGTTTTCCGATACTGGAATCTTTTCAATGCGGCTGTCCTTTAATATGCAGTAATACAAGCTCATTCCCTGAAATAGCAGGTGATGCAGCCTATTATTTCGATCCATATGATTCAGAATCAATTAAAAATGCTGTAAATAAAGTTTTACAGGATGACAATTTAAAACAAGAAATGCGGCAAAAAGGACATAAACAGGTAGAAAAATTTAACTGGAATAAAACTGCATCTCAAACCAAAGATGTGTATAAAAAAGTTATGAGTTTATAAAATGAAAATTAATAATATTGAAATAATTAATGATATAAAAAGATTTATTAATAAATTTTTATTTAATAAAACAACTCCTTCAGGTATTTTTAAAAATATTGAAGATTTTAAAAATAATTATAAAAAAAATTGCAATTTACTGATAACGAATGAAGAAACTCAAGTATCTGTAAAACCTCCGATTACTATTAATAAACACCTTCATGGGAATTTTTGCAGTGATATTTTAAAATATCCGACTGACTATATTATAGAGTTAAGTAATGAAAAAATTTATGGTGAAAATGGTCTGGTTATAGCTGATAATAAAGTTTTAAATAATTTCAATATTCTTTATGATCACATAGGAAATATTGAAAAATCAGATGTATTTACAAGAATAAATAAACCAAAAGTAAACCAAATTAATGGTTCAGTTGCTGTTATGACAACATTATGGGCTGACTTCTATTATCATTGGATGTTAGAAGTTTTGCCAAAGTTTCATATGCTTAAAGAACAAAATATTAATCCCGATTATTATCTTTTAAATATTCAAAATAAGTCTTTTCAAAAAGCCTGCCTTAAAGAATTGAAGATTCCTGAAGAAAAAATTTTAATAACAGATAAAAATACTTTTATTCAGGCTGAAAAACTAATAGTGCCTTCAATACCGGGATATACCGGACATAACCCGATGTGGGCAATTGAATTTGTGCGTTCAACATTTTTAAGAGATACTACACCGGACAATTCTTATCCTGCTAAAATTTATATTAGTAGAAAAAAAGCTTATTCAAGAAGATTTGTTAATGATGAAGAAGTTGAAACTATACTTAAAAATTTAGAGTTTAAGGAAATAATAATTGAAAATTATGACATATTTGAACAGGCGAAAATATTTTTTAATGCAAAAATTATATTTTCTCCTCATGGTGGTGGACTTACAAATATTATATTTTCCAGATCTAAAACAAAAGTTATTGAAGTTTTTTCTCCGGCTATGCCAATACCTTGTTATTGGAGCTTATGTAATGCCTTAAATATTGAAAATTATCATATTATGGCAGATGCACCAAAGAAAAAATTTAAAGCAAATGGCAAAAAATATACACCACAAGATATAATTCTCGATAAACAAATACTCAAAGATACTTTAAAACTTACAGAAAGGCTCAAATGAAAAAGAATCTTGCAGTAACTCTTGGTGCTACGGCAAATATGACTTTTGCACTTGCGTCTGTATTGATTGATTTTAAAAAAAATCTAAGTTGTGATTTTGATTTAATTATTTACCACAAAGATATTAGCGAAAAAGAACAAGGGTTATTAAATTCTATTATTCAAGCAAAATTTATAGAATATAATTTTCAGGATAAAACTACACGTGAAAAATCTTTAAATCGCTACACTTTGCTTGCATTTTCAAGGTATGAATGTTTTGATTTGCTAGATAAATACAAGAAAGTCCTCTGGCTTGATATAGATACAATTATTCAAAAAAATTTAACAAATCTTATTAATATCAATACTAGTAATGGAATCGCACTCTGGCAAAATATTGAACATAAAAATTCCTTTAATTTTGTTAATTCACCTGAAAAATATGATATGAGTGAGAATTATTTTAATACAGGAGTTATTTTATTTGAGGATAACTTGCCCCACAGACATAATCTAAAGAATTGGTGCTACGATAAAACTGTTGAATGGGGTAAAAATCTTGTATGTCCTGATCAAGCTGTCTTGAATATGATGTTTCAGGAATTTGATATAGAAGTATTTAAACTTGAAGAAATATATAACTGTCATCCAGAACGCCCTATGCTTCCAGATGCTATTATAATACATCCTTACGCTGAAGAAAAGTTTTGGAATTATTACTATAACTTTGAACAATGGAACAATAATTATAAAAAATGGCTTAAAATGGGCGGTTCTCCTTATGCTGGAAAAAAGGCAAACTTTATAGATAAAGCTCTAATAAAGTTTAAGAAGAAATATTTACCTCAAGCTCCTGACCCTTTCCGTCACACAGGTAAATTTTTAAAATACTTTTATGAACATAATTTCAGGAATCCAAAATGAAATTTAGCAGGAAACTTAAATATTGGATTAAAAGAAAAAAATACACTGCACCAGAAGGGTATTATCGTAATGCTTATGAATTTATTAATAATTATCCCGAAAATAAATTAATTCAGTTAATTGCCCCTGAAACTGTTTCTTTTAATGAGCCTAAATTTTATAAGGAAGAAGATACTTTAAAAATAATACCTATTGACGAAGTCACATATCCCGAAGATTTTGTTCTTATATTAAAAAACGGCAGAGTGTGGGGTGAAGAAGGTATAGTGATTACTCCTGATAATAAATTAATAGCAGATAAAATCAGCTATGCTGATATGGAAAATCACAGGGCATATTACAATTATAAAATTCCCAAAACACAATATATTAAAGGGAATGTGGCAATAATTGCATCTGTGTGGGCAACCGGTTATTATCACTGGTTTATAGATATTATTCCAAGATTACATCTTTTGAATAAATCTGAAATAAAAATAGATAAATACATAATTAACTCTTTGGAAAGAGATTTTCAGCTTAAATTTTTAAACCTTTTTGATATAGACAAAGAAAAATTGATTTTTATCAATGATAAAACACATATACACGCAGAAAACTTAATAGTGCCATCGTTAAACGGAACTTGCGGAAATCCGGCACCTTGGATATTTAGATTTTATAAAGAAAAATTTAACATACAACCTGATGCAAAATTCCCTGAGAAAATTTATATTTCCAGAGAAAATGTGGCTCAGCGAAAAATAGTAAATGAAAACGAACTTATATCAATGCTATCAAAAAAAGGATTTGTAAAAATCAAACCGGAAGATTATTCAATTATTGACCAATTTAAAATCTTTGCCTCTGCAAAAACAATAATTTCAGCACATGGAGCCGCACTTAGCAATATTATTTTTTCACATCAAAATACTAAATTAATCGAAATTTATCATCCAGATTACATGAATTTGATTTATTATAAAATGAGTCAGATTAATAAACTTGATTATCATTATTTTATCGCTCAAAATGCTGGTGATAAGCAGGAACAAAACATGTATGTAGATTTAGATGTTCTGGAAAAAGCTCTATGAAAATATCAATAATTACAGTAACATTTAATGCTGAAAAAACCATTGAAGACAGCCTTAAAACAGTTTTATCTCAAACTTATCCCAATATTGAACACATAATTATTGACGGAAAATCCACAGATAATACATGTGAAATAATCAAAAAATATCAAGATAAAATAGCACATTTTATGAGCGAAAAAGATACAGGCATATTTAATGCAATGAATAAAGGAATAAAACTGGCTACAGGAGATATTCTTTTTTTCTTAAATGCCAACGATTATCTCTTTGATGAAAATGTCATTTCGGATGTGATCAGTTTCTTTAAAAAAACTGGTGCAAACATGGTTTTTGGCAATATGTCTTTTGTTAATGACAACGGAATTGAACAGGAAAGGCGAATTTATAGCGATGTAGATAAACTTTTTTGGATAAACGAATGCGTATGTCATCAGGGAATTTTTTATAAAAAGAAAGTTTTTGAGATTTGTGGCGAATATAACGAAAATTACCAACTGACATCTGATTATGACATGAATTTAAAAGTGCATATAAAACATAAAATGAAAGTAAGATATTTTAACCGTGTTATTTCGAGATTTACTTTAGGAGGACAGAGTAATTCTCATAACAATAAGCAACTACAGCAGAAACTAATTCAGGAAAAAAATGAAATTTTAAATACATATTTTAATTCTGTTGATTTCAAAATGAATAAAATATTAAATAAAACATTTCGTTCAATTGCAAGAAATCAGCACGCACGAAAAGTTGCAGGTAAGATTTTTGGATTTAACTTATAACAAGCTTTTTCACATATTTTTCATAAGTTTGTGCAAATTCTTTAATTCGATGAGGTAATTGTTCTTTTGCAGTTTTTTCAAGCTCAAAATTCGAACCGTAAACAGAATTTTGCCATTTATCTTTTAAAATTTCTGCCAAATGTTCTGAATTTTCAGGATTAAAATATGTTGCATCAGATGGATTTTGTTCCCTATGAACAGGCAAATCTGAAAGTATAATTTGTTTTCCCATACTTTTGGCTTCTTCTACCATAGTATTCCAACCCTCAAAAAGAGAAGGATTAATGAGAGAAATGCAATTACGCATAAAAAATAAGACTTCATTATAATTAACAAATCCTAAAATTCTTATATTGTCATAAAGATTATTTTGTTGAATGTAATTTTGTAAAGCTTGAGCTTCTATTC
>Ga0209417_1004172_pt1 | contig 17701 bp, 21 predicted proteins | sample RifGroF2_FD_184002 | JGI IMG/M metagenome (GOLD analysis project Ga0209417, IMG submission 184002) | Groundwater microbial communities from Rifle, Colorado, USA - Groundwater F2 (SPAdes) (version 2) | ecosystem: Environmental > Aquatic > Deep subsurface > Groundwater | place: Rifle, Colorado... | reverse complement strand
GATGGCGTAGGCGTCCTGACCCCGGAAGGGGCCAGCGATGTAGACGACCTTCATCGGGGGCCCCCAGCAAGATCCGCCCAGCACCAGGCCCCGCCCGCGAAACGGATGACCCCAGCCTTCTTCAGGGTCTGGCGACCCCGGTCGACCATGCGGTCGAGGACCGCCCGGACGTAGCTCTCGGGCTCAACCCAGGCCATGCACTTGCTCCGCACATCCAGATGGCGCACGGTGTGCTTCCCCGGGGCCACGGTGGCGACAGCCACCTCCACGACGACCTCGGCCGTCATGGGTTTCCCCATCACGGTCCAGGTCTTGCCCTTGTTCTGATCGTACCAATCGGTCAGGGTCACGTTTCAGCTCCTTGTGTGACAGCATCCATGTGGCGCTGGACATCACCGGCCGGCATGTCCAGCACCTTGGGGGCCCAGATGAGGTCGGTCCGTCCGGCACCCCCGGCTACCCAGACCGACCAGACATAGTTCGAGAAGTCCTGGCCCGTCCCGTTGAACCGGGGGCGCCAGGGGAGGCTGATGACGAAGTCGGGCTTCCTGGGCAGGCGGTCCACCCAAGTCTGCAACCACCCCGTGCGGGACAGCACGCAGCACATCGTCCCCATCTTGTCCGCGAAGCTGATGCCCCGCTCGACGAACTCCTGCAAGAGCACGAAGGGTGGATTCATCACGCACCAGGTCCCGGCTGGGCACAGGGGCTCCCAGGGGACCAGGAGGGAGTCCACCCCAGCGATGCCCGGGATGCCATCTCGGTCCAGGTACTTCTGCATGGGAGCCCGCAGCTCGAGCCCCAGTACCTGCCCCCCGGTGGCCCGACGCCACCAGTGAAGCAGGAGCCCTGTCCCGGCACAGGGGTCCAGGGCCGTCACAGGCCCTGGCTGCATGGTTCGAGTCAGGGCATACAGCGCGCCGCTGGTCGTGGGGTAGTAGTCGGGCTTGACCTTCCCCTCGTCATCATGCTTCGACCGGCGGCGCGGGGGGCTCACAGCTGCAACCCGCCCGTCAGGACGAAGGCCCGACCCAGCCAGGCGGCGTCAGCCGGGTTGTCAGACATCTCGATGTCCCCGACGAGGTGCTCCTTGGCTAGGGCGATGGACATGGCCTTGGCCCCCTCGGTGTCCTGGGGCCACACGAACTTCTGCCCGCCCAGGGTGTAGCTCTGCTGGATGACGGAGCGCCACTCCGAGGGGGTGAAGCGCTTCCACTCCTTGGCCTTTCTGAGGATGCGCATGGTGGCGCAGGCCACCCCCCGCTGCTCGGCGAGGATGAGGGCCGTCTGCTTGTTCTTGTCAACGTGCCCGGCCTCGATGACGAAGCCCTCGATGTTGGGGACAGCAGCCTCGAGGGCAGCCTCGAAGCTCTCGTAGCGCATGGGCTTCTGGGCGCTGAGGTGTGGGTTGCGGGGGTACACCCGCTCGACCGTCCAGGGGACCTTGGTCTTGGTGCACTTGACCTCGACCAGCTCGATCAGGGTGTGGCCCAAGAACAGGGCCACACCAGTGGCTGCCTTGGCGATGTCCAGTGCCACCCAAGCTGGCATACGGCCTGGGATGAACTTGTCGAGGTTGACGACTTCTTCGGGCATCTCGGTCACTTCCTATGCAGGGGGATGGGCTTGGTCTTGTACTGACCCTTGTAGGGGTCGTGCTTGTCGTGGGTGTCACCGGGGGAGTACCAGCCCTCGGCGGTGTCAGCGTGCATGAAGAGCCCGCAGCAGCACTCCACGCTGAGGAGCCCCCTGGAGGGGTAGTAGTGGTCGCGCTGGGTGCCCTTGATGCGGCCCAGGAAGAACTCCCCGTACACCCATCCCAGCACCTCCCCGCACACGCAGTGCACGGGAGTGGTGTAGGGCAGGAGCTGGTCGAAGGCCCGGCTCAGCTCGATGACCGTCATGGTCGTCCGCTGCATCGACACCTTCGGGATGCGTAGGGTCACGACTTGCGCCAGTCCAGGAGCCTGGCAACGTGCCCCGAGATGTCCTTGCAGGACGCCGGGCGGGACCCCTTGGCGATCCACAGCTCGGCGTAGTACCAGGCGTCCGCCCCCTTGCAAGCTGCAATCGAGCGGGGCCACACCCGCAGGACATGCTGGAGGAAACAGCGCACCGAACGCTCGGGGTCATCCCGCAGGGCGTCCGCCTCAGGCACGTCCGGGCCGCGGTAGGGGAGCCCTACACACATCCGGGCGTACCCTACGTGAAGTTGCAGGACGCCCCTGGCGGACCCCCCATCGCAGCTACCTGTCTTGCAGATGTCGTCGTGGATCATGTAGGCGGCCTCGCCACACCAAGCAGCCAGGCTATTGCCTCGAAGGGGGTGTCCCTCGCCAATGCCTGCTGCCTCCTCTGCACGCAGCATCTGCAAGGCCACCTCGGGCTTGAAGTGACGCACCGTGGCAAGGCTGCACTGGTGGGCAGCCGTGAACACAAGCTGGGCCTCCTCCGGCTCAGGGTCCATTGGGTACCCAGGCAGGGGGTGGATGGGGGCCCGACTGATGGCGGCCAGGGGGCTGCCGACTTGGGCTAGCTCATCTACGGGCAGCACCAGACCCCCAATGACAGGGGGTGGGCTGGGGTACGCCACTCCGCCCTGGAAGATGGCGGCGAGCATCAGAACCACCAGCACCACGAGGACACCGGCAACCAGTAGGGTCTCGAAATCATGTCGCCTCATGCAGCACGCTCCTCAGGCAGGCCACCCATGCAGTTCATCATGAATGCCTCGGTGATGGTGGGGATGTCACGCAGCACCTGCATGGCATCCCGGCGCAGCCGGATGTACTCCGGGTCGGAGTCCTTGAGGTCGGGGTAGGGGATGTTGGTGATGTCCCCCAGCACCCCGAACTTGTCCCAGGTTCCGGCCACGAAGAGGTTGAGCTGGGTCAGCAGCAGCTCTGCCCAGGCGGGTGGCTTGGGCATCCCGGTGCACAGCCACAGGTGCACAGCGTCCAGGGTCCCGGCACGGGTGTCGATCTCGTCCCAGATCATGTCGGCCTTGACCGTCGTGTTGGACCTCTGAACGCTGTCCGCCAGGATGTACCCACCCTGCTTCAAGTGCTGGGTGATGGTGGCCCGGTACCAGCTCCGGGGCCCGGTCTGGATGACGACGTCCACCCGGGTAGGACTGAGGATGATGCCCACGTTCATGCCCAAGCTCCCATAGCTTCGTCGACCGAATCGACCACCCGCACGTCGTGTCCTTCCTTCATCATGGCCCGGCGCCGCTCGAGCCCGTGGTCCTCGAGGAAGCGGTCGCCCCCATCCGCGATGTCAAAGACGTAGACCACCTTCTTGGCGGCCGTGACCCGCATGACTCGGCCGATGCGCTGGAGCACCTGGATGATGCTCTTCCCACACGCCCCGTTCACTGCCGACTGCAGCTCCGGGATGTCGATGCCCTCGTTGAAGACGACGCTGGCGATGATGATGTCCACCCGACCCTGCTTGACCTGGGTGGCTGCTGTCTTGCGCGTGGCCTGCGACACCTTGCCATCCACGAACATGGTGGAGAACTCGGACTTGGCCAGCAGCTTCTCCAACATGACTCCCTGGGCCCGGTCCTTGAAGAATACGATGCAAGGCTTGGGGGCTCGCAGGGCTAGCTGCGCCACCATCCGGTTGCGAAGGATGGACTGGACCACCCCGTGGGAGTAGCTGGTCTGGAACTCCTTGCCGTAGGACCGGCGCCCCTCGAGGGGGTGCTTGAAGGTGATGAAGCTCACCATGGGCCTGGCGAGGATGCCTGCTGCGATGAGCCGAGCCGCAGGGATCTCGGCGATGATGTCCCCGAAGAAACTCACGGCCAGGCAGGAGCGCTGGTCGCTGCGGTCCAGGGGGGTAGCGCTGAGCCCGATGCGCCAGTAGGCGTTCTTGCACCGGGCCAAGACCGCAGAGTGCGTGGCAGCTGGGCAAACATGAACTTCATCTCCAATAACTCCGTCCACTTGCGCGGCCCAGGCCAGGGCAGCAGGGTGGGTTTCCATGGACGCATAGGTCGCCGTGGTCACCCGACGAAGCTCGCAACGACCGGAGGCCACGGCCCCTACTTGGTCAGCCCCGAGGAAGTGCTTGAGGGTGGACTCGAGCTGGGCCCGGATGCCCTCCCGGTGCACGATGACCAGCCACTTCGCTGTGAGGGTAGCGGCCGTGATGGCAGCAGCCACCCTGCTCTTGCCCGAGCCCGTGGCGGCCTTGATGATGCCCACCCCGAAGGTCAGGGCGGCGTCGGTGACTTCCAGTTGGTGCGCCCACAGGCCCCAGCCGGCGTAGACACTGCGGTCGACGATGCTGGGGGCAGGCCCCCGGTGGTCCCCCACCGTCACGTTGAAGCCCTGGCGGGTCAGGCCCGTGCGGACCTTGCTCAGGAGCCCCACGGGGAACGCCCCGGTGCTGGTGTCGTACTGGGGCATCGTGACCGAGCGGTGCTTCTTCCCGACCCAGATGCTGTAGTTGGCCGTGGTTAGCTCCCACACGGCCTGGATGGTAGGGGCCCAGTCAGAGGACTCGGCCAGGTAGATGAAGTCCTTGGCCATGGCCAAGGTGACGTTGATGCCATCCCCAACCCGGGGCTCAGCAGGGGTGCTGGCCATCAGGCGCACTCCAGCAGGGCCTGGAGCCCAGCGTTCTGGACCTCGGGCGATGCAGGGGCCGTCATCAGGTGCATCGCGATGGCGTTCATGATGGCCTCGCGGCTGGTGGCTTCAGCCGAAGCTACCCGCAGCGTGAGCGCCGCCTGGGTCTTCCGCCCACCGGCGGCCACCACCTTGATAGCCCCCGACGCGGAGCCCGAGCGGGAGTACACCGGGTACGGGTTCATGGCGTGGGCCGTCGTGGGCTCCACGTCCTTGCCCAGGAAGACAGGGTGCGGGATGACGGTGCGTCGCACCGAGGCGTTAAAGGTGTCCACGATGAGGACCGACCCATAGGGGTCATCGCCCACAGCCGGCGACGCATCCGCGAACCCCGTGGGGCAGAGCGCACCGATCTGCACAACGGTGCCCTCAGGGACCGACCACATCTTGTGTTGGTGCCAGTCACCCGACACGTAGAGCGATGCCCCCGTGTGCCGCATGATCTGGCGCACGTCGTCCAGATACAGGGCCCCCTTGGTGTTCTTCAGGAAGGCAGGGGTGTCGTTGTCCCAGATGCCGTGGTGGGCCACCACGGTGGTGCCCGTCATCTGGGCCAGGCCCTCCACGAGGGTCTCCTCGTCCCCTGCTGGGGCCATCACGCAGGCCCCTTCGTACCCGTGCTGGGGGTCGAGCACACACGAGACGATCGCGATGCGGTCCACGTTCAGGAGGGCACCGACGGGAAGGATGGCGTCCTCCATCCCGGTGGTACGGTCGTGGTTGCCCACGACGATCACGACCCGGCGGTTGTAGTGCACCAGTAGCTGCATGACCGCGGACATCACCGCCGGGGTGGGCATGTCCTTGTGGAACAGGTCCCCTGCGATGACGAAGGCGTCTACCTCCTCGGAGGCTGCCACGGACAGGGCATGCTCGAGCACGTTGACCGCGTCGATGTCGCGGGTGGTGAGCCCACTCCCAGTGGGGGAGGCGTAGCGCGTCAGGTTCCCGATGTGGCAGTCAGCAACGATGGCCAGCTTCATCTCAAGCCCCTCGTAGGTTCCGCGAGACCTTGGCAGGGAAGTAGACCACCGTGGGCTTCTCCACTGCCAGGAACTGCCGGATGATGGACACGAGGCCCACGGGCAGCTTCTTCTCGGTGACGGACAGGTCATGCCCCTCGGGGCAGACCAGGATCTTGCCAGGCTTGCCCAGCTCGGTCAGCACCTGGGTACAGACGTCCAGGTCCAGGACGTGGGGGGCGTATAGGTAGTGGGTGCTGCTCACGGGGTACCCCCTGCACAGGCACGCAGGGCCTCCAGCAGGTGGGGGGTGTCTCGCAGCTTCCTGAGCGCGTTGCCACGGCCCACCCCCAGCTTCTCCCCGCCCAGGGTGAAGGTGTTCCCCTCCAGCACGACGAGGCCGGTCTCGAGGCTGTAGTCGAGGAGCCAGGAGGCGTTGTCGAAGCCCGACCCAGCCAACAGGTCGACCGTGGCCTTGCGCCAGGGGAGCCCCACCTTGTTCTTGATGAACTTGATCTTGATCTGCCTACCGATGTCCTCCTCCCCCTGCTTGATGAGCGTTGCTGTGCGTAGGTCGATGCGGATGCTGGCAGCAAACTTCAGGGCGTTGCCACCCGGGGTGGTCTCAGGAGACCCGAACACCACCCCGACTTTTGATCTGAGCTGGTTGACAAACAAAACGATGGTACCGTGCTGGCTGGCAGCAGCAACGATTTTGCGCATGGCCTTGCCCATCAGCCGGGCCTGCAGGCCCACCTGGTTGGTACCCATGTCCCCGTCCAACTCTGCCTGGGGAGTGAGGGCTGCTACGCTGTCGATGATGACCAGGGCCGCGCTGCCACTCGTGCAGATGTCAACCAGCATGTCGAGCCCGGTCTCGGCTGAGTCTGGCTGGATGAGCAGCATCCGGCGCATGTCGATGCCGAGCTTCATGGCATACTCGAGGTCGGTGGCATGCTCAGCGTCGATGAGCGCCACGGTCTCACCACGCTGGGTGAAGGCTGCTGCGATCTGCAGGCAGAGCGTGGACTTGCCGCTGGCCTCAGGCCCGAACACCTCAATGACCCGACCCTCGGGGAAGCCCCCCGGTCCCAGGTAGAGGTCGATGGCGTCGATGCCTGTCATCTTCCGGGGGACGCGTAGCCCCGTGGACATGTCGGCGACCACCTGGATGGCGCCCTTGTGCTTGGTCAGGAAGGCGTTGGTGGCATCGGACAGGACGACTGGCTCACCGGGGGCTGCCCCAGGTTGGCCCTTGGGCACAGCAGCCAGGGTGAAGGTCTTCTGCTGGGTAGGCTTCTTGGCCGGCTTGGCCTTGGCAGCGGGCTTCTTCACGGCCATGAGGTAGGACTCCAGGTATGAGGGGGCTCAAGCCCCGAGGTGTGGGGCCTCGGGGCTTGAGCTAGTAGGCCTACATCACTTGCTGATGGTGTAGGGGCTCACCGGCGGGGCCGCGAACTGCGGGGACGCCAGGGGCGGGGCCGCCTGGGTCGGGGGCTGGGGCAGGCCGTACTGGGCGTTGGGCAGGTTGCCGTGGCGCGGGCCGCCGAGCTGGGCGCCGCCCCCGGTGCGCGAGGTCTTCATCAGGGCCTCGACGACCTTGCCCGCGATGGCCTCGTAGCGGTCGAGGGCCAGCACCTGGTTCAGCGCCGGGATGTCGTTGAGCAGCATCGGCCAGTCGGGGTTGATGTTGGCGATGGCCGAGAGCGGGAGCGGGCAGTCCTTCGGGTAGAGGTCCACCTTCCACCAGGGGCTCGCCTGGCTGCCGTCACCCTTGTCGATGACCGCACAGCGGCCCAGTTCGGGGTGGCTGAAGGGGAGCAGCTCGCCACGACCCGTGACAGCATCGGCGATGAAGATGCCCGTCGCGGGCTTCACGCTCTGGCTCCAGAGCATGTTGCGGAGGGCCGGGGAGATGTCGAGCACCTGCGGTGCGCCGGTCTTGGCCCGCAGCACACCCTCCGGGCTGACCTCGAGCATCAGCACGTTGGCGTATAGCTTGAGGCTGACCTCCTTCTTGCGGCGCTCGTCGTCGTCTACGTCGCTGCGGACCTTGAGGATGTTCAGCTCGCGGCAGATGGGGCAGCTGAAGCGGAACTCGCGGTCGAGGCTCTCCGGGCAGATGACCGTGCCGCCCTTGCCGTCGCCCTTGTCAGGGACGAAGTGCTGCTTCACGGGGATCCAGAGCAGGCCCCGCATGTTCGGGTGCGGGGGGAGGAAGCGCACGATGTTCCGCCCCTTCTCGAAGTGGACGAAGTTCGACACGTAGGCGTGCTTCTCGTCCTCCTCGGCCTGGGCCGCGGGGTTGAACTCGGTGTAGTACGTGGGCAAGTTGGTCTCGGACATCTTGTGGTCTCCGGTCGTGGTTGTGCTAGGCACCTTTCAAGCAAGGACAGGATCAGGGAGCCATCATCATGGCTCGGGCGTCATCCCGCAGGAGCGCGCTGAGCATCGTGAGCTGCTCGCGACGGATGTCGATGACGTGGAACTCGGCGCGGGCCACTTCGGCTTCGGCCTGGGCGAGGCTCAGGGCGTACTCCGACTGGGCCACGGCCTCCATGGCACCCTTCACACTGGGGTCGTTGGCGACGACAGCCTTCGCGGCATCTCCCGTGAGCTTCTTGCCAGCCATCTCGAGGGCGTCCCGGGCGGTCACCTCGACGATGGCCTCGCGCTCCTTCAGGTAGCGGGTGGCCTGGGCCACGGTGGCCCTGCCGAGGGCGATGTTGTTGGCGGCGCGGACCCGGAGGTCCCGGGCGGCCATGGCGTCACGGATGAGGTCGTCGTAGGCCTGGGCGATGCTGTCTTTGGTCAGGTCCATGGGGTTCTCCAGAAGGTGAGGCGACGGTACAGAAAGATTTTCTGAGTAGCTAGAAATATTTTCTAGAGCTGGAAAGATTTTCTAGGGGTGCATCGGGGGGATGATGGCAGGGTGCTCTGTGGGCTGCTCGAGCTGGGGTTGTTGGGTGACATCCAGCTTCTCGATGATGTCGTAGACCATGAAGTTGGACACGCAGTGGGTAGCCTGCCCGAACGTCAGCCAGACGAGCCAGATGAGGACCAGAGGGTGAGCCTTCACCCCCCATCCCCTGTCCGAAGGATGGCGTTCACCATGGAGTCGAAGATAGCTCGCGAGAAGCCACCAGGGACGCGCGGGGGTCCATCCTGGCGAGTGCAGACGTCCTGTGCCAGTCTGGCGTGCTCCCAGGTTCGGTACACATACTCGGCTCGCTCCAAGGCAGTAGCCCCTGCCGAGGAGGTCACCTTCTCGGCATAGGCAGCCTTCTGCCGGTGGTAATCCTCGGCGGCCCCTTGGCAGTAACTCGTGTACCTCTGCGTGATGCCAGCCTCCGCCTCAGCCTTGGAGTCGAAGGGCACGCCGGGCCAGACGACACCGTCGATGGTGTAGACGACGACCCAAGCGCCGCGGTCGTTGAGTGTGGGCCCTGAGTGCGTGATCATCTCGCACCCCCAAGCGCCTTCTCGACCCCCTGCCACCGCTCGACCTGGGCGGCGGCGTGGCGTCGGGCGCAGGCGATGGCGGTGGCGCGGGCGGTCATGGGGGTCACTGCCCTCGCCGCAAGGCGCTTGCACTGTCCGATCTCGCAGCGACGCTCCCATCCTGGGTAGTCGTAGTCCTCACCGGGACGCGCCATCATCCGGGTACAAACCGTGCACCATCTGTATTTCGTCATTGCGTCATCGACGATGGCGGCCTGCCTTCTGCCGCGCGTACCCTTGGCGATGCGCCCCGCGCAGCAATGGCAGTCGTGTGCCTTGCGATACGTGATGATCTTGTCTGACAGGACTTCGGCGTCGTCGAAGTCCCCATCGAAGGGGTCGAACCCCAGCGCCATAGCCTCCTCACGGCCAGTCAGTGCCTTCACGGCCCCACCTCCCGCGCCGCCGCATCCCAGGCCACCAGCGCCTCTGCGAGCCGGTACACGTCGCGCGAGTGCACGCCCGCAAGCCCCGGCCCGTCCGGGTGGCGGGCGGTGTCGACGATCTCGCGGGCGCGGAGGGTGAGGGTGGTCGCGAGGTCGAGGCGGGACTCGAGTCCCATGACATCAGCTTTGAGCCGGCGGGCGTAGCTCTCCCAGGCGACGGCCATGGTCAGGCCGACATCTCCGGTGGGCCACCTCGTGTTAAGGCCTCCCCTGTCCCACCAGATTTCCCACCCGGACCCGAGCGGGTGGAGCGTGCCTGTGATGATCTCCCCGTGGTCGATGCCATAGACGACAGAGCCCGTGGTCACTTGCATGTCAGGTCTCCTTGTGTTGGGCGATCAGGAACTTGGCGTCGTTGAGGTCGTACTCGTCGATGTCATGCACGGCGGCGAGCAGCTTGGCCCCGAAGAACTCGATGTCAACGAAGTTGTCGGGGGTGATGTCCCCGCCTGCCAGCCACCTGTTGATGGTGGCGGCGTTGATGAGCGTCTTCTTGACGGTGGCCTTCACCCCCACCAGCTCCACACACCGGCGAACGAGCAGGTGGTGGTAGGTCAGGCCCCCAGGCACAGCCTTGGCCTTGGGGGCTCGCACCGGAGGGCGGAAGTCTGGTGCCTGGTCGTAGGCCTTGGGGTCCACGGCCAGCTTGGCTTGCACCTGCTTGCGCTTCATCCAGGCGTTGGCCTTGGCGTTAGCCACCATGCCCAGGAGCCGCTTCTTGTGCTCCGGCCAGGCCAGGACTGCCAGCTGGAACCTCGAGCGCTGGACCCTGGCACCCGTGTCCGTCTTGAGCGTGACCCGGTTCCCGGCACGGGCGATCATCCTGTACCAGACTCCGGTGACCTTGGACCACAAGAAGGCTTCCTCGTCTGAGGCATAGTCGGTCGAGTACCCTGGGATGGCCCGCAGGGGTGGCACCACTTCAGGACTCATGGTCATCCTTGTATGCTCCTGACTGTGTGATTCCGTACCTGCTACGCATGCTAGCAAGCAGCTCTTGGGTAGCCTGGAGCTGAGCCTCTGCATCATCCAGGGCCTCAGCCCAGTTCTCACCCTGGATGCGGGCGTACTTCCTGGCAACTTCCTCCCGGGTGAGTACCCGCAGACGCTTGGTGGGGTCCCGCATCGTGTACGTTGCGAACCCAGGCCCCAGTGCAGGGCCAGGCACTGACCCCAGACGCCGCCGAGAATGCCAGTGACAGATGTGGCCACCAGAAACCTGTATCTCTGCGGCAGCCAGGATATCCCACCAGCCGATGTACCGATGACCGCGCACCCAATCTAACCGCCATCCCCAAGCCTTGCGTCGACACTGGGCCAGGACCGAGTCATGCAGCCGCATAAGTCACCTCCGGGTCGTACTTCTTCATGCTGCCCCAGGCGTACCCAACCTCGAAGTCCACCACCAGGGGTAGTGGGTAGGTCGGGTGCCCTGTCATCACGCGCTGCATCTCCCCCACCATGGCGTACACGTCGTGGGGCCTGCACTGGGCGATGATGCTGTCATGCACCGTGCCCAGGACATGCCGGTCAACGCAGTCCCGCACCCAGCGCTGGTCCAGCGTCACCACGCTGGCCAAACAGTAGTCCGAGGCGGCGGACTGGATGGGGTTGTTGATGGACACCCGCTCGTCTTTGCCCCGGCGCCCGTCTTCAGCCGGGAAGCCTGTGTCCCTGAGCTTGCGGACTCGAGCTGGCTCCCCGTTCCAGAACGCCCACGACTCCCCGCTCGACACGGCATTGCGCTTGGTCTCCGCAATCTTCGCCGTGAGGGTGGGGTGGGCCAGGTAGAAGCCCTCCACGATGGCCTTGGCCTGGTTGTAGCTGGCATGGATCTGCTCGGCCAAGGCCTTGACACCCTGGCCGTACAGGATGCCGAACACCGTCGACTTCGCAGCCGAGCGGTACATCGTGATGCCCTTCTCGTGCCTGGCCTTCACCTCCTCGGGGCTGAGGCCCCAGGCGGACTGGCCAATGCGCATCGCGGTCTGCAGGTGGATGTCCTGCCCGCTGCTCAGGGTCTCGACGAGGACTGGGTCCATGGACCAGTTGGCGGTGACCACGACCTCGAGGGTCTTGTAGTCAGCAGCCACCAGCACGTACCCAGGGTCAGGCACGAACCAGGACTTCACCAGCTTGCCTAGCTCCGAGCGCCCAGGTATCTGATGTGTGCTTGGGCCGCTGTTGTGGGACCAGACCCCCAGCGTGAGGTAGCTCTCGTCGTCATCTACCGTGAGGTCATATACTTCACAGCTGCTGCTACGATGGACCGACGTGTAGCAGACGTAGTCGACTCCCTCCGCTGCAAGGCGTGGACATTCAAGTGCCCTGCCCGAGTTAGCAGGGCCAGGTTGTCGATGGAGTTGTTCGCTGGGTCCCCGTCGATGTGGTGCACAACCATCGAGTCTGGAATGGGGTACCCCAAGAACTCCTGCATGACCAGTCGATGCTGCATGATCTTGCTGCCATCCTCCTGGCTGACGTACAAGTACCCCTTCATCTGATGGGTGTTGTGCTCCCCCTCGGTACCAATCCACCGGGCGCTCTTGGAGCCAGTCTTGCCTATCATGGGGTTCTTGTCCCCCATCTTGGCTGCCGACCAGCGCAGGCTGCGCAGCACCTTCCACTCCTCCTTGGGGAGGGTGCGCACAGCCGCCATCACGTTGTGGTAGCTCGTGCCCAGCTGATCTGCGATCTGGTACAGGTTCAGCATCTGCTCCAAGTCCCGGTACAGCAGCACAGCCATCGCGACGTTGACCGGGTCGGCCACCCAGCTCTTGGAAATACTCATGGGCGATGTCCTCCGTTCGCATCCAGGTACCATCAACAGATAGCAGTCGATGGGATCCGGTGCAAGTCAAAACATTCCCATTGCTGAGGTGCACGTCAAACGCTTGCTCAGTACCTACCAGCCATTGGTTAACCACCCGGCGCCAGCGCTTCTTGTGGGTCCACACCAGATCCCCGACCACCACATCCCTAACTGGAATGTCACCACGTGCCGTACGTACTGGGGTCCACCCTGCTACACACGTGGAAAGTCGTCCTGAGCGGGCCCCTGATAGCCTGTAGCTCGCATGCACCCGACCGTCAGCCCGCACGAAGTAGGGCATCCCGTCCACGTAGGCCTGCATCAACTTGGCAAGCTGTCGGTACTCGAGCAGGGGTTGCACCGCCTCCAGATGCTGCAGCCGCTCCAGAGCTGCCTTGCCCACGGACATCGCACCCGTAGCAGTCAGCACCCCTGTGGTGACTCCGGTCTTCTCCAGGTAGGCCCGCACGTCGGCAGGCTTGGTATGGTCGAAGCCAGCCTTGCCCAGGGGGCTAGCAGCCAGACGCTCCTCGACCTCCTGCATCTTCCCGTTGAGGATCTCCTTGGTGGCTGCGTACCGACCCATGTCGATGCGCCAGCCCCGGCACTCCATGTTCACCAGGGTGTCCGTGGCGCCCCGAACCAAGCGGTCCCATGTCCTGACCAGGGCTGGGTCCAGGGTGGACATGGTATGGTCCGCGATGGCTGCCGACGTCCAGGCGTCCATGGCCACGTAGGGTACGACGATGTGCTCCTCGATAGCCCGGTAGGCGTAGGCTGCTGGGTTGCCACGCTTGGTGTCCACCCCGGCGTCCTTCATCTCCTTGCGGATGCGCTTGGTCTCAGCATCCACAACGGCCTTGGCCTCATCCTTGTGACCGGCGACCCCGATGTGCATCGAGGCGTTCTGCAGCTTGCCCGCCCGGTTCACGTCCTGGAGCTTGAACAACGCCAGGGCATCCCCGGCGCTGGGGTACACCTTGTAGCCCCAGGCAGCGAACACGTTGACGAAGTCGAACACCGCATTCCATGCAGACTTGGGGGGCCCTGTCGTCAAGGCTGCCTTGATGGCAGCAGCTACCTCGGGCTGCTCCATGTCGTTGGTGAGCGCGACGAAGACGAACGCGCTGCGAGCCGAGGCGAATGCGATGGCATCCACGGCGTGGTCAGGGGTGAAGGCCACCCCGTAGGTCTCGAGGTCGAAGTGCACCTCGGCCTGGGCGTTCATCCAGAACTCGAAGGCGGGCACCATCTCGGGGGTGAGCCGGATGGCCTGCAGGCTCTTCAGGATGCCAGGGGGCTGCAGGTTCTGGAAAGCTAGGTGGACACCCGCCTCGATGTCCCGGCCGTAGGTGCTGGGGGCCTGCCGGCCCTGGGCAGGGTTACCCACGAAGGAGAAGGTGACGGTGCCCCAGGGCCCATCCCAGGTAGACCAAAGGCCCACGTTCGTGGAGGTGGGCACCGAGAACCCTGCCACGGCGTTGGAGGCTGCCACGTCACAGGCGATGACCACCCTGGGCTTCACGTCTTGGAAGGTCTGCTTCAGGTGGTGCAGGCACTTCTTGTAGTAGGTGTCGCGGGCCTTTTCCCGGGGGACCTCCTGGCGGATGGCGTAGTCGATGACGATGGTGCCCTTGTGGTACCTGCGGATCTTCTCGATCATCCAGGTGACCGTGTTGGGGTGGACTTGCGGGGAGTCCACGACGAGCAGCACCGGGGAGAGCGACTCTCCCCCGGGCTGCGGGCGTACCATCGAGGGAAGACGGGGTGCCGCGCACTTCAGCACACAGCGCGTGCACCCCGTCATGGGAATCGACAGCGCCCCGCTATCCGCGATAGCTACGTGGGGCGCTGTCGAGTCCCAGAGCTTCACTTGGCCTGCTGCACGGGCTGGAAGAACAGCTTCAACAGCTGCTCGATGCTACCCATGTTCATGGAGTTCTTGCACGTCGCCACCCCGGGGTGGAACGTGGCGGCCTCGTTGAACATGGCGAAGCCCGCCGCGACCTTGGCGTCCTGGGGCATGGTCGCGGGCAGCATGGTGAGCGCATGCGCACACATGCCCCGCAGGAACATGACCGAGCCCGCCGAGGAGGCGTCGAGGACGTGCTGGGGCAGGAAGCCCTCAGCCACCCACGACGTGCCGCCCGGAGGGGCGACGGGGATGCCCGCCACGCCGGCCGACTCGACGCGCATGGGGGCAGGGGGGATCACGGGGGTCGTCGGAGGGAGCGGCGGCATCGGGGGCAGGGCAGGCTGAGCCCCGATGGGGGGCATGGGCGGGAGCGCTGGCATCGGGGGCAGGGCGGGCATCGCCTGCAAGGGGGGCATCGGGGGCAGGGCAGGGGCTGCTGCGACCGGAGGGCGCGGGATGGCAGGGGCCGGCGGGTTGGCGGCGACTGCCTCAGCCGCGCTGGCCTTGGCGGCCCGGAGGTCCGACATGCTGAGCGACATCAGCCAGACGGTGTTGACCGTCGGGTCCGCCGCCCGGATGTCCCGCACGAGGGCGAGGCGTTCGGTGGCCTCGGCCATCGCCGGGGACTGGGAGATGACCTCGGTCGGGGGCGCCGGGATGGAGACCATGGCCGGGGCTGCGGGGGCCGCCGTCGAGACCTTGATAGCCACCGTCGGGCCAGCCCACGGGTGCCCTTCCTCGGCCGCCACGCTGAGCGGGATGGCCTTGGTCCGGGTGAGGATCATTGGGTGCTTCTCGTCCACCCGCAGCCGGCAGAACGTGAAGCGACCGTTCTGCTGGGCCTTGCCCAACACGTCGCCAACGAGCCACTCGACGCCGACATCGACGTTCTGGGGCTCGTTGCGCAGAAGCTCGAGGTCTTCGACCGTGACGTCCGACTTGGTGAGCTTGCGGGTCAGCTCGGTGCCGACCGGGGCGGCCTTGACGTCGGCCTTGGGGGCCTTGGCCTCGGGGATCACCACCGGGGTGATGGTGACCGTCTGCGGGCCCTCCGTGACCGTGATGTTCAGGTCCGCGTGGACCGTGCTGCCCGGCGCCGGGAACATGCCCACGTTGTCGATGACCTTGGTGACCAGCTCCTTGATGGTCGGCGGGGTCGGGGCGGGCTCGGCCTTGAACATGCCCTGGGTCTTCGCCAGGAGCGCCCGCAACTCGTCGAGCCCGAGGGTGGCGAGCAAGTCGGTGTCGATGGTGGAGTCGAGCTGCCGGAGCTGATGGAAGATGTTCATGCACTCCTGAGCCCGTGCGACCGACGCGCTGGGCTCGGGGGCAGGCTTGGGCTCGGGGGCAGGCTTGGGCTCGGGGACGGTGGCCGGGCGCCCGTCGGGGAGGCTGGGCACCTTTCCGGGGTAGAGCGGACTCTGCTCGAAGCGCAGCTTGGCCCGCTCCAGCTCGGCCAGCGACGGGGCCTTGGCGTGGCTGTAGACTTCCGCCAGAGTCTCGTCGGGGAACCCCTCGGGGAGGCTGGCCAGGGTCTTGGCCAGGGTCTTGGCCAGGGCAGCCACCTCGGCCGGCTGGGTGGCGGACTCGTCGTCAATCCCAGTGACAAACAGGATGGCGTCGGTCTGCCGGGCGAACCGGCGGGAGAGCTTCAGGGTCCCGTCGGCCCCGATGGTGAACTCGAACTCGAGACCGCGGATGTCCACGGCTCCTGCTGTGATGCGCATGGTGTCTAGCTCCTTCACGGAATCAGTTGATGGTGTCGGTGTCGAGCGCGGGGGTCTGGTCCTTCGGGAAGAGGTCCACCACGTTGGTGGTTTCGGTCTCGGTGGCATCCTCGTGGGGGACGTCCACCTGGACGGTCACATGGCCCGGACGGAAGAAGTAGACCTCGGCATCCTCCTTCCAGGACTCGCGGGACTCCCCGGTGACGACGAAGACGCCGGGGTTCATGGTCGAGTTGATGGCCACGACGGCGAAGCCGTGCTTGACGGTGCCATCCTCGAGGGTGACGTTGAACTGGGGCCCCGCCAGCAGCATGCTGACGAACCAGGCCATGTTCTCGGCGGCGAGCTTGTTGTCCGTGCCCTGAAAGGAGCCCACGAAGGCACTCCAGGCACCGGACTTCACCTCGCACTTGATGGTCTCGGGGGTGGGCTGCGGGGCCAGCACGACGGCCAGCTCAGTCGCGGCCGTGGTCAGGTCTGAGTCCGGGTTGGTGTCGGCCAGCTTCTCGACGCGGGTGCTGATGACCGCCAGGAAGTCCCGGGGGGTCACCGCGGCCTGGAAGACCGCACCGGCATGCCCGCCCCCGGTGAAGACGGCGGAGAAGTTCTCCACCATGGCCTTGACGGAGAACGCGTAGATGTTCTCGGCGACCTTGGGGTGGTCCTTCAGGATGTTCATCACCGTCCCCATGGCCCGCGCGTCGGGGTTCACGGCCACGGGACGCCGCATGCGCTTGGCGTTGCCCACCTTGCTCTTGTTCTTGCTCATCGAAGTCGCTCCAGTGCGTCACGGATGATGTGCGGTGGGGCCGTACCTGGGTCGTGCCCCATGGGAAGCTGGAGGAAGTGGGCATCCACTCCCATCAGCTTCAACTGCTCTGCTGCTGCCCAGGACTCGTGTGATGCGTCGTGGTCCAAGGCGACGATGACAGAGTTGCCTCCTCGCTGGCTAGAAATATTTTCTGGGTCTAGAAAGATTTTCTGACGGGCAGCTGCGATGATGGCTAGCTGCTTTGGTACGGGCTTGCCGAGGCAAGCCACGGCGTGTGGCCACCAGGGCAGGGCATCGAACACTCCCTCCACGATGAGGACCGGCGCAGGGTCCAGCAGCCTGGGGGCGTTGAACATAGATAGCACCCTGTCCATCCCCTTGGGGTAACGGTAGTCCTTGACCTTGATGTTGCGGGCCACGAACCCCTGGTACCTGTAGCCCTGGTCCACCACGGGTACGATCAGGTGGTCCTGGTAGAAGCCCAGGTCCACACCCCCAAGGCAAGCACCTTGGATAGCCTCCCAGCTGACCCCCCGCCCCAGCAGGTAGCTGACGAAGGGTGCGGAACGTGTGCTCCCATCCAGGGCGAAGATGGTAGGCGGGAGCCTGGGGGGCTCGACAGCCACCGGGGCTGCCTTGACCCGTACCACGGCTGGTAGCCTCTGCCTGCCGGAGTCCAGGTACCCTGCTGCATGGCAGCGGTGGCAGTAGAAGTAGCTCGAGTCGACGTTGTAGCTGAGGTTCTGGTTGGTCCCGTCCCACCCTGACTCGACGCAGAGCGGGCAGATGGCACGCGCCCACCCGGAGTCGGGCAAGGTCATGTCCCCGACGGTAGACCGGATGGCGTCCTTGTCAACCATGGTCAGTACGACTCGGAGAACCCCTCGGGTGGGGTGTAGAGGAAGAGGTTCGGGAGGATCTGGCCG
>Ga0209417_1004169_pt1 | contig 17717 bp, 16 predicted proteins | sample RifGroF2_FD_184002 | JGI IMG/M metagenome (GOLD analysis project Ga0209417, IMG submission 184002) | Groundwater microbial communities from Rifle, Colorado, USA - Groundwater F2 (SPAdes) (version 2) | ecosystem: Environmental > Aquatic > Deep subsurface > Groundwater | place: Rifle, Colorado... | reverse complement strand
TTTTGATGAAAAACAATAAGCTTTATTCTCTAACAGGCGCCGATGAAATAGCGATATTCCCGGCGACAGAAACTGATTTTTATCCGAAAACAACTGATACCGCTTTTCTTTTCAGCAAAGACGCAAAGGGCAATGTCAGCGTAATGACCATTGCCCGGCCGGGTGCTGAAAAGTTGAAGGCCGTGAAAATAAAATAGGCTTGGTGAATTTGCCATTTTCCTTATTTTATGTCTGACGCCCTTATTTCATTTTCAGGACGGTTTGCGTCGAGGACACGGAGAAAGTTCTTCCCGAGTATCTTTTCGATATCGCTATCGGAATATCCTCTTCCGACAAGGCCCACAGTATAGAGTGGCCAGTTGGTCCATGCCAGGCTTCCCGCCCAGGATTCATCACTGTTGGGGATGGGATGATTTTTTTCATTCCAGTTCCCCCACCATTTATTGCCGGTAAATCTGGCGTTGGGATATCCTGTTATTCCTTCGGGCCATAGGTAGTGATACGATGAATCAGTGCCTATGGCCGTATGGTCAACGCCTGCTGTTTTAACAATATAATCTATATGGTCGAGGAACGTGGATATGTTTGCTTTTTCGCCCAGCATCTGATGAAGGGCATACACGCCTATGAGACCGTCCGTGTCTGCTATCGCCTTTAACTCTTCATCGGTTTTGCATCTCATATTATTGAAAACGCCACGCGCTCCGGTATGGCTTGCCATGATGGGTTTTGATGAGATTTTTGCGGCATCCAACGTTGTGTTTATGCCGCTGTGCGGGATATCGACTATAATGCCTGTCTGGTTGAGTTTTTTAATAAGATCTTTTCCCAGTTCGCTGAGTCCTGCGTTTGCGGGTTCCGCGCATCCATCGCCTATGAAATTACGGCGATTGTAGGTCAGGTGCATGAGCCTTACGCCGAGATTGTACCATGTTTCTATCCAGCTCATTTCCTCATCGACGTCCTGTATCTGGCCCGGCAACGGAGGCCCGTTGACGCTCCACAGCACGGCGACTTTTCCGTTTGCCGAAGCTTCTTTTATTTCATCGCTCGAACCGGCATGTACCAGAGTATCGCGGAAGACCCTGCATATATGCTGGAGCGTTGACATTCTCCTGATGTCTTCCTCTCTGGATTTGCCCTCGGCGACAGTCTGCACCATGCAGTTTAGCCCTGTCGCTCTGATAGCGGAGATAAATTCCTTTCCTGCTTTGATATCGCGTGTCATTGCGGTGCCGCGCCTGTTTTCCATGCGCTTGCTTAGTTCTCTGGCACCAACATTACCGTCTTTTAACTCTTTCCACTCGTTTATTGTTTCTTCCGTCCAAAGCCCCTGCGGGAGAAAGCCGAAACCGTCCATGGCAAAAAGCCTTTCATGCAATTCCAGCCCGTGTTCCAATTGCGCTTTTGAAGGCTTCAATATATTTATGGCCCTTGCCCATGCGCCTTCCGTAACTTTATCACAATGTTTTATTGTGCCGTCCGTGTTCATTTATTTTCCTTATCTTAAATGTTTTTATTCTACCGGGAAAAAACTGCTTCCATCGGTACCTATCTGGAATTTTGAACTGGTGCCCCAATCAACGTGCCCATCTACAAAAAGGGCATTCCAACCGCTGAAATGCCTGTTCCCGCCGAGCGTCAGAGGGCAAAAAGAACTGGCACGACTAAAGTGTTTGCGTGTACTGTCAATGACCCATATAATTCCGGATGGATTTGGGACCCGGCTGATCTTAGGTGCATTCACGTCAGGGCGGCCCAGATGATAGTTTCTAGCATAGCTTGTACAATACCACCACGTATATTCTATATATCCGAAAACAGTGTCTTCGGGGCATTGAAGGATGGCAAGTTTTTTCTTAAAAGCCTTAATTGCCTCATCACTTGAGCTTGTCGATATGGTGTAATTTGTATATGGCAAACATCCCAATTCACCGAGACTGCTCCAGTAAACAGGAAGCTGCCCATTGCTATCATCGGCATAGGTGAAAGACGCGGTACCTATCTGTTTCAGTTTGCTCATGCATGAACTTTTATATGTCACCTTTTTTGCTCTTGAAAGCGCCGGCAGGAGCATTGCAGCGAGAATCGCTATTATAGAAATCACAATCAGCAATTCAACGAGTGTGAACTCTAAAGGTTTTCTGTTTTTCATCTTCTTTCCTGCAAGTTTTTTTCTTTCATTCAATTTATTCTGAATACTTTCAGTTTTTTAATAAATGCCGATTGCCTGGCCCAGTTGCGGATGCCTATTTTTCCTCCATTGAGAATCTTTCCCTGATATCCGCAGTCAATATATTCCTGAACGACTTTTCCATTGACGGCAAAGATGAAGCGTGAATCTTTTTTTGCCAGAGACAGACGATACCATTTTTTTCGTTCGGGTACAGGGTCTGGTATTTGAGAGAGCAGATAAAATCCTTTGCCTGTTTTTCTGAAATTGCATACATTGGTCATTTTTTGTCCCGGTTGTGATGCTCCGCGGTTGAAAGACAGGTGATAACATGAAATTCCGAAATTGTAATCAGGCATATAGCCCGTAGCGGAACACATGAGATTATAGTCATCACGTTCGACATTAGGCCTGGCGCAAAGCTGGAGAAATGTTCCGCCAGCCAGATGGTCTGAACTTGCGAAGAAATCAAATTCGATCAGAAAATCGCCGGAGAATTCCTGCTTTGACCACATGTTCATGGTTACGTTTGGGACAATATGAATGCCGTTTTCTGAGGAGCATTCAATTTTGCCCAATCCGTAAAAATCCCAGTCATCAGACTGTTTTTCAAAACTGTCTTCATAAAGAATATCTCCAGCTGGCGGCAGTACCAAAGGGAGTCCTTTTTTTATTGCGGCGAGGGCGCTTTCAGCGTCATTGAGCTGCATCTCGCATTCATGATAATTGGCTTCAGTTAAATATCTCTTAAACTCGCCGATTTTCCAGCTTATCAAATTCAGACGGATTTTATTTTTGCGAGTTTCAAAAGCGGCTGTGCTGTTTTCAATGGACTCAAGTTTTTTCAGGAGCTTTTTTTCAAGTTTCTTTTTGTCATTGCTTTTTGCGGGCCTCTGTATTTTACTTTTGTTAAGATGTGGAGAGTACGTCACATGAGACTCAATATTTTCATTTTTGTTCAGATAAAAGTCATTGCCGTAATTCTGGCAGTAAAGGTAGCCGGGATTGGATTTGTGAGTAAGTTCGCAGACGGTGAATGCTGATTTTTCTGAAGAAAAGGACAGATGGCAGTGTGAACCCTCCTCTCCGAATTCCACGTATGATTTATCAGTGTTCCATGAACGCCTTATTGTATGAGTATCCTGATCGCGGACTTCATGATGCGCCGGAGTGTCGGCCCAGATCGCGTGAATGGAGCTGCGGGAAGGGATGAGAGCAACACGGAACTTTTCAGATTCCGGCAGAATTGTTTCATAATTCAATTGCATACGAAGTTTTCCGGGGCCGCTTTTCTTTATCTGGTCAAAGAATTCAAGACAGCCGCTTGTCCCGTTTGCTTTTATTGTTCTTTTAAGCGTTATGTCATGAATAAGACGTTCAATTTCGATTGTGAGCAATTTGTTCTGAAAACTCTCTTTTAAAATTTTGCAGCAGGGAAATGAGAGCATATCCGGGAGCTTGTTTAAAGAATCTCTCTGATAGAGGTTCCCTGTATTGATTTTCAAATCCAGTATCTTTGCGGAAAAAGCGGCGTCATGCCATTTAATATCTTCGAGACAACCTCTCTCTGTGAGAAAAAAGCTTATCTTCTTGTTTTTGTATTCTGATTTGTCAGGATGCTTTATTTTTTCCCATTCGTTCATGTTATTTTCCCGGATATTTTATTTTAACAAAGTGTCTCTGCTGAATTATAGTTCCAAGTCGAGCACTCACTCTTTGTATCACAAAACACATTATATAACATGTTTTGACTGGAGTCAATGGTTTTTATGGAAAAATCTAATTTTCTTTGGCATTTCCTTATTTTTATTAACGGACTTGCCTTGTCCTTGCGACAAATGTATCTTTAGGAGATAGCGGAGGCTGGATTTAGAATCGCTTTTCGAGAGCCTTTGTTTTCGGTAACTTTTTAATGGAGGAATAATCTCATGTGGGACTACAGTAAAAAAGTAATGGACCATTTCCTGAATCCCCGTAACGTAGGCGAAATAAAAGACGCTGACGCCATAGCCGAAGTCGGAAATATTACCTGTGGGGATTCTCTTAAGCTTTTCCTTAAACTCGATGAAAACGGTCGCATAGCGGAAGCGAAATTCAAGACCTTCGGCTGTGCCAGCGCGATAGCTTCGTCTTCGGCATTGACTGAGCTGGTCAAGGGCATGACTCTGGACGAGGCGGCGGAGGTTACTAATAAAGACATAGTGGCCCTGCTCGGAGAATTGCCGGAAGAAAAAATGCACTGTTCCGTTATGGGCATGGAGGCATTGCAGTTGGCAATAGCCAATTACAGGGGCGTAACGTTGGACGGGCATGGGAACGACGAACATGAAGGCCGTATTGTCTGCCGCTGTTTCAATGTTACGGATACCAAAATAAGAAAACTTGCCAAAGAAAACAACCTTCACACGGTGGAGGAAATAACGAATTACTCCAAGGCCGGAGGGGCCTGCGGCACATGCCTTGATGAAATACAGCTGATACTCGACGGCATCTGGAAGGAAAGTAAAAGCGCGGAAGACGTGGGTGGCGAGGAAAAACCTGATTTCAAAAGCATGCCGATTGTGAAGAAAGTACTTCGAGTGCAGGAAGTCATTGACAAGGAAATACGGCCTCTGCTTGAAAAGGACGGCGGAAGCATTGAGCTGGTGGATATTGTCGGAAATAAGGCGATTGTCAGGCTCAAGGGCAGATGTGCCGTATGCCAGACTTCGCAAGTGACTTTAAAGAAAACCGTTGAACAGAAACTCAGAGAGTTCGTTTCACCTGAAATCGAAGTCGAAGGGGCTAAATAATAAAGAGCGGAGATGAATATGCCTGAAGAAAATATAAAAACTGTATATCTTGACAATAACGCGACTACGGCGGTGGACCCGGAAGTTTTCGAGGCGATGAAGCCTTTTCTTTGCGATTTATACGGGAACGCTTCGAGCATTCATACTTTCGGCGGACAGATTGCCGCCCATATTGAAAAGGCCAGGGGACACGTGGCGGAACTTCTGGGTGCTGTGCCTTCAGAAATAATGTTTACAAGTTGCGGAACGGAAAGCGACAACGCCGCCATATTCAGCGCCGTCCAGATTTGTCCGAAGAGGCGCAAGGTTGTGGTCTCAAAGGTTGAGCATCCCGCTGTTCTCAATGTAGGAAAAGAGCTTGAAAGAAAAGGTTACAGAGTGGTGGAGGTACCTGTTGACTCATGTGGGCGCATAGACCTTGAAAGCCTTCAGGAACTGGTTGACGACAACACGGCCCTTGTTTCGGTCATGTGGGCCAATAACGAAATAGGAAATATCTATCCCGTCGAAAAAATAGCCGAAATAGCACATAAAAACGGGGCCCTCTTCCATACCGACGCAGTACAGTCCGTTGGAAAAGTCCCCATAAATCTCGCAAAATCAAAAATCGACATGCTGAGCCTTTCAGGTCACAAGCTCCATGCGCCCAAAGGGGTTGGTGCTCTCTATGTCCGGCGCGGCGTCCGTTTCAGGCCTTTCATAATCGGGGGGCACCAGGAGAGAGGGCGCAGGGGAGGCACGGAAAATACCGCAAGCATTATCGCTCTCGGAAAAGCCTGCGAGCTGGCCCGGAAATACATGGATTTTGAGAACAGCGAAGTGAAAAAAATGAGAGACCGCCTTGAAGCCGGGGTGATTGCGTCAATTTCGTCTATAAGGTTAAATGGTGACATCGAGAATCGTCTTCCGAACACCACATCCATAGCGTTTGAATATATTGAAGGAGAGTCCATACTGATGCTCCTTGACAGGTTCGGGATTTGCGCGTCCAGCGGCAGTGCGTGTACCACAGGAAGCCTTGAGCCGTCGCATGTCCTGCGCGCCATGGGGGTGCCCTATACTGCCGCGCATGGTTCGATAAGGTTCAGCCTTTCCCGTTTCACGACCGACGCGGAAATAGATTTCGTTCTGGAGAAACTTCCTCCTGTTATCGAAAGACTGCGTGAAATTTCCCCATTCTGGAATTCCTCAAAGGCATAGTTTGAGCTTTTACGAGTTTTTTTCAGAATAATGCGAAAAATATAAACAATGAAACTCTTCTAATATTAAAGATATTACAAATCAGTATAAGGGGGGTAATACCCGGAGCTAACGAGTGACAGCAGTAACATTTTAGGTATATGGCAAGGAAGAAGATGTTATGAAAAATATTTCAAAAAAGGTTCCAAGTAAGAACGGGATTCTTTATATATACCCTGTCATCTATAACGGAAAAACAACTAAAGTAAATATTGATGGAAATCCAGATGGACTTCGATATCTGGCAAATTTGCTGAATTACGTTGCTGATCTTGAACAAGGGAAGATGGCATTACCGGATGGAGAGCGATTTCACATTCATTTAAAAGCGGGCAATGAATTAGGTTGGCATTCCAGCGAAGTTGAAATTTGTAGAGCAGATGCTAAAGGGACAGGGGAGCTTCCTCAATATATGGATCAAGGATAAGCTTTTTTGGACAAAGCGAACAAATTACCTCAATAAATAATACAGAGTGAAAAATGAATCTGAAAATATTTTCTAAATGGGTATTACTTTTCTTTTTAATATTGTATTATAATTCTGCTTATTCTGATGAAAAAATAACTCCAGATATTGAGGCTTTTATATCAGAATATATAAAAGCGAAAATGAATGGTCGTGAAGAAAAGATATCTTCTTTGATTTATCCTGCCTGTAAAGAATATTACACAAAAAGAGGATTGGGGAATTTCCTTGAATGCACTCTTTCTGATCCGACTTATAAAAAACTAAAAGATTTCAGAAAAGAAAATTTGCAGATTGAGATACTCGCCCCAACCATAAAAAGACAGGCAGCCATAAAAAATATCTGTGAATATTTAAAGCTGAATAATAAAGATATTTTAATGTTAAAGTACACTTACAAATCTGAAAAATTTACTTTTTATTGTACACTAGAAATATTTCATGATAAAAATAAATATTACCTTTTATATCCTGATATACTTAGCCAGAAAAAAAATGGTACATATTACATCAACTATGGGAAACTAGATAGTTTTACAGATTCTACTGATATGGATTTACCAGATAATAAGAATATCAAATTTAAAACCTATGTACCCAAGCTTCCTCTTAAAATTGACAATTTTTCTTTTAAATTTGAAGCTGATGAAAAATTTTTGTTAGGAGATGAAGGATGTAAATTGCTTGAGAAAATTGTATATTCTGTATTACCGCTGTCTAATATGGATGGATATATAAATACTTTAACAATGATGTATTCCGCAAAAGCCCAAAAGTATAATGATAAAAAGGTAGCTGTTGCCATTAATGCATATATTTATGATATTGAATTAGAGAGCCTAGGTGGTAATAAATGGGAATTACGAATTTTTTTGAAAGATCAGTCTGATCTTTTACCTAATCCCAATAAAGAATGGTAAGTGACCGAACCCAAAGAGACCCGAAGCCACTAATTTGAAGGAATCGGAGAGCGTAGTGGTACTGAAGGTGATAAAATACTTAAAAGAAGATTAGTTGGCACAATAATAGAGAAGGAGAGTTGGTATAATGGAAAAACATGGACCGTGGATTGTAAAACGGGGAAAATTAGCGTTAGCAAGAAGTAGGTCTGTAAATATACTTCAATCCATTTCCTTATTTTTAGTAGTATTCTTTCTTTTAATTAACCTTTCTTATTCTGAAGACGGATATAAGCTAAACACTACAATAATTGGTAAACCTCTAGATTCAGTAACTGTATGGATCAAATCTGTTAATGATATGACTAGAATTAAGGAGTCTCATGCCCCTGAAGAGTTTCAATCAGGAAAAAGCATATTTACTTTTAATGGAATCAGAAAAGGGGAATATATAATTGGTATAGATCCAGAATTTGATAGCTGGGATACTGTATGTATATATACGCAAAAAATTTTTATTGATTCTGACAAAAATATTCAAATCGAGATACCAGATAAAATATTGGAAATAGAACTTATATTTAAAAACATTGAAATTCCCTATAAGAACAAAGAAAAGAATTTTATTATTGCCCGGGTAGAAAGAATGGATGGAAGTATTACAAATCCATATTATAGACAATGGTATTTTGCTGACTATATAGGGAAAAAATGGAAAGGTGTTTTAGGCAACTTATATGAAGGCATTTATAAATTCACTATCTTTAGAGAAAGAGACAGTGAAAAATCAAAAGGTGAATATATTGATGTCATATCTAAAATTGTACCAATAACTGATAATACCCTAAATAAGGGTAAAATTATTATTACAATTGATGCACTAGATACAGCCTCAAATGTAAATATTCAAACAAGTATCCCTGATAGAGTTTTACAAATAATACTTGCCTTGGAAAATAATAAAACTTATACCAATAAGAATTTAAATAAAGTTATTGCTGTAGATATTAAAAACATTGATAAAGGTTCTATTAATCAAGCAAAAATATGTTATTTTTTATATCTTCACAATGGCAAATGGGAAGGTTTTTTGCATAGAATAGAAAAAGGAACTTATGATTTCACATTTACTTTAAAAAATTCAGATAAAGATAAAGGATATGATAATTTTTCAAAAGATGTAATTATAGATGAAAATGTTTTAAAATCCGGGAAATTGCCTATAACGTTGAATACTGTAGGTCTAGGGAAGACCCGAAGACCCGAACCCGAAGACCCGAACCTAGAACCTAGAACCTAGAACCTAGAACCTAGAACCTAGAACCTAGAACCTAGAACCTAGAACCTAGAACCTAGAACCTAGAACCTAGAACCTAGTGTTTAATTGCGTAAGTTAGAGATAGTATCTCTGATTTGAGAACCTCGTACTTCACGCTTGCGCCATTTGAAAGGTTTCGGAGAATATCCCTCGATAAATTTTTCAATAGCTCCTTTTAGCGCGGCCTTATTATCATGACTTGCGCCCCGTAAAACTTTGCGGCTCATAATGCCAAACCATATTTCAATCTGATTCAGCCAACTTGCGGAAGTTGGAGTAAAATGGAAATGCACATTTTTATGTTTGTTCAGCCATTCAGTGTTCTTCTTATGAATACAATAATTATCGAGAATGACATGAAATTCAACAGTATCTGAATTGGGATAATCTGCGAGAAGTTCATCCATAAACTGCAAAAAATCACTTCGCTTTTTACGTTCAGTTATTTTGCCTCTTACAACTCCGGTTGCAACTTCTAAAGCGCCGAATAAATTTAATGTTCCATTCCTGCGATACGTGCTTTTGTATGCTCTGACAATTTTTCCATTGTCAGAATGCACGTATCCAGTTGTTCGCGACAACGCTTGCATGCTTGGCTTTTCGTCAATACTTATAACCAGCGCATTATTCGGTGGATTTAGATACAATCCGACAATATCGGCGGCCTTGACAGCAAATTCAGGGTCCGTACTTACGCACCAGCTTCTCTGGCGACTCAAACATATACCGTTTTTCCGAAGGAAGCGCCACACCGCATCATCTGAAATTCCCAACGCCAGCGCCAAAGTGCCGCCATCCCAGCGACTCATTCCGTTCGGAGGTTTTTCATCAAGCTTCGCCAGAATTTTGTCTCCCGTTTTTTTATCATAAACAGGCGGACGCCCCGCCCGCGGTTTATCATCAAGCGCCTTTAGCCCATCGCAAAGAAACCTTTTGCGGTATTCCGTTACCGTGTTGGGCATGATATCGAATTTTTCCGCCAAGTCTTTCCCCTTAATTCCATCCGCACACCCAAGTATAACCTTGGCCCTTAATACCCTGCGTGCCTCTTCGGTCTTGCTTGCCGCAATCCGCATAAGCTTCAGGCGAACATCTTTTTCTATTTTCAGTACTGGTGTTTTTCGTGGCATAGATTCCTCCTATGCCATACTATATATCTATTTATTACTTTTGCAATTAAACACTAGCAATCTGCGAGTTATTGGTTTAGGATTACTCTTATATTCTGCTGAAAACGATGGATATTTTCCTTTGAGGATGGATATTAATGAATTCAGTATTTTTAGCAAATATGCTAGCCGACTGAGCCTTGATGCCGAAAAATGGCGTGCACTTTTTATTTGTCCGTCAGCTAAACAACATACCTTAATTTCATATGTGTATATACCGGGAATGTGCGACAACACATCTCCTCCAGTACCAATTTTATACGACAATCTAGACAATCATCCTGATTACGGCAACATCTTATACTCTGATGGATATGTAAAACATTTAGAGGGAAAAAATAAAAGAAGTAGATTTTGAAGGAAAGAAGATATGGCCAAATGGTTCGAAAAACAAAAATAAATGAACTTATAATTTCCCGAAATCCATATAAATCTTACGAAAGTACATCTATATGGAATTTAGTTGACTCAGCAATTAGCGATTTGATTGAAAATCAAGATATTAAAGAAATGACGTCAAGAAAATATATTGTTGGATATATAGTAAAGAAAATACTTGAGCATCAAGAATATGTAGGTGTAGGAGAACATGGAGTTCCGGGTAAGGATAAAGATTAATAGATATTTACATAAAGTGTAACTTTTTCTTACTTTTTTTTAAGAGCACCAAGGGGCAAGCATCCGAATGGCTGGGAGCCCCGCTGAAAGACCCCGCTGAAACGTTAGCGCCATTCGGGTTTGGCCCGAATGGCAGGCAGAACCCGAAGCCAAGGATAATGGAAATAGCGCAATAATTTACCATTCAGGGTAAACGGCAAAGGGTATAGATATGTACTTTTTCTGAAACCAATTATTACACGTAATACTTTTAAAAATGGTTTAGAAAAAATACAGGAATTTCAGGAAATAGCTAAAAAATATAAATGGCAATTGCCATATACAACACGGAACGCTGAATTAAGAAAAATTAATGCTAAAACATATGCTGAATTGGAAAAGAAATAGGCAAAGATTGAAAATAGATCTCTGTATATAAATCATTGGTCAGGTGAAAACCTGCTATTTTTGCGCCTGAGTTCATAATTGAGAGAGGGAAAGTATATGGAACGGGATGTAATTAGGGAAATTAGGATTGACCAGGCAGGATGTCTCTGCGTCATTCCGAGTACTCAGAAGTTTCCCTACATATGGCGGGAGGCAGTGGAAGTTCACTGGGATAATGATAGCGAATGCCTGTACTCCCCGAGGCCTTGCGAATGGACATATACACAATGGTTTCGACAGATACTTGCGGCCGCGGCTGAGCAGTCTTGCCGCCTGTGCATCTCCAATGAGACGATTTGGAGCAATGTCCCGGATGAAACCAGGCGCGAAATACTACAAATAGCAGAGCATATTTAATTCCGATTAATTCTAAAATCTATCCGTGAATAGCGTTTTGCTTAATAGGCAACTGTGCAAGTAATATTTATAAAAATCAGCTTACTTTATATGCAAATAATCAGCTTTGTGATATACTATCCTAATCGCAGGGGACTAAAAGATGCTTTCAAAAGTCGATATTATAAAAGAGAAAATACTCAACGATATAAAAACCGGGCGCATGAAACCGGGAAGCGCGCTTCCGTCCAGGCATCAGTTCATGAGACGTTTCGGATGCGCCAGGGGAAGCATTGACGCGGCTATAAATGAATTGTCCCGCGGCGGTTTTCTTTATTCACGTCAGGGTTCCGGTACTTTTGTCGCGGAAAAGTCTGCCGCGAAATCGATAAGCGAAGTTTTTCTAATCGGTGATTTTGATTATACGAGGAGCATGGGATTGCCCATGCAGTCCGGCAATCTGGCCGCTGAAATCCAGCGACATCTGCCATGTTATGTTTATCACAGAAATGACGTGAACGTGAATCTCGGAAAAATAATGCGTCCGGGAAGTGCCGTGATATGGGTCAGGCCGTCTTATAATGAACTCATGGTCATGCAGTATATAGAAAAAGCCGGAATACCTCAGTTGCTGATAGGGCGTAATTTTGGTAATTTCGACCACATCAGGACAGACGCCAAGGAGGGAATAAAAGAAGGCCTGGAATGGCTTAAAAGGCAAGGCGGCAGTGAACTTTCTTTTATCGCGGTTGAAAACAATCCGGACTATCCTTATATAGCAGAGAGGCAGATAGCTTTTTACGAATCGACGGCGGAACTGGATATGAAAGTAAGGGCTGACTGGCTTTTTATAATGCCGTTCAGAAACATCAGCGAGGATGTAAACAGAATAGCGGAAAAGCTTTTTACTAAAAAGCGTTTGCCGCGTTTTGTCTTTCTGACTTTTATCGGAGCGGCGATGCCTCTGATAACGCTTGCGGAATCGCGGGGATATCTTCCCGGACGCGATTTTCATATTCTGATTTTTGATGATGTTCAGAATTTTTACGGGCGCAAGGGAATAGGCATGCTTCGTCAGAGATGGGAAGAAATGGACGATATGGCGCTGGAATGGGTGTTGCAATACCGGAAAGGCGCGGCTGAAAGAGTTTTTCAAAAGAAAATCAAACCTGATTTCATAAAGGAGTAAAAAAAACATGAAAGAAGTGAGGATCGGAGTAATCGGTCTCGGCGGAATGGGAACCAATCACATGAGGAGTGTGCTGCTTACGCCGGGCGCGAAACTGACAGCAGTTTGCGATATACGCAAGGAGGTTGTTGACAAGGTCGCCGCTGAAAATAAAGTCAAGGGCTTTTATGACGGCGAGGAGATGATGAAGTCCGGAGATGTTGACGCGGTTATTATCGTTACTCCGCACTTTGACCATACGGTGAAGGCTGTCGCGGCTTTCAAGCATGGCGTTCATGTCCTCACCGACAAGCCTATAGCGGTTCACAAGGCGGACGCCCAAAAAATGATAGACGCCCACAAGAAGCGTCCTGATCTGAAATTCGCGGCCATGTTCAACATGCGCACGGACAGCCTTTATATCAAAATCAAAAATCTTATTGAAACAGGCGAACTCGGCGAAATACACAGGGTAAACTGGATTATAACAAACTGGTTCCGTTCGCAGAGCTATTATAATTCAGGAGGCTGGCGCGCCACATGGAGAGGCGAGGGCGGAGGTGTTCTGCTGAATCAGTGTCCGCATCAGCTGGATCTTTTCCAGTGGTTTTTCGGAATGCCCGTCAAGATAAGGGCGTTCTGTCAGGTAGGCAGATATCACAATATCGAAGTGGAAGACGATGTAACGGCATACTGTCAGTACAAGAACGGTTCCACCGGAGTATTCATAGCTTCGACAGGGGAAGCCCCCGGCACCAACAGGCTTGAAATAACCTGCGACCGAGGCAGGCTGATAGTCGAAGACGGCAAAATCACTTTCAATCGCGCTGAAATACCTGTCAGCAAATTCATCAAGACCTCAACGACAGGTTTCGGTCTTCCGCCTATCTGGCATGTCGATGTCCCGTCCGGTAACGACCGCATGGCGCATCAGAAGATTATCGCCAACTATGTGGATGCCATTCTCAACGGCACACCTCTAATCGCTCCGGGAGAAGAAGGAATAAAGTCGGTCGAGCTTTCAAACGCGATGCTTTATTCGTCGATCAAAGACAAAACCGTTGATATGCCCCTTGACGGAAAGGCTTTTGAAAAAATACTCAACGGGCTGATAAAAAATTCAAGATTTGTCAAGCCGAAAGAACAGAAAATCAAAAATAACGACTTGTCAAAGTCATTTGTAAAATAGGAGAAAGAAGTGAAGAAAAACAAAATAGCCGCGCAGTTGTATACGCTGAGAGAGTTTCTGAAAACCCCGGAGGATATAGCCAAGTCCCTGAAAAAAGTCAAGGGAATCGGTTTTGATGCCGTTCAGGTTTCAGGCATGGCGCCCATCCCCGAAGCGGAACTGAAAAAAATTCTCGACGGTGAAGGACTGATATGCTGTGCCACTCATGAGAGCGGAAAAAGCATTCTTGAAGAAACGCAGAAAGTAATTGACAGGCTCAAGGCGCTGAATTGCAAATACACTGCCTACCCTTATCCCCATGAGAAACCCACAAGTGAAGAGGGATATGTAAAACTGGCTAAAGACCTCAGCGCGGCCGGAAAGAAAATGGCCGATGCCGGTCTTGTGCTCTGTTATCACAATCACGCCATAGAATTCGAACGTTTCGGAAAACGCAACGCTCTGGAAATAATTTATGACGAAAGCGACCCCAGATATCTTCAGGGCGAGCCCGACACCTATTGGATACAATTTGGCGGCGGCTGTCCGGTAAAATGGTGCGAACGCCTGAAAGGACGTCTGCCTCTCCTGCACCTGAAAGAATACGGCATCGTCGATAACGCCGTAAAAATGCTTGAAGTCGGAAGCGGAAATCTCGACTGGAAAAAAATTATCGAAGTCTCTGAAAACGGAGGCACAGAGTGGTTTATCATTGAACAGGATGTATGCAGAATAGATCCGTTTGATTCGCTGAAAATGAGCCTTGAATACTTAATTAAGGAGATATAATCAATGTATTATACAGGTTTTGCCGATGAAGCCAGCCCCGATCTGGATATTCAGATTAAGGCCACGAAAGAACTCGGATGGAAGTTCATAGAGACGAGAAAAATAGGCGACAGCAGTCTTGCTTTCATGGATGATAAGGCGTTTGACGATGTCTGCCGTAAACTCTCCGAATCCGGAGTCAGTTTCAACTGTTTCGGGAGTGCTGTCGCCAACTGGGCCAAGCCTATAACCGAATCGCCGGAGTCAAGCTATGACGAAATGCGCAAAGCAATTCCCAGAATGCAGAAGCTGGGAATAAAAATGGCGCGCATCATGAGCTTCGCGGTAACGAAAGAAAATCGCACAAAGGACTTTCTTGATGAAGTAGTGAAGCGTCTGAACGTAATAGTGAAGATGGCTGAAGACGCAGGCATAATATGCGTACATGAAAACTGCATGAACTGGGGCAGTCAGAATTACAATAATACTCTCCGTATTCTTGACCGTGTGAAATCCCCAAATTTCAAGCTGGTTTTCGATACGGGAAATCCTGTTTTCAGCGATGATGTCAGGGGAAATGAACCGTATAAGAAACAGAGCGCGTGGGAATTTTACAACGCCGTCAAAAACCATGTGATTTATGTGCACATCAAGGACGGAAAATTCAAACCTGACAGCGGAAAGGCCGATTATACTTTTCCCGGCGAAGGCGACGGCGATGTGAAGAAAGTTCTCAGCGACCTCTTTAAACGCGGTTATAACGGCGGCATTTCCATTGAGCCGCACATGGCGGTTGTTTTTCATGAGGCTGACAACCAGGATAAAAAAGAACAGCTGCGGGTTGACAACTATATCGAATACGGCAGGAGAATCATGAAGCTTGTCGAAGAGTGTAAAAAATAAATTCTGTTCCGCTGTTGTTTTCAGTCTGTGTTCAGTTATTTTATTTTGAAGACGGATTGAATATTTTAATTGTATAGGAAATTGTTATCCGGGGGAACGGATTTGACGAAGCAAATCCCTCCACGGGATAGATATATTAACGTATAATTGTGGAGGGTTGCGCGTCGTCGCAACCGTCTAAAGTCCCGGCGAAGCCGGATAAGTTCAAGGGGATTGACTGAATGAAGCTTGATGATGTGTTGTCGGCGTTGAAGGTGAATGGCGGTTTCAGGGAAGCTGTCGCCCCCGGCTGGGAAAAATCCATGGAAGAGTTTCCCGTCGGAATACCGTCTTTTCTTTGTGCGGATGAATACAAGCCGATAAGGGAATATTGCGGGATGAAGCCGGAGGCGGACGACGTGCTTGATAAACTTTCCGCCCGTATCGCTGAAAAGAAAGAGCTTCTTCTTCTTGCGTGGCATTGTTATTATCAAATGTTAAAGGATGACAAGATCGCCAATTTCAGGGACTGGCCGCTGTTTGAAGATGAACTCGGCGATCTTGGCGGAGCGTTCTATCTCATCGTGGCCCTCGCGATGGTGCCTTTTATCAGGACGAAGTTTCAGGAGCTGGGTGTCCCGGATGACGTATGCAGGGATACCTGTGGAAATATGAGATGCCTTTCTTCGAACTATGAGAACGGTTATGGCGGCATGCCGGGCGTAATACCGCAGCAGCTTTACTGGATCAGGCATTATATCAAAGGCGAAATATTCCGTCTCGGACGTATGGAATACTGGTCACGCGAACTCAAGCTGATGGGAAAAGTTTTCCGCGATGAAAAAACAGGGCGGAAAATTCTTTTTGCCATGGACGGGCAGAAATTCGACAAGGACGGTTTTGCCGCGAATCCCGAAGGCCCCGACGCGCCTGGCATATGGAAAGCTGAATACATGGAAGACGCCAAGTCCGTTACCGGCAATCCGCTTTCGGCATTCGGACATGCGCTCAGAGATAAAATAACACTGCCACTGAATGAGTGGAAAGATGTTTTGCGTGAAGGTTCGCTGGTGCTTGACATGCACATACCCGCGGGAGGAAACATGTCCCCAGAAGTCTGCCTTGATTCGCTTAAACGCGCTTTTGATTTTTTCGGCAGGTATCTGCCGGAAAGAAAATCCGACGTAATATCATGCCGTTCATGGATATTCAGCCCGCAGTATGAAAAGAAACTTCCCGATTCGAATATCGCCAAATTCATGAGAGAATTGTATCTCTATCCGTTTTATGCGGGGGACAGGTGCGGATTTTTCTTTGCTTTTCTGAGGGAATACAAAAATCTTGCCGAAGCGCCCAGAGACACAAGCCTGAGAAGGGCGATGCTGGAACTGATTGACGCAGGCGAACCGCTGAGAGGCGGCGGCATGTTCATTTTCAGGGAAGACCTGAAACATTTCGGAACTCAATGCTACAGGGGCACGGAGTGCCTCTTATAGTCTTCGCTCAACTTCGTTTGCGAAGGGGCACGGAGTGTATTCTGTGTATTCCGTGCTTAAAAATTATTCCAGTTTATCATTGAAAAAAGCTTCCCCAACCAGACCTTTTTCCTCCATGCGTCTATGAGGAGTTTTCCGCTTGTGGAATTTCTCACGGACACTCTTTCCCAGTCTTTTTCAGGGACCGTTTCCACAATCCGGTCGACACGCGCCGCTTCACTGCCGGGAACTGCTTTAAGCCTCGGGCGGCCTCTACATGTTTTTCCCTGCGTCCCCAACTGCGGCTTTTCCGTGAAAACCTTCAGGTTGGAATGTATGTGCACAAGGAATTTCTCGCCGTTGTCCTCAAGACTCCGGCAGAAGTCGAAACTGTTTCCGTACAGCCCGTCTGCGCACACATAGGAAAATCCTATACCCGCCGCCCTCTGCCTTGCGACAATCTCCAGCGCCAGTTCAAGCTTGGTCTTGTGACGCCGCTTTTCCTCGGGAATATGGACTTTGCCGCAACGCCTGGAGTTCCATCTGCGCGAAAGAGAGCGGGAACTGTTTAATCCCTAACTCCGCTGGGATTACGTAATATTTTCCGATTTTTCTTTTTTTTGTATTGACTTCGGGATTTTTCTGATAAAATATATTACGTATTTGCGTAATATGGAGGTTGAAAGATGGGAAGATCAGAAAAAGCAGGACATCCAGAGTGGGCGGTGAAATGCCGCAGGCCGGGAACGGAACTACGTTTTATCGGCGGACATTATTATCTTTATGAAGTCTCGTCGGTATATGATAAGGAAAAAAAGAG
>Ga0209417_1004166_pt1 | contig 17730 bp, 15 predicted proteins | sample RifGroF2_FD_184002 | JGI IMG/M metagenome (GOLD analysis project Ga0209417, IMG submission 184002) | Groundwater microbial communities from Rifle, Colorado, USA - Groundwater F2 (SPAdes) (version 2) | ecosystem: Environmental > Aquatic > Deep subsurface > Groundwater | place: Rifle, Colorado... | reverse complement strand
GAATGAGCGTAACGCCCCGGGACTGCATTGCCTTTTTTGTCAGACTAAACGCACAAAAAATAGCCAGTTTTATACCATAAAAAGAAAAATCCATCCCTTTTTTACCCGTTTGTCAAACTAAATGCACTCCTTTTCCGAGGTTACGTGCGTTTAACCTGACAAACGTGCGTTTACTTTTTCAATTGACCAATTTTTTATTTTTTATTTTTTATTTTTTTATTTTCCCTCACAGGCAGATAATGCGGTAAAAACTATTTTTTTACAAAATTGATGAGGACTATTTCCGGCTGGCAGAATAATCTTATATTTTTCCAGGTGAAGCCTATTCCCGATGATATTATCATTTCGGTTCCGCTTATCTTGTTCATAAAACGTCCGTATTCGAACTTTTTCCAGTAACCGGATGAGGTTTTGAGCGCGCCGAAAAATGGTATCCTTATCTGCCCCCCGTGGGTGTGTCCGGAAATGATAAGGTTTATTTTTTTGAGGTCATTATCTGTCAGTATGTCCAGAGTATCGGGGTTATGCGCTATCAGGATTCTGAAGAGTTCGGTTTCATCAGCTTTGAATTCAGATATGCCGACTTTATAATCGTCAGTGCCGTAAAAGTGTATTCCATCTGAATTGTATTCCTCATTTATCAGGAGCCTGAAGCCGGCGTTGCCGTAGAAGTCCTGCCATACTGAGTTTGGAGTCCATCTTTTCCTTTTCTTGTCCCAGTTTCCGTAAACCGCTATTTTAGCGGAACCGGCCTCCAGAGATGCCAGGAATTTCCCGGCCGAGTCCATGAAACATGAATACGAGATAAGGTCTCCTCCTATAATAATCCAATCGGGTTTCAGCGCGTTTATCTGTTCTGTCAAAGCTTTTGCGGGGGATATTCTGTAGTCCCAGTGCAAGTCGCTGAGAAAAACTATTTTTTTGTCATGGAGTTTTTTGCAGGGGATCTGCAGATTATATTCGATTGTCGCGATTGGCGCGTGACTGTTCAGTATATTCCTGTTGGAATAGCCTGATATTTTTCTCCAGTCCCTCAGGGTTTTCAGGTATTTTGGAAAATTATTTTTCATCCGAATATTTTTTGAGGATTTTTTCAGGCAGGGCGCTTACTTCAGCAACTTTGCATTCTGAATCATCAAGCAGTGTAAGCGTTTCGCCGACTCTGGCGCCGAGGAGTATCTCACCCAGGCGCGTTTTATATGAAATACATCCGTTGTCCGGATCTCCGTCCCATGCGCCCAGAAGGTAAAATGTTTCGGTCTTCCCGTTTTTCATTTCGAGTTTAACGGTGGAGCCTATTACAATCGTGTCTTCCGGTTTGACTGTCCTGAAGTCTATTTTATGTACGTAATTTACATTTTGTTCCAGTTCAGCGCGCCTGCTTGCCAGATAGTTTCTGCGTTCTTTAGCGGCGTCATATTCGGCGTTTTCACGGAAATCCCCATGGGCCCTTGCCGTTTTGAGTGATTCCCTGTTTTCGGGGGTATGTATCTTTATGATGTCATCAAGTTCTTTGAGCCGCACGTTGTAAGAGTACGCGGATGTTACGGGCGTAAGGGGTGCATGTACAGTCCGTTCCGGAGTTTTAGCGGCGAGCTTTTTGCCTTCTCCCTCCAGGGCGCCGCGCAATTCAGTGGAATGGCGCGACAGTTTCACCAGAATGCTTTGCTGTTCGCCCGAATGAATTGATTTGGATTTGTGCATTGCCGTTACTATTGACTGTATATCGCCGTCGGCGTTCTTTATAACGAGTTTCTGGAAATCGTCTTTCTCTATTAAGAGTCTCTTGAGCTCTCTTTGTGACGCGCCCCAGGTTTTGGGCAGGTCTGTCACAGACAAGGCCGATACAATATTTTCCATGTTTATGAGGAATTGCATGGAGGCCGAGGACTTGGAACGGTTTTTCCATATCCAGAGGAGTACGTCTGAACCGTATGTTTTTGTGGCCTTGAGCGTTTCAAGGATAAGACTTTCATCAAGTTTCGCGGTGATGTTCGAGAGACAGCGCTGGGGAAGGATGAGGAGCATTTCCGCCAGATAATTACGGTCGAAGAGCAGAGCTGTCGCGTCGGTCAGTACCGGAAGATATTTTGCGGGTACCAGTCCCCATGTGTCAAGAGTTTCAAGTCTTGCGCTGCTGATCGCTTCCGGCCAGAAAAGTGTTTTGCCTTTCAACGGCACGATAAGTTTGGCAAATTCGTCTTTTCCAGTGAAAAGGGATATCATTGCCAGCGCCTCTGCCAGCAGAAGGTCATCTTTCAGAGCCTTCACCGGTTTCATGGAGCTGAAAAACTCTATGAACCTGTCGGTATCGCTTATGTCAAGGGTTTCTTTTCCTTCCTTGACCATCGCGGAAAGTATTATGTGCATTTCCTGAATGCTTCTGGCTTCTGAGGCGCTTCTGGGAGCGCCTTCGGGTCTCGCGACAGAACCTTTTCCTTGGAGCCCATCAGTTTTTTCCCACCATCTTTCAAACTCATAGGGATTCATAATTTCCGGAACATGCGAATAAAACGCTATTTCTTTTATCATTTCGTCCGAGATTTTTGTATATGCGAACTCCTTCATGAGCTTTCTGTATTTTGAGGAAGACAGGAGTTCTTTTTTTTCCGGCTTTGCGAGTTTCAGGGTTTCGGGAACGGGATTAAAGAAATAAAACTCCGACAGTACTGTTGCCAGCGGGACCGCGTAAGAACTTGTTCCCGAGATGGACGCCGCCGCTATGGATGAAGTAAACTCGTCTATATTGCTTATTTTTGCCCACTTTTTAGTATCGTACTGATATATCATGACGCCGTTTTTCAGTTTCAGGATATTATTGAAGCGGTGGATTATTTCATTTATGGGGACTGAATTGTCTCTTATTCCGAGAGCTCTGAAGAAAGCTGCCTTGGCGAGGTACGGCGGGAGCATGCTTTTTATCGCTTCTCCGAGTGAATTGCGGAAGAGCGGAGTATCCGGCGCGCCTATTTCAGCGAGGGAGACGCAGAAAGACGCCCTTGTGCCCGATGTCGCTACCGTCTCGCCCCAGCTTTCGAGGACAAACTCAATATGTTTGGGTATTTCAGGGTTGTCCTGTTTTCTGCATTCAATTATTTCCTTTAAAAGGCTGTTCAGAAGTTCTTCCGAATCTGTCTCGGACGCGTTTATGAAAAGTTCTTCGATATTGCTCTGGTTTTCCATTTTTATTCCTGATTGGCTTCCTATTTTTTTGAACTCTGTTTATCAACCGCGAAATATTCAATTGTTACTACCGATTTCACAAATTTTTCTATTGATGACGTGTCGTACTGGCCCGAGTCGGATATATCCATGGAGTAGGGGGCCGTGATCTGAAGAACGCCCTGTCTTGCCCATACGACCGGGCCTGTTTCGGCCCCGCTGTTCCCGGCAATCTGAGCTGCCCTCATTCTGGCGTTTTTAGTGGCTTCTCCAAGTATTTCTATTTTGATATCGTCAAGCTTCGTATAATAGTACTGGGGGTATGAGGAGCAGAGTTCTATTCCTTTTTTTATTAACGACGCGGATTCGCCGGAGAGCCTGTAAATGAGCCTCACATCTCCTGACGTTATCTTAATGCGGCTGTCCAGGGAGTATCTTTCTATTTTATTTGTAGCGTTTCCTTTTTCATTTTTCATGTAAACGGTATTGGTCTGTACGGGGAAAACGTTTATTTCTTCTTTTTTAATTCCGTTTTCGGCGAGATATTTCGATACTGCTTCCATATCTCTGCTGAGTTTTTCGTATGCTTCCGCGAGGGCAGGGGCGCTGACTCTGACGGAAAGCTCCCATGTCGCGATATCTGAAACTATTTTTCGTTCCGCGTAACCTTTTACTTCTATGGTCCTTTGCGGAGCTTTGATTGTTTCCACTGTTTTTCCGGCTATTGCCGCGCTTATTATTATGGCTACCGCTACAGGCAGGCTCAGCCAGAGCATCGCGGTACGGTTTGATGTGATGTTTTCATTCATTTCTGCAAAATCCCGTATTTTTTCCCTTTAACTGAAGACGAGCCGGGAAAGGTATTCTATTATAGCATAAAATTCAAATCGGAAATGAATTAAAAACCAATGTTCATGGATAAGAAAATCATTGTGAGTTTCCGCGCTGTTTTGATTTGCATAAAAATGGACAACACATACAGGCTATTTTTTTCTCATGTTTTGCCAGCTGGTAATCCTCGTCTATGCTGTAGATGCAGTGCTGCATTTTCTGAAGCGTGTATTCATAAATCCGCATCCGCTCAAGGAGATTATCACATTTCAAATCCAGCAGTTTAATGCTCGGGATATCGTTTCCGTTGTAAATGTGTGTTTCTCTTACCGGATAGATAGTTTTGTTTTCCTTTTTTCCCTGATTGTTTTTCTTTTCGTCCGACATTTTGCTTCCTCCTTGATTCTTGCCGTTGGTTTTATCGAGGCTTTTTTCAGGAGCGCAACCACAAAATAAAAGGCGCACTCCAATTACATTTGCCAGAGGTCCACCAAGACCCGGACGACCATATAAAAGGAATGCGCCAAAGCACATTCGATGGTCGTCCTTAAAAATTGGTGGTTTCTGGCAAAACGACACTATCGAAAGCTTGTGAAAAAGCCTTCAGTTATAAAATTTTAATTATGCTAATCTAAATATTTCTCCTGTTTTGGTTAAGGAAATATAATCTGCAAGTCGAAAATCGCAACTGCGAAAGAACTCCTAGCGTTTTTCATTCGGCATCAGGTGCGGGTTGTCGGTCATGATGCCTTTCATGCCCATTTTGATGTATTCACCGGCTTCGTCGGCGCTGTTGGCAAAAAACATATTGGCACATAGTCCCAGCCTGTTTATCTGTTCGCAGAAATTTTTATTGACAAGGTTTCTGGTAGGTTGGATATAGTCAACGCCGAAATCCTTACGGCATCCGGTGTTATGCGGGCCTTTCCAGAAAGAGGCGTTCAGTTTCCGCAGTTCCGAAATGCTGAAAGACGAAACCGGGCCGCTGCCGTCAGTTGTCCTGTCAAGGGCAGCGTCATGTAGTATGACGGGAACGCCGTCGCCGCTGAGGCGCACATCGAATTCCACGATGTCAACGCCGAATTCAACGGCTTTTTCAAATGCCATCATGGTGTTTTCAGGATAAAGCCCTGACATGCCGCGGTGTGCTGTTATAACGGTTTTTCCGGGAATTTTATACAGGTTCTGCATTCTTCATTCTGCATTCTGCATTTTTAAGTCATGTACTTTCGGAATACAACGCGCGGTGGCGGATGAAATAGCCGACACCTGAAAGGACTGTGATTAGAACAACTCCCCATAAGGAAATATTCCAGATGAGTTTTACTTTTGCGAGACTGATGAGGTTTATCCATGAAGCGCCGCCTATCAGCAGTACCATCATTTGCAGGAATGTTTTCAGCTTGCCCCATTTGTCGGCGGAGATTACTTGGCCTTTGTTTGTGGCAAGGAGGCGGAGGCCTGTAACCAGGAATTCCCTTGATATGATAACCACCGGTATCCAGCCCGCGATAATTCCGTAATCAGCCATCATTATGAATGTGGCGACTATGAATATTTTATCTGCCAGAGGGTCCATAAGCGCGCCGAAATCACTTATCCAGTTATATTTCCTGGCAAGATATCCATCGAGAAAATCGGTAATCCCGGCGAGTATCGCCACTATGTAGGCGGTGACGTGGCCCCAATAAACGAAGCCGGCGTTAAAAACGGAATTTTCCTGGATATTGGCGAGCAACAGAAAAATGAATATCATCACAATCCGGCTGATTGTTATACGGTTCGGCAGATTTTTAGAAAAAATACACATGCTTACATCAAGTCTCCCGTCAAATCGTATCTGGATGAATTTTTTATCCTGACCTTGACAAAATCCCCGGCTTTGACCCCGCCTTTGCATGTGAAGCTCACTGTATTGTCAATTTCAGGAGCATCCATATAAGTGCGGCCTGTTCCGGATTTGTTATCGACACTATCAACAATAACATCAAAAACTTTTCCCGCAAGCTTCCGGTTTCTGTTTAAGGAGATTTTTGCCTGAAGACGCATTATGAAGGAAGCGCGCTCCTCGGCGGTTTCCGGGGATACCTGATTTTTCATGGAAGCCGCCGGAGTGAATTTCTCGGGGTAATACGGGAATACTCCCAACCTTTCAAATGACTGTTCCCGGACAAACGCGCAGAGTTCTTCAAAGTCTTCTTCAGTTTCCCCCGGAAAGCCTGTCAGAAAAGTGGTCCTGATGGCGATGTCGGGTATTTTTGTTCTCAAGAGCGCAAGGGCGTCAGAGATTTCTTGCCGCCCGATTTTTCTGTTCATTGAACTGAGTATCCTGTCAGAAATATGTTGTAAAGGAATATCGAGGTAATGGATTATGTGTTTTGCCCGGACAAGCGTTTCAACGAGTTTTTCAGTGATGCCTTCGGGGTGAAGATAAAGCAGGCGCAGCCAGAAATTACCCTTCAGTGAATCAAGCGTTTTCAGAAGAGAGGCAAGATTTTCATCTGCCTCTTTTGTGTCATTTCCAAATGCCGTGATGTCCTGAGCGATGAGAATGAGTTCCTTTACTCCGTTGTTGAGCAGGTTTTCCGCTTCCTTGACGGTGGATTGGGTCGTTCTGCTGCGCAGGCGTCCTCTTATAGAGGGTATGGCGCAGTAACTGCAATGGTTGTCGCAGCCCTCGGCTATTTTTATATATGCGTAATGGTCCGGTGTAAGCTGGAGGCGCGGGGTCAGTTCATCGTAGAGGAAGGATGGTTTTTCCCTGTGTACCAGTATCTGACGTTTGTTGAGGAAAAGCCTGCTGATATGGTTGCCGAGTTTTGCCACCTCATTTATGCCGAGCCAGAGATTGACTTCCGGGTATTTGTCCATGAAGGAACTTTTTCTGTCCCACTGTACGATGCAGCCGGAGACGATGACTTTTCTGTCTCTGTTCTTTTTTGATTTTTTCCATTTGAGGGCCTGCTCTATGACTGTTTCGGCTTCTTTTCTGGCGGGGGGTATGAACGCGCATGTGTTTATGAGGAATATATCGGCGTCGTCAAGACAGGCGGAGATACCGAAATTATAAGATATCAGGGCAGCGGCCATGATTTCGGTATCAACGAAATTCTTTGAACAGCCCAGGCTGACGATATAAACGTATTTGTTTATTTCAGTGTCCATGATATGGAATATGCTCAGAACCCTCTTCGGGTATTTTGTTTTATCTGATATTTAGGCTCTTCCAATTTCAGCGCGTACCACTCTTCACCGATCGCGGCATTGGAGAATTTTTTGATTTTTCCGTTCTGGAGGTGGTTCAGGTTTTGATGTATGGTTTCGTTGTCTGTCTGGTCCTTTGCCATGTTGAGGACTTTTATAGCCGCGTCGATTTCATTTTTCTGTACGAGTATCCAGGAATAGAGCGCATAGAGGATTATGCCTTTATCGCCCTTGAATTTTCTGATTTTCTTTTTGAACGTTACGTCAAGTTCGGGACTGTTGTTTTTGTATTGTCTTACCATTTTTATTGCCACGGAAACCGGTTCCATGTACATGGCTTTCGGTATGAATTGATCCACTTTTGAGTATTCACCGATTTGGAAATAGAACTGCATACGCATGGTATCGAGCTGTTTCTTCAGAAGAAAATTCCACTTGCAGTATTTATCCATCGTATCAACAACTTCGATAGCCTGGGATATTATTTCCTTCTGGTCTTTCTCCACCAGCTTCTGCATCATCTTGACATTGCCGGCCAGTTTCTGTTGAGAGCTCATAATCTTCCTGTTTATCCGCTTTGAGCCTTCGGATATAATGTCCTGTATCCTGAGAGTGAGCGCCATAACTTTTTTGCGTATGAAAAGAGCTATGAGTACCTGCATGATCAGCATTGCGGTAACGCCCCAGAATACACTCCAGCCCACGCCTATATGGGCCAGCGAGTTACAAGCAAACGTCAGAAGGGCGCCTAAAATAAAAACGAGAATAACAGCAAACATGTTTAAAAACCTTATCTTTCAGTGTTCTTTAAAATATTCCGCAAACGTTACGGAAATAAATATATCCGGGTAATATACATTGATTTTGTGTTCAAGGCAAAGCTTGTTTCCACAAGGATTGGATAAAATCGCGTAAAAAAGTCTTCTCCTGACGATTTCCGATTTGACAATGGGAAGCTGATTTAAAGCAAAATGACAGGACTATCCGTCAATCATTTTTCTTTGCGGAATAAACGCAAATGCCCTTAAGTACTTCCACCGCGCGCTGCAACTGGACGTCCCTTACGGCATTGGAGATATTGGGCGCTATTTCTCCCGGATGATTTGAACGCTGAACGGCCAGTTTCATTTCATCGGCTTCGGGGATTTTTACTTTTATATCAGGCTGAATGCCTATGCCGTGTATGAGTTTCTTGTCCGGAGTGAAATATTTGCCTGTTGTCAGTCTGACCGCGCTCTTGTCGCCGAGGGGGACCAATGATTGTATTGAGGCTTTGCCGAAGGTTTTTTCACCAAGCAGCACGGCCCTTTTGTGGTCCTGAAGGCAGCCCGCGACTATTTCGGCGGCGCTTGCGCTGTTGCCGTCAACGAGCACCAGCATTGGAATATCCAGTGTTTTGTCACAATAAAGAGAACGGAAATCCTGTTTTTCACTTTCTTTTCTGCCTGCGGTTGAGACCACGACTTTTCCTTCTTCGATAAAACGGCTGCAGACCTGAATGGCCGCGCCCATGAGTCCGCCTGGATTGCCTCTCAAATCAAGAATAAGCGCGCGCATATTTTTCTTTTTAAGGGAAGCCAGCGCCTCGTCAAGCTTTTCAGGAAGAGGCACGGAGAATTGAGTGAGCCTTATATAGCCTATGCCGCTGTCGATGATTTTAGGGCCTTTCACCGGGGAGACTTCAATTACGGCACGCTCAATGGTGACCTTTTTGAACTTGTTTTCCGCTTTTCTGTAAATGGTCATATTAACTTTAGTTCCGGGAGGTCCCTTGAGGAGATTTACAGTTTCAAAGAGGTCCATGCCGCGTGTCTGTTTGCCGTCTATTTCGGTGATGATGTCTCCGGCTATGATGCCTGCCTTGAAGCCGGGAGTGTCTTCCATGGGGGCCACGACTTCGAGAATATTGTTTCTGTTTGTTACGACTATGCCCAGTCCGCCGAATTCGCCTTTAGTGTCCTCAACGGTCTTGCTGTAATGGTCGGGCGTTTCATAGGCGCTGTAAGGGTCAAGTTCTCCAAGCATTCCCTTTAACGCGCCTTTGATAAGCCTGTCGTATGAGACCATGTCCTTATCAACGTAATTTTCACGCACCAGTTGGAGGACATTCATCATAAGGGCTATTGACCTGTAGCCGTCGCTGTCTGGGGCTTGATTGTTTTTATTTGTCGCGGGAAGGGGTGTTTCACTTCCCCAAAGCGACGGAAGAATAAGCGCTACGCATATCGCGCAGAATAAATAATGTTTGATTTTCAGCATAAAAAAAGACCTTAATATTATATAGAGTATTATACCACGCTATGATCGGAATTCCTAGTTGTTTTCCTTAAAATTGCCATTTCTGACGCCTTTGAAAAATTCCCGCATTATCTCACGGCACTCCTCTTCGAGTACGCCGGAACAGACTTCCACCTTGTGAAGCATACCGGGAAACGCGGTTATGTCAAGGGCTGAGCCCGCGGCGCCGGAACGAGGGTCCGGCATTCCGAAAACGAGCCTTTTCACTCTTGCGTTTACCATGGCCCCGGCACACATCGCACAGGGTTCCTTCGTAACATATACAGTTACGTCGTCAAGTCTCCAGTTGCCTTTTGACGCGGATGCCTGAGTCATCACCAGTATTTCGGCATGAGCGGTGGCGTCCTTGAGCTTTTCAACCTGATTATATGCCTTGCCTATAACCGTTCCGTCGCGTACTGCAACGGCGCCGACGGGGACTTCACCTTCAGCCGCCGCCGTTTCCGCCTGCCTCAGGGCCGTCCTCATAAAATATTCATCATCAAAAACCAGCATATTAGACCATCCCTGAAGAACAAATGTTCCATTGTTTATTTTTTCAGCTCACGTTTCCGCAGTTCTTCGATCGCGCTTTCGCCGTAAAGGGACTTCATCAGCTTTACGTTTACTTCAAAGAAAATCTGTGAATCGGGCCTGGCTATGACCTGGTCCCGGGAGAGTTCAAGGACGCGTTTTCTTTTTGCCGGGTCGTTTTCGTATTTTTCAAGATAACGTATCAGAGTCCTGGGGCTGAGCTCCTCAAACAGCTTCTGACCGAACGCCTCGACATAATCCGCGGCTATTACTGAAACAAGTTCGGAAGACGGCTTTTTCATGCCCATAAAGAGAAGGTAGTCGAATATCATTTCCTGACATTTGATTTCGTCAAACATGGGAAATACAAACACTCTGCCTCTGCTTGAAATGTTTGCCGGAAACTCGAAATTGGACGCTATGACAATGGTGATGTTTCCGGGAAGCGCGAAACTTCCGCCGACATTTGTCCTGAAATAATACCAGTCGATTTTGCCGGTATTGACATCGTCAAAAAAAAGTACGAATTTATGATTTTTGCGGGCTGCCAGTTTTCTTATGAGTGCTTCAAGCTGTCTTTCGAGGTCGGAAGGCTCCGGCAGTATCAATGTTAGCTCAGGGAAGAGAAAGGTGTGGGAAATAGTGAAATGTGTTTTTCCCAGTCCGGGAAGGCTGGTGATTAAAAGGGGCAAATTATTTTTCCCCTGTGAAAACGCTTCAAAGTGTCTCCTGAAATTTATTCTGGCCTGTTCGTAACCGAAGAAACGGTCCGCCGGTCTGATGGAGTTCAGTTCTGATTTGTAGAATTCCCCGTTTATGTAGCGGAAGGCCTTTCCTGATTTGAATATGTCATGGCGGACAGATTTTTCTCTGAGTGAATTTATGGTTTTTTCGTCAAGGGAACAATCATTAAAATCGAAAGTGTTCCCGCACATGAAAAGCCCGCGGGCATCAGGCCTTATCCTTGTCAGTCCTGAAGCTTTGCCGTCAAGGGCGTCCAGCAGATCCAGAAAATCCCTGATGACGCTGCCTGCCGTATGGCAGAGCCTTGATGAGTGGCCCATAAAAAAGAGCAGATTATCGTCAGTTGCCTCCGCTTTTTTGAGATGCTCAAAGTCGTATTTGGAGGAAAGCATTTCTATAATAATGGACTCCATATTTTCAGAAAAGGGATTGTTCTCACAGAAATCCGCGAGCATGTTGATACAGTCAATGGAATCTGGCTCACGGGAAAACATTTTCCTTCTGCGTATCGCGGATTGGACATTATCTTCGATTAAGGACAGGTCGGCGTTCATGGCGTTCAGCGCGTTCAGGAGCAGGCAGAGGAATTCTTTTCTTTCCGTTTCGATTATTTCTTTTCCCTGGTCCAGCCCCGGCGGAAAAAGCACATTGATACTGGCGAGAGCTTCTGAAATCCTCTCTTGCAGGAGTTTTATTTCTTTTGTTCCTCTGTTTTCTTTCTTAGGCATCCGTACCCCTCCTGTTTATTTTAAAGCATCCGCATTGCTTTTTCCAGAGAAGGGGCTTTTATCTCAAAAATCCGTCCGTCAATGATATTGACATAGGGACGGGTAAGGGGAAGCGGTACGCGCGAGACAAATTCAAGCCTGAGAGTAACGGGGGATTTGACTTTCAGCGGCTTGATCTTTTTGAAATTCTTTACGGCATCAGCGGCTTTTTGCGTAATAATGGCATGGGCTTTTTCCTTTGACAGGAGTATGGCCCCTTCCACATCAAGCCCTTTTTTTACTTCCGCCGTTACTATGCCTTTTATAGTCTCGGAGGCTTCTTTGCAAAGTTTGTCGTCTCCGCTTGTCATTATAACGGGAACGCCGTGTTCCCCTGCTATTATGCCGTCAATGGCAAGCTCTCCGGATTTTTTGCCGTTTATCCAGCAGTTCTGCCAGGTTTTGGAACTCATGGTGTGTTCGAGTACGGCCTGCGGGGTTCCAGCCATGGCGTGATAACCGAGCAATATGACTGCGTCCATTTCATCTATGAGCGGCAGGCGTTCCATCCTGGAATTACCCTGTATGTATTCCGCCCTTTCGTCAAGGTCTTCCCATATAAGATGATGTCCGCTCGAATGCGCGTCTCTGACGACGACTTTTTTAGCGCCGCCCGCGAAACAGCCTTTGACGCAGGCATTGACGTCCCATGTGTAATATTTGCGGCCCTGCTGGTAGTGAGCTCCGTCGGACATGACCTGCGAACTCCTGCATATACCGCTTATTCCTTCCATATCAACCATAATAAGAACATTCATAGAGCCGGCTCCCTTTTTTTCATTTAATTTATGACGGATTCTCATCCAATCAAGTTCTTATTGGGGATTATGCGTTTTATCCTGTGCGGCATGAAAAACAATAAATTTCTGTTGAATTTCAGGATTAGTGAGCTAGATTCAGGTATCTTTATTGTAAGTGACTGGAGGGTGCATAATGAAATCAGTATTATGGATATTGTTTTTGGCGTTTTTCTTTTTGCAGACAGGTGTTTTTTCCGCTGAAACCAAAGAGAATTCCAAAAGCAGTGATTCTGCCAAACAGGATGCCGGCAAGAAGAAACAGGAAACTAATATCGTAAAGCCGGCTGACGTTGCCGATAAAAAGCCGAAAGCCGAAAAAGCTGACGTTGCCGATAAAGAATCGAAAGCTGAAAAAACTGATAACGACGATGATGAAGCCGATGCTTTGAAATCGTGGAGAAACCAAGCCTCTCCGGGTACAAAAAATTGGGACAGGACAAATACGTCCCAAGCCGGAAAATCCTTGAAAAGCACTTACAAAGTGCATACAGACAAAGACATGCGCTCAGCTGCATTTCGGCTTAATGACTGAATAGCTTGCTTTATAGCTTTATTTTTCCATTTCTCATCTTATATTAAGACACCTATTAATAATAAACAAGGAGACCTGAATTGAAGCTTTTAATTAAATCTGCGCTGGTTTTATTTGTTCCGTTATATTTTGCCGCGGGCTGTGTCGGCGTGAAATATTACGGAAAGGAATACCCCGAAACAAAATATGTCCGCCTTTACTTCGATAAATCGTTTGTTCCCAAAGAAAAATATGAAATTATGGGGGAGGCTTATCTGACAGCTCCAGAGGGCTATACGTGCAGAGAGATTGACGAGAAACTTATAAGTAAAGGCAAGCGTGTAGGAGCTGACGCTATTATGATTACAAGCGTCAAAAAGGTTGAGATTGGCGAATACACAGAGCCTTCCATGAGCGGGTCAGGGCCTGATGCGCCATCTCTCGACGCTGTGCCTGCGCAGGTCGATGGTTCCCCTGTGTCATATGATGATTTTGACAATGCCGCTTCAGGTCAACGACCCCTTGTCTATGAGTATGAAACGAAGCTGAGGGCTGTATTCTTCAAGGAGAAGGCGATTGACCTCAAGGCGGATGCTTTGGCAAGAGACAGTGAAGGCGTAAAAGTGAAAGACATCATAGAGTCGGAGCAGGCGGAAGATCTTAACAAAGTCAAAACGCTTGTTGAAGATGCCGATAAGAAAGACTCTAAAACGATGCCTGTGACCAATGCCAATGAAATTAAAGATGACAGCCAGGAACAGCTTAACACGCGTAATAAGGCTGATAATCTGAAAATGGATAATTAAGAACGCGAAAAAGGAAATGAGGATGCTTTCAGACGCCTCACAGACTAATGCCGGAAAAAAATAAAAAAAGTTCTATCAGAAAAGACCGGCCTGAAAAAAAACAGCCATTGCCGGATGACATAGTTTTTTTCAATGAGAAAAATGAAGTTCCGCCGGAAAAATCAGGCAATGAGAACACTTCAGCGCGGATATTGTCCCTTAAAAATGAACTCGTCGCTTTAACGGAAGAGCGGGACAATCTGAAGAACGCTATCGGGCGATATTCCGAGTTTTACGATTTTGCGCCCTCAGGTTATTTGAGCCTCGACAGGAATGGCGTTATATCTGACGTGAATCTCACTTGCGCCAAACTGCTGGAATGCGAAAAAGAAGAGCTTGACGGTAAAAATATATTTGACTTGATACCGTATCAGAGCAAAAACATTTTTGAGGATTTTTTTCGCAGTGTCTTTGCGAGCGGCAGGACTGAATGCTGCGAGATAGAAATGCGGAAAGACTCTTCCGGCTTTTTTTTCGCGCGTCTCCGGGCGCTTGCCGTAACTGGACCGGAAAAAGACGCTTTCACTCATTGCCATATCATTCTTTCAGATATTACCGAAAGCAAAGTAATTGAAAATAAACTGCGTGAGAGCGAAGAGCTTTTCCGTTCGCTTTTCGAAAGAATCCCTGATGCCATATTTTTGGCCGACCCCGACACCGGCATGATAATCGATGTGAACACAGCCGGTACGCTTCTCGTAAAAAAGAGCAGGGAGGAGATAATAGGCTTTCATCAGTCAAATCTTTATCCGCCGGAAATGCTTCGTGAAACAAAAGAGATTTTCGTAGCGTATATAGATGAGTTAAGGGCGCACGGAAAAGGCGAAAGAAGTTTTTATGTCATCAACTCTGAAAATCTCATAATACCTGTTGACATAAGGGGACAAATTATAAAGCTCAAAGGCAAAGAATATGTTTTGGGCATATTCCGGGATACTTCCGGAAAAAAACGGGCCGAAGCCATATCGCGTATCCAATACGAACTTGCCAAGCTGCTCAGTTCTACAAGCGATATGATCTTTGCGTCGGAAAAACTGCTTGAGGCCTGTATGAACGCGGAAAACGTTGACAGCGGCGCTCTTTATCTTGTCGATGAGAGTTCCGGCGCAGTTGACATTCTTTCCCATAGAGGCTTTTCTTCCGCTTATATAGAAAAGGTCAGGCATTTCACTTCTGACAGCCCTCATAAAAAACTTATATTGGATGGAAAACCGATATACAGCCGTTATCCGGTGCTTGTTCAGGAATATTCCCTCGACATAAACAGGGAAAAAGAAAAATTGGAAAAGCTTCGCGGCGTAGCTATTATTCCTGTTCTTTGTGACGAAGCTGTTGTAGCGGTACTGGTCTTTGCCTCGCATTCGCATGATGAAATATCGGATGACGCCAGAACTTTCCTTGAGACCATTGCCGCTGGCATAGGCGGTGTTATAGCCAGAATACGTATTGAGACTGAACTTAAACAGAGTGAGGAACGTTTCAGAACTGTGGCGAATTTCACGCATGACTGGGAGTACTGGGTCTCACCGGAAGGAAAATTTCTTTATGTGTCTCCTTCCTCTATGCGTATAACCGGATATGCCGCCGATGATTTTATGAATAATCCCGGCTTGATCTTGAAAATAATACATCCGGATGACTTGGAAATTTTCAGGGTGGCGAATGGAAATATGAACTCTTCGGAGAATTATGAATTCAGAATAATAACAAAAAGCGGCGAGACTCGCTGGGTCAGCTATGTCGGCGAACTGGTGTATAACGAGAACAATTTCTTTCTCGGAAAACGTGTCAGCAACAGAGATATAACTGAAAAGAAAAAAGCCGAAGAGGTACTTACTGAGGCAAGGAAAATAGCCGAGGAGGCCGCAAAGGCCAAAAGCGAGTTCCTCGCCAATATGAGCCATGAGATAAGGACTCCGTTGAATGCGATAATCGGATTTACGGCCCTTCTTCTGGAAACACAGCTTTCGGATGAGGAAAAACATAACTGCCTGAATATGATTAAAAATCAGAGCGATGACCTTCTTGTCCTCATAAATGACATACTTGACCTTTCCAAAATAGAGGCAGGCAAGCTGGAGCTTTCCGCCACACTTTCAAAATTGAGGGAAATCGTCGAGAAAACTGTAAATTCCATAGCTTTCAAAGCGAAAGCCAGAGGACTGAATATAAGTTGGAACGTCGCCTCCGACGTTCCTGAATGTATTTTGGTTGACGCCTTCAGACTCCGTCAGGTATTGCTGAACTTGCTTGGTAATGCCATAAAATTCACAGAAAGAGGTTCTGTGTCTTTGTCTGTGAAAAAAGTCGAGGAGGCGGATGTGCCATATTCGATATTCAGCGCCGATTCTCCGGTACCCTGGCTGACTTCCAGCTCCATGCTTCTCCAGTTTTCTGTTAAGGACACCGGAATAGGGATACCTGCCGAAAAGCAGGCGCTTCTTTTCAAGGCTTTTTCTCAGATTGACGGTTCGACTTCCCGCAGGTATGGCGGCACGGGACTGGGACTCAAAATATGTTACAGGCTTGTGGAATTGATGAGCGGATGCATCTGGGTGGAGAGTGAAAGCGCCAAGGGCAGCGTTTTCCATTTCACCATAAGGATACCGCTTGCGGATGCCGCCGCCGGAAATATGCCTTTGAATTACGCTCAGGAAAAACACAGGCCGTTGAAGATACTTTTCGCCGATGACGAATTTGTCAGTATTATTCTGCTGAAAAAATATCTTGAGAAAGAAGGTCATTCGGTTGTCGCCGTCTCGAACGGCAAGCAGCTCCTCAAAACATTGAAAAATGATAAATTTGACATAATACTGATGGATCTTCAGATGCCGGAAATGGATGGCTTTGAAGCAGCGAGAAGAATACGGGAGGACGAAAAAAACACAGGCAGGCATATACCGATAATAGCCATCGCTCCTAATACAATGAGGGCTGACAGAAACTTTTGCATCGCGTCCGGAATGGATGACTATATCAGCAAGCCTATTATCCATAAAGATATCCTGACCATAATCGCGAAACACACCTATTGAGGTTCCGTCTTCCCGTTTTTTTCGAATAAATGCTGTAAATTCCATAACGTGATGCTTGATTATCTTCTTATAAATTGCTAATTTTCTTTTCTGAACGGAAATATCAATTAAGCTTGGGATTAATAAATGAGCGCTAAAAATAATTCTGTGGGTTCTGAGGAAATGAAAACTCTCCTTTACGGGATGGGGGAAAAAGCAAAACTGGCTGCCTATCATCTCGCGTCCATGAGTTCGGCTGAGAAGAACACCTGTCTTAACCTGATGGCTGAAGCCCTCGAAAAATCAGCGGACGAAATAATAAAGGAAAACCTGAAAGACCTGAAAGAGGGAGAAAAGAACGGCCTTTCTAAAGCCATGTTGGACAGACTCACTCTGAGCCCGAAAGTTTTTAAATCAATGGCTGACGGCCTTCGTGAGGTTACTCTGCTCGACGACCCTGTTGGAAAATGTCTTTCCGCATGGGTGCGCCCGAACGGATTGAAAATAGAAAAAATATCCGTTCCCATAGGCGTAATTGCCATTGTATATGAGTCGCGTCCCAATGTTACCGTTGATGCCGTCGGGCTCTGTCTCAAAGCCGGAAATGCCGTCATATTGCGCGGCGGTTCAGAAGCCTTCCACTCCAATATGGCCCTGGCGCATTGCCTGAACAGGGCGGCGCTCGCGGCGGGACTGCCTGATGGCGCCGTTCAGCTTGTTCCCTGGACCGACAGGCAGGCCGTAGGCATAATGCTGAAGATGAACGAATATATAGACCTCGTCATACCGCGCGGCGGAGAAGGGCTCATACGCGCGGTCGTTGAACAGTCAACGATACCTGTCATAAAGCATTACAAAGGCGTTTGTCATCTTTTTGTGGATGAGGATTGCGATATGAGTATGGCGCTTGAGATTATTGAAAACGCCAAGTGCCAGAGGCCAGGTGTATGCAACGCGTTGGAAACTCTTCTTATCCATGAGGGCATTGCCGGAAAATTCGTTCCGAAGCTTGTTGAGACTCTCCGCGCTAAAGGAGAATTA
>Ga0209417_1004163_pt1 | contig 17743 bp, 14 predicted proteins | sample RifGroF2_FD_184002 | JGI IMG/M metagenome (GOLD analysis project Ga0209417, IMG submission 184002) | Groundwater microbial communities from Rifle, Colorado, USA - Groundwater F2 (SPAdes) (version 2) | ecosystem: Environmental > Aquatic > Deep subsurface > Groundwater | place: Rifle, Colorado... | reverse complement strand
GAAGCGGTAGCTGGCGGTGAAACCGTAATAGCCCGCCTGCTCGTTATAGCCTTTCCAGGGCAGCGACCAGGTAAAGTCTATCAGCCACGGCAGGGTGTTCAGGCCCAGGCCCAGGGCCAGGTATTTTCCGCCGTCGAGGGCTATGCCTTTGCCGGCGCGGGCCTGCGCCAGGCCGTTGAAAAGGGTATGTTCCGCGCCGAAGAACAATTCGGAATAGGCGCCCCGGGCGCGCAGGTCCGCCAGCAGCACGGTGCTGCCCAGCCTGTAGGAATTGCCCAAAGTCAGCGTCGTCAGGGAGCGCCCCAGGCCGAAGACGGCGTCCGTGATCGTCAGGGCCGTCTTGAGGCCGGAATCGCTGCCTACCAGCAAGCCGGCGTCGAAGCCGAGGCCGAAGTTGCTCTTCTGCGGCGTGCGGAGGTTCACCAGCCTGACCCCGGCCCCGTAAAAAAGCGGCTGCTGCATATATTTTATCACCGCGCGGTCGCCCATCGAGAACACGGCGGAATCGGCGCTGAAGTCGCCGCCGCGGCGCACCGCGTAGTAGCCGAAGCCGGCCGTGCGGTTGGCGTTGTCTGGCTGGGGGCGCACGTACGCTATGGAGGCCTCTCCCTCCCTGGCGGCGGGGGAAAGCCTGCGGCCCGTCTCGAAGCCTATCTGTACCGTGCCCAGGGTGGTGAGGTTGGCGGGGTTATAGAATACTGCATAGGGATCCCCGTCCACGGTCGAGAAGGCCGAGCCCATGGCGTTGGCCCGGGCGCCGGGGCGCAGCCAGGTTATATCCGAGGAAAAAGCCGTTCCGGCCGGATAAAACGCGAGCAAAGCGAGCAGCAGGGGTAATCGTTTCATAGTCGCCAAATATATTATAATCATAACTGAACCGTGTTAAGTTTATGTTTCTTCGGTGTTAACATCAAACTGTCAGTTTTGTCCAGCTCAGACCAGGCGCTCAAATGTTATCCCTTAACTCCCTGAAAACCGCTCTCCTCCCGCTCCTGCTTTGCGCCCCTTTGTCGGCGGGGGAGATAAAATTCGTCTATCCCGCGGAAGGCGCCTCCATCCCGGATGTGCCCAAAACCTTCGTCTTCGGCAACGTCTCCCCGGCTACCGCGCCCTTCACCATAAACGGGGAGAAAATAACCGTGCACACCAACGGCGGCTTTATCGCCTATATTCCTATCTCTTCGGGAGATTTCGTCCTGGCCGGGATGCTGGCCGACGGTACCACCGCGCAGCGCCTGCTGCGCGTGAAGGGGCCGCCGCAGCCCAAGTCCGGCGAGACGGTCTGGCTCTCGCTCCTGAACAATTCCTACAACACCGAGGTGCTGCCCTCCGAGTATATTAAAGTGCAGGCCGTGGGCACCCCGGGCCGTGAGGCGGAGTTCTCTATAGACGGGATAGTGAAAGACGAGCCGATGCTGGAGGTTCCGGCCGGCTCGGGGCGCTATATCGGTTCTTACAGGATAAAAGAGACCGACGCCGCCGAAACCGCCGGGCGGGTGCGGGCGCGGTTCCGGGCCGGCCTGTTCGGCAACAGCGCGGAAGTGGAGTCCCGGGGCCAGGTAAAGATCCTGAAGGCAGAAAGGCTGGTGGAGACCTCCACCGATACCGTAATCTTGCGGAACTACCCCGACGGCGGCTACATGATGTTCCTGCCCAGGGGGGTAAAGCTTATCACCAACGGGCTTGCGGCGGGGATGCGCCGCGTGCAGCTTTCCCCGGCCGACACCGGCTGGGTGGACGATTCCAAGGTGCAGCCGGCTGCCGCCGGGCAGCTGCCCGTCGCGCCGTTCACCGAGACCGGCGCCATCAGGCTTAAATGGACCGAGACCGGGACGCAGATTTCCATCGGCCTGTATGACCGCGTGCCGTACGTCGTCGAGGAAACGGTGACGGGGCTGCGTCTTACCCTCTTTTACACCAACCTGCATACCAACTGGGTGGTTTACGATTCTTCCGATACCTTCGTGAAGAACGTGGCCTTCCGGCAGGCCGGCACGAACAAGGCGGAGATAGACATAGAGACGGACGGCGCGGTGTGGGGTTATAACGTCGCTTATGCCGGCAAGGCCCTGCTGCTGGACCTTCGCCGCCGGCCGAGGCTGGCCGTCAACCTGATAAAGCCGCTTACCGGCCTCAGCGTGGTCCTGGACCCGGGGCATTCCCCCAAGTTCACCACTCCTTACGACGGGGCTATCGGGCCCATGAACACTTACGAATTCCAGGTCAACCTGGCCATAGCGCAGAAGCTCAAGGAAAAACTGCTTACGCTGGGCGCTTCGGTGCAGATGACGCGCAATGGCGACGAGAACGTGCCGCTGGCGGACCGCCCTAAACTCGCCAAGGACCTGGGCGGGGATATTTTCATCAGCATCCACAATAACGCCATCGGCGACGGCGAGGACCCTTTTGCCGTGCCGCGCGGGTTCCAGATCTATTATTACCACCGCCACAGCAGGGACCTGGCGGAGCGCGTGCACGCCGCCTACGTCCGCAACATCCCGCTGCCGGACGAGGGACTGCGCTACGGCGATTACCTGGTGGCGCGCCTTACCTGGATGCCCGCCATCCTCACCGAAAGCGCCTACATGATCTTCCCGCGCCAGGAGGAAATGCTCAATTCCCCTTCCTTCCAGGAACAGTTCGCCCAGGCGACGGCGGAGGGGATACTGAAGCTGTTCGAAGTCCGGGACCAGGTGAAAAAAGCCCCGGAAACGCAGCAGAAGAACACGGCTAAAGCCCAGAAGCGGGCGCAGCCCGAAAAAGCGCTGCCTGAGAAAGTTCTGCCGCGGCAGAAAAAGCCGGCCGCCAGGACCGCTAAATCCGAAGTGCAGCCTGTGAAGGCACCCAAGCCCAAAAAGGTTAAAAATGCCAAACATCCTTGAACTCATCCAGAAATTCCACGACGACCTCGAAATGGAGAAACCCCAGAACGAGGACGCGCTGTGGGAGTACCTGGCGCGCAAAGGCGCCGGGGTGCTTAACTGCCACGCCGCCACCATCTTCGAAGTGGACGAAGGCAAAAAACGGCTCACTTTCAAAAAAAGCATAGGCCCCGTCGGCGGAGACCTGGTGGGCATGAGCTTCGGCTACCAGGGCGTGGTGGGCTTCTGCGCGGAATCACGCAAGGCCCTGCTGATAAACGACACCGACAACAGCCCTCTTTTCACGAAGAAGGTGGACAAAGGCAGCGGCTTCAAGACCAAGACGGTGATAGCCGTGCCGGCCGTCGCCAACGGGGTCCTGGTCGCCATCGTCGAATTCATAAATTCCATCCCCGGCGCTTTCTCGGAGGACGAACTGAAAGCCGCCTCGATGATCTCCGCGCTGATAGCGCGGGACGTCTATATAAAGCGGCTGGACGCCACCATCCAGCAGCTTAACCTGAAAGGGGAAAGCACGATCAACAACCTTTCGGGCGGTTTCATCGGCTCCGACCTGGACGGGCGCGTGATCTTCTTCAACCCCAAGGCCCGCGAGATCTTCGAGGTGGGCGAAGAATACATGAACAAGAACGTGGTGGAGCTGTTCCAGCTCTGCCCCGATATCGTCGGCGCCATAGGCGACGTGCTCAAGCAGGGCAAGACCGTGCGGCGCATGGACTTCAAGTGCGCGGTGAACGGGAAGACCAAGCTCATCGGCTACAGCTCCATAAACATCAAGGGCGTAGACGGCAAGGTGATCGGCGCCGGGATAATCTTCCAGGACATAACCGACCTCTGAGCCGGCCTGTAAAATAAAAAAGCCGCGGGAAGTTCCCGCGGCTTTTTTATTTTATGGGGCTATATCCCTTTCTTAGGGCAGAGCTTGTCCAGCGGGCAGGCGGGGCAGTCGGGCTTGCGGGCGTCGCAGGGGCCGCGGCCGTGCAGCACCAGCGCGTGCGCGAACCAGATCCAGTCTTCTTTGGGCAGGGCGTTCATCAGGGCCAGCTCTATTTTGCCGGGGTCGGTCTCTTTGGTCAGGCCCAGGCGGAAGGCCACGCGCTTTACGTGCGTGTCCACCACCACTCCGGCGGCTATACCGTAGGCGCTGCCCAGCACCACGTTGGCGGTCTTGCGGGCCACGCCGCGCAGCGTAAGCAGTTCCTCCATGGTCCGCGGCACCTTGCCGCCGAAGTCCGCGACGATGGCTTTAGAGGCTTCTTTGAGCGAAAGGGCCTTGTTCTTATAGAAGCCGGTGGAATGCACCAGCTTCTCCAGCTCCGGCAGGGGTGCCGCGGCCATCTCGGCGGGGCCGGGATACTTCGCAAACAGGGCCGGCGTCACCAGGTTCACCCGCTCGTCGGTGCACTGCGCGGAGAGTATGGTCGCCGCCAGCAGCTCGAACGGGCTGGCGTGGTCCAGCGAGCAGTAAGCTTCGGGATAGGCCTTTTTCAGGGCCCGGATGAGCGCGCCGATATTTGTGGTCATATTACTGCTTGCTCAGCGGGTAGAAATAGATCCCCATGAACACCGCGTTGTCGTAAAAACCTTTAAGCCAGTCGCGCAGGCCGTAGAGGCCCAGCGGGTGCGCGGTGTAGAGCTGCAGAGCGTTCTCGTGGGCCTTGGCCTGCACCCTGGCATAGAGCAGCGCGCGCTTTGCCGCGGAAGGCTCGGCCACCGCCGTCTCTATAAGCTTGTCCAGCTCCTTGTCGGCGAAGCCCTGCGCCAGGGCGAAGCGGCCCTTGGAGTGGTAGAACGGGAAAGCGAAATTATGCGGGTCGGGATAATCCCCGGTCCAGCCGCGCGTGAACAGCGGCGCCTTGCGGTTCTGCGCCTTGTCTATGTACACCGGCCAGTCCACGCCGCGCAGGTCTATGCGGAAGCGCGGGTTCAGGGCTTCCACGGTGCGCTTGAGCGATTCGCAGGCCAGCTGGCGGATATCGCTGCCGTTGTTGTAGGTAAGCGTGAAGCGGAAGCCCTTGTTCCAGACCTCGCCGCCGTAGGCCTTACGGAAGTATTCCTCCGCGCGCAGGCGGTTGTATTCATAGACCGGCGCCGTCGGGCTGTAGCCGGCCATGCCGGGGGGGATGGCCCCGCGCGCGCGTTCCGCCTTGCCCTTCATGCCGTCCTTGAGAAAGCCGGCGTAGTCGAACGCGTAGGCGAAGGCCCGCCGCACGTCGGCGCTGGAGAAGAAGGCGGGCGGGATGCCCTGCCCGTCGAGCTTGCCGGAGCCGATGTCCTGGCTGTTGGCGTTCACCGTGAACGTGAAGAAGAAGACCGGGTCCGTAAGCAGGCGCGGGAGGTTGTCGGCGATGTGGACGCCCTGCAGGCCGGCCAGCTGCGGCTCGTTGGGCCGGGCCATGTCGATGATGTCCGCTTCGCCGGTCTCCAGCAGGGTCTTGCGCGCGGCGAAATCGGAGACCGTCTTCATTATGACGCGCTTGATCCTGGCGGGGCTGCTCCAGTAGCCGGGGAAGGCTTTAAGATTAAGCTGCTTCCTGTTCTGGTCCCAGCTGTCCAGTTCGAACGGGCCGGTGCCGTTCATGGCCCGGTAAAGCCCGGAGCTTTCCTTCTGCCGGTTGTTGAAGCGGCCGATGGTTTCGTAAGCGCCGTCCCACTCGCCGTTGGCCACGCACCATTTCTTGTCCACCACGTAGGACCAGCGCGCCATAATCGACAGGAAAGGCCCGAACGGCCTCTTGAGCCGCACCGTGACGCCGTCGCGGTCCGCTTTCACCGCCCTGTCGAATTCCGCCCTGGTGATGGTGAGCTTGTTCTCGGGGCTGCGCGTAGTGGCCTGGCCGAACACCGGTTCGAGCAGCAGCGAGGCCGGCCCGCCTTCCGGGTCTATCAGCATGAAGCGCAGCAGGGAATAGCGGACGTCCTCGGGCGTAAGCCGCTCGCCCTTGTGGAAGCGCACGTCCTTGCGCAGCGGGAAGCGGTAGGTCAGCCCGTCGGGGGAGATGAGCCCGTTCTTCTCCGAAGGGACCTTGGCGGCCAGGGCCGGCTGGAAATCGGTCAGGGAGGGGCCGGCGAAGCGTATGAGCGTGTCGTATACGTTCAGCATCATGCCCTGCGTGGTGGAATCGTAGGGGTACACCGGGTCCAGCGTGGTTATCTCGCCGGTGTGGGCATAGATCACGGTGTCGGGATTCTTGAGCGCGGCGTCGAGCGGCGCCGCCAGCAGCAGCGCGGCCGCGAGAACAAAAAAGCGGGAGGTGTCTGGTTTCATAAGCCTCTCTTATTTCAACAGCCTGCCGAAGAAGAGCCTGCGGCCCTTTACGGGGGCGCCGTCTTTGAGGGCGGCGAAGGAGACGCCGAACTTCTTCGTGAAGGTAACTTCCCGGACGTCGCCGCTGTCCTGTGTGGCCTCTATCAGCCTGCCGCCGCCGGCGTAGAGCATTACGTGGCCGATATAGTCCGGTTTTTTGCTGTCCGTGGTGAAAAGGAGGTCCGCCGGCTTGAGCCCGGCTTTCCGTATCCTGCGCGCGGCGTGGAACTGGTCGTGGGCGTTGCGCGGCACGTCGATACCCCAGACGCGGTAGGCGAGGCTCACCAGCCCGGAGCAGTCCACGCCCCAGGCGCTGCGCCCGCCCCAGTAATATTTGTCGCCCAGGAACAGGCGCGCGGCGTCCAGCAGCTTCCTGCGCAGGACGGCCGGCGCAAGTTTCACGGGCAGCGGGTTAAGGTCTTTTAATTTGATAACGGCGTTGCGGCCGCCGAAAAGCGCCGTCACGGTCCCGGGTGTTGCGCCCCGCAGCGGCCGGAGCTTAACCCCGGCGGACACGCCACCGGCGGTTTTGGCGCGCACCACCATGGCGGGCGCCAGCGGCAGGCTGAAGGCGAGGGTGTCGGCCGGCAGCCAGCCCTGGTAGGGCGTAAGGGTTTTGTTGTCGGCTTTCAGGCTGGCCTGCTCCAGGGCTTTTACTTTAGCCCAGCTGCCGGAGAGCTCCAGCAGTTCAACGCGCTCGTTCTCCACCAACTGGCTTTCTATGAGCTTACGGCGCTCGCCCGCCGCCTTGGGCGGGCTGAAAAAGAAATCGGTGAACGGGGCTTTCACGGCCAGCAAAGAATTAAGGCGGCGCGCGACAATGTAGCAGGTGCCGAATTTGTTCTTAAGCCAGGCCGATGAGAATTGTTGCCTGTCGTAAACCCGCTCCACGCCGGAGGGGCCGGGCGCGGCGGGGTCGTTGGTGATGACGTCGCCGCCGGCGTCGAAGCCTTTTATCACCAGCAGGTGGCCGCGCGTCTTTTCTATGGGCGACCCCTTAAGTTCGCCCGGCCCGTACGTGACGCTGGCGATTACGGGGATGCCGGCGTCCACTAAACTGCGGGCTTCTTCCAGCGAGTTGAGCCGCGCCAGGAAAGAATAAAAACCCTCCGCCCCGGCCTGAGCGGTGTTGAAGAACCAGTTGCCGTAGATGTTCTCCGCGGCGTCCAGCACTTTTTGCGTGACGCCCAGCGGGCCGGTCCTGCGCCCGAGCGAGGTTAAAACCATGGCCAGCGAGACCGGGCTGCAGATGTCCTTGGCATAACTCACTTTCTGGGACATCTGCGAGTAGCGCGGTATCTCCAGTTTAACCGGCTTGGCGGGCCGCGGTCTCAGCGCGGCGCTGTACGGCGCCGTGGAATCCGTAAATACAGCCGCGGCCAGCCTGAGCACAGGCGCGGAGCCGGTTTTAGACGAAATGAGCACGCGGTAACGGCAGGCGATAGCCTTCTTTTTAAGCTTCAGCACGTCCACGTCCATTTTGCCGAAGGCGTTCTCCTGCGCTTTTACGCTGCGGCCGCCGGCGCCGGGCGTGAAGCGCCCGAAGGTGAACCACGGGCTCCAGCCGCGGGCCGTCCTGACCTGCGCCTGGGCCTCCAGCGCGCCGCCGGCCGGGAAAACCGCGTCCGCTGAAAAAAGCAGTTCGTTGAAAGGAAAAGCCGCAGGGACCGCCGCCGAGGTGAGCCGCGCCGGCCGCCCGGGCTTCTTTACCCGGAATACGCCAGCGGGGAAATCGGCGGCGGCCAGGTTTTCAAGCCTGGCCCCGGCAAAATCTCCGGGCAGGAAATGTACCGCGTTCTGCGAGCGGGGCAGGGGCGGGAGCGAAGCGGCGGCGTTTTTAGTGTTTGCGGGCATATTTAGGAATTTAGATGGTATCAAAAATTGAAAAGCATTGTCATAATATATAATATAAACCCGTGCTCATCTCCATAGTAACCCCGGCTTATAACGAGGAAAAATTGATCGGCGCCTGCCTGGAAAGCGTCCGGTCGGCCTTTGCCGGCCTGGGCGAAGAACAGCCTTACGAACACATCGTCTGCGACAATGCCTCTACCGACGGCACCGCCGCGGCCGCCCGCGCGGCCGGGGTAAAAGTGGTCTTCGAGCCGTTGCGGCAGATAGCCGCGGCGCGCAATACCGGCGCGGCCGCCGCCGCGGGGGAGCTGATCCTCTTTGTGGATGCAGATTCCCGGCTTTCCGCGGCAACCCTGCGCGCCGTGCTCGCGCTGATGGCCGGGGGGGAGACGGTCGGCGGAGGCTCCATTATACGTTTTGACCCCGCGCCGCCCTGGTGGGGCGCCCCTGTGGTGACAGCCTGGAACCTGATCTCGCGGGTCTTCAAGCTGGCCGCCGGTTCGTTCATCTTCTGCCGCGCCGACGCCTTTCACGGCGTGGGCGGCTTCGACCGCAGGCTGTACGCCGGCGAGGAGCTGGCCCTGAGTACGGACCTTAAGCGCTGGGGCCGCGCCCGCGGCCTCGGGTTCAGGATCCTTACCTCCGCGCCGCATGTAAGCTCTTCCAGGAAGTTCGAGATCTACGGTTTCCTTGACCTTGTGGGCTTCGTGCTCAAGTTCCTTGCCGGCCCGTTGAAGACCATGAAGGACCCGGGAAGACTCCCGGTATTTTATAATTGCCGCCGCTGAACGCCAGGAATACAATGAAAAATACCGTATTAGGTTTATGTCTTTCAGCCCTGTTCTGCGCGCCGTGCCTGGCGCAGGAACCCTGGCTGCCCGTGGTGGTCTACCAGCCGTCGCACCAGACGGATACCGGCGAGAATTACAACGAGGCCGGGACCGCCAGCGCCATAGTTGAGTACGCGCTGCGCGAACCGCCATTTTATAAGGAGTACAAGGTGTGGAGCTATTACCAGCCTGGCCTGCATCACGCCACTACCGGTTCCAACACCATGGTAGCGCATACCACCGCCGTCGAGGATGGGAAAATTTCGGGCTACGCCTGGGAGCTGCGGCAGTCCAATGCCCTGCACCCGCAGTTCTTTATCGGGGTGCACAATAATTCCGGCACCGGCCGCCACGCGCTGTGGGGGTATATCCACGACGGCGGCGAGATGGAGGCCGCCAACCGCGTGTTCTCCAACATCCTGATAGAAGAGATAGCGCGCGCCACCGATCTTGAGAACCGCGGCACGCACCTGGACAGTTCCGCCGGGCGCAACGACTACCGCTGCGCGAGCACTACCCGGCAGGCTTTCTACAGCATAGACGAGAACGTGAACGGCGCGCCTTACCGCGTGATCCTGGAGATAGGCGACAGCGAGAAGAGCCGGGCTTTCCTGCTGGACGAGGCCAAGCGCCGCGCCGTAGGCGCCGCGATAAAGCGGGGGTTGGAAAGATTTATTAAGACCCTGTAAGTATTATCGGGGCACCGGGAATCGGACCCGGGACTCATGCTCCCAAAGCACGCGTGATACCATTTCACCATGCCCCGCTTTGTCGCACCCCTCACGCTTCGCGTTCGGGGCGATTAACGCCGGGCCTTTTAAGGATGCGGCCCGGTGCCTGATCACTGAATTGTGCGCTTCGCGCACCCTACAAGGGGAGCTAAGCTCCCCTTCGTCGTTCGTTCAGCCGCCTTCGGCGGCCCACTCACTGAACCCCTTTTAAAAGGTCCGGCGGGCTTTAGCGAAGGTAGCGCCCGCCGCCGATGGAGCAAATACATTCTACTAAACTTACCAGTTCCACCTCCGGTTTCTCCCGGGGCTTTGGCGAAAAGGGCGAAAAAAGATATAATAGAACCATATTCCGGGATGGTGAAACGGTATCACGAGGGACTCTGAATCCCTTTTTCTAGGTTCGAATCCTAGTCCCGGAGCCAATTTGAACAGAGGACCCTTTGACAAGAATGTCGAAGGGTTTTTTGTATATAGGGTAAAGCATTTTTTCTCGGAGTATGTAGTTCGAGCAGAGAAGATTGAGGAATTCTCTCTTTTTCTCTGGCTCCATCTTCCCATAGAGGGAAAATGCCCGCTTTGACAGTTCGAGCATGTTTCTAAGGGTAGCCATATAGCGGTCTGGGGTCAGCGCTTCCAAGGTGCGTATGCTCGCTTCGTGGCGCTCTTTATCGGCTCGCCAATCGCTCAATTTTGCGTTTATAGCCATCTTTGCGGCTTCGGGCGTGCTTGGGTCGTAATAGTCGTCCAAAGCGCTCTGGGAGCGTTTTTCGATGCGGGTGAGTTCGGCTTTTAAATTCGCAAGTTGAATATTCTTGGCGGTCATCTCTGAAGCAGAATCTTTTTCAAGGCGCTTCATCACAAAGGTGATAACCTCGGGGGCCAGCTGTATCGTCTTGATAACCCGCTCCATCTCGCGGGCCATCGCGCTCTCCGGTACATAATCAATCTTGGTGTGCGGTGGTCTGCCAGAGCAATGATAGAAGCGATATCGCCCTTTCTTTTTGTCTTCCCCGAAAACGGTGCGGTTACACGTTCCACAGGTAATCAGACCACGATAAAGAAAGGTGCTATCAACATCCCGATATTTCGGTTTGTTAAAGCGCTCTAATCCAGCTATGGCGGCTGCCTGTAGTTCTCTGCTTACAAGCGGGGTATGTGTGCCGGGGTATATTCTTCCTGTTCTTTTATCTGGGAATTCACCGTGGTAGAAAGGGCGCCGAATCATATACTCGATGTTGCTGGCATAGAGTTTTTTTTGACAACCCTCTTTAGCCAACATCTCCACTATGGTGCGTAAAGAATAAAGTCGAGCAGAGGCCAGCACAAAGATTCGCTTTACCCACGGCGCCATTACAGGGTCAACTTCAATTTTTTTCGTTTCCTTGTTGTTCTTGTACCCTATAGGCGCTCTTCCAGGCATCTCCCCTTGCTCTCGCTTCTCCTGAAGTCCGCGCTTGGTCTTTTCAGACAAGTCAGCGGAATAGAAGGTGCTCATGCTCCCCTGTATCCCCAAACTGAAAAGTTCTGTGGCGGGGGAGTCTTTGTGGTAGATTAGGCCATCATTGAAGAAGTGAAAAACCTTGCCCTGATGGTTCGCGAGGTCGGCAATGCGGGCGAGGTCGCGGAAGTTCCGTAGGGCTCTATCCACCTTGGCGATAAGGATGTTGGTCTCCCCGGCGGTCTCAATGTGATGGATAAATTTATCCCACTCTTCCCGCTCATCTTTGGAGGCGCTCTCCGTGATGCTAAATGTGCGGGTGATTATGAACCCCTTTTTAATTGCGTACTCTTTACCGGCTTTCACTTGGAAATCCAGAGAATAGCCCTCTTGCTGTTTCTTTGAACTGACCCGGGCAAGTAGTACAGCCCTGTTGTTCGTTGTGTTTGTATTCTTCATAATTATTCCTCCTTGCTGGCTTCTATCAACAGTTTGAAAAACCTGACCAAGGGTTGCATTATTATCTCGTCTATCTCTCCGTCGGTCAGTTCTTTCCCATATACAGCGCAGAAATACTCCCGCTCTTCTTTCGACACAGGTTCCATCTTGAAACTCCTACTGCGAAGATGGTGACTTGTGCTGTGTATACCGCCCAACAACAGGCGGGGTGGCTATGTCGTTTTCATGTCTACATCATTCCGCTTTACTCCCAAAAGTTTTCCACTCTTCCGGCGGTCGCTTTATTGCTTCGGCCAGGTCAGAATCAATTAACCCGACGCAAGTGTATTCCCCTTTTTGTTTCGGGGGCGGCGGAGGGAAAAGACCTCTGCTATGCCCTATCCTCCGAAAGTTATCTAGTGCCCATACAGCGGCCCCATCAAATCGTATGTCGTCTCGCACATTCGGCAAGAGAGCAATATTTTTGAGGATATACCCCTTGTGATAATCTTCAGCGGGTCGAAAATCAACCCGGTAAGCATTGCTTAGTTCATGCCACTTCTTCCGTATCCAGTTATTGCTCGGAAGGGGACCTGCTGTTAGCATATGGTAATGGATAAGTTGATTCTCTTTGCTTACACCCATCCCCCAGAGATATTTCACAGCTCTGTCGGTTTCGTATCGTAAACTTGCGGTAAATCGCTTTATGAAACCCTGTGCTTTCAATACATTCATCGCATTCCTTGAGTTGCTGAAGGGAAGTCTGGTGGTAAGGGTTATAAAGCGTTCAAAAATTATGGGTTTCATTTGGGCCGCATATTTCCTTCGGTTTAAATAATTTCCTAATGGGCAGTACCATGATTTTGTACAGGCATAAAGGAACTTCTTGGTCTGTTTGTATTGAAGAACAACCTTCCTTTCGCAAGTACATTCTGGGATATTCATTCTCGTTTACTTCTATATATCTACTAGTAGCGTCTTGAGATGAATTCCCCGGTCTCCTTTGTGGGCTATAAAAATTGAGGCCCACTTCTCTGATATCCCGCTCAAGGGTTCCCAGAGAAATGGGCCAAATCGAAATTTGGTGGTTGAGCGAGATATCGGTATTTTTCTTACAAAAGAAAAAGACCGGGAAATAAATATCTCCCCAGTCTTTCGATGTCGGTGGGAAACAGCCGTCTGATTCCCAGTGGTGGTATCTGTGCGCTATTCTGGTAGTCCCGCACAGGTGTCTTTGAGACAAGAATATTTTACATCGCGTAATATCTAATGTCAACATTACCCCTGAAACCGTAGTAGGGTTTGCTCTAACGGGCGACAAAAAGGAAGTTCCCGGTCTGAGCGGCTTGTCTCCCGGCTTGCCGTAACGCGGCTGTCTTAAAGGTGGGGGTGGGTTGGGGCTAGATATGCCTGTGGAGACCCTTAGCGGTCGTTCCATAGCGTATTACGCCCTTGTAGGTGGTGTTCTTGAGGATGTAGCGGATGGTGCTTGCGTAGAAGCGTGTGCCGCCCTTCGGTTTAACCCCGGCCAGGTTCAAGTGCTCGGCTATCTTCTGGTAGGAGAGCCGTCCCATGCGAAGGCTGCGGATTTTCTGGACAACCTCGGCCTCCTTGGTGTTTATAGCGAGATTCCCGTTCTTGGCGTTGTAGCCATAAGCGGGTCTGCCTCCTGCATATTCTCCAGATTCCAGTTTCTTCTTGCGGCCAGAGTGGAGGCGCTCAACAATGCGGCTCTTCTCGTACTCCGCAAAAGAGGAAATCATCTGAAGAAAGATTTTCTGCGCGGGGTCGTCCCAGCGGTATGGTTCGGAAATGCTATAGAGTTCAACGCCGTACTTCTTCAGTTCCTTCTCAATCCACAGCGTATAGAAGGTATCTCTGGCGATTCGGTCGAGTTTGGCTACAATAACCTTTTTGAAGAGACCGCCCTTGGCATCTTCCAATAGCTGAAGAAGCGCGGGGCGGTTCTCGATGGTCGAGCCGGAGAGCCCGGCATCTTTATAGATTTTGGTAAGGTTCGCTTGAGGTTGTTTCTGGCAGAACTTCTCAATCTGGGCTTGCTGAATCGAGAGGCCAAGGCCATGCTCTGCTTGGTTTTCGGTGGAGACCCTTATATACCCCACGACATCCGCAGTTCTTCCATCGCTCGGATGGAAGAGGGCGGAGTTCATCGGCTAGGGCTCCAAAGCTCCAAACAGGGTCATTGCCATAAGGGTATTATAGCATTTCGGCAGGGGGGTGAAATGGGGCTTTTATCGTCGGAGAGCAGGGGCGAAATCGTACAGTTATTTAAAAATATCAGTATGGGGTTCTGTGGTCAGAGCCAAGGGCATGAAGTGCTTTTTAAGGGCTTGCAATCTGGAAAAGTTATACAATAGTTCAATTGGATATTCCGAACCAAGGGGCGGTTAAATTGTATGAGATATTTCATTGACTTGTTTTCGCCAGAAACCGCGAGGGCTTTTGCTTCATCTCAAAAAGATGTGAGCGGATATCGGATTTCAAGAAAGACTTATGTGGAAAATCAGAAAATTGGGCCAGGTGATAGATTTATTTGCTACGTGACGAAAATTCAAAGGTTTATCGGTGTCTTGGAAGTCCAGAGCCCGCCATATGAAGATGCCAGCCCCATCTTCGCAAAGGAAAATGACCCTTTTACATATCGCTTTAAAGTAAAACCGCTTGTGTGGTTGCCTTTTGAAAAGGCTATTCCCATTCATGACGCGGCTATTTGGAGTGCTTTATCTTTTACAAAAAGTCTTGATAAAAACAGCAACCAATGGACCTACATGGTTTTCAGTAGCCCGAGGCTGTGGCCGCAAGAAGATTGCGCTTTTTTGGAATCCAAATTAAACGAGCAGTTATTAAACCCTATTGAGTACCCGCTTACAGAGGATGACCAGAAAAAAATGCGGGTTATAAAAATTCGAACCGGGGATAAAAAAGAAGTTCTGGTCAATGTTCCAGATGAAATAGATGCTACTGAAAATCCGCCTTCGGCTGAGGGTGTTAAGGAAGTGCGTGATTCAATCGCGGTTCAGGCGACGGTCGCTGAAATAGGCGAGAAATTGGGGTTTAAGATATGGCTTCCGGTCCCGGACAGGGCTAGGGTTTTGAAAGTATGGTCGCCCAAAAAATCTGAGACGCTGTTAACGGAATTACCGCTTGTTTTTGATGAGACCACTTTGAAGACAATAAAGAATATTGATGTTCTCTGGATTCGTAACCGCTCAATTGTTCGCGCTTTTGAGGTTGAGGACACAACATCAATATACTCTGGTATCTTGCGGATGGCCGATTTGTTGGCTTTACAGCCAATGTTGAAAATAAAACTGCACATCGTAGCTCCAAATGAACGGAGGGAGGCAGTATTTCAGCAGGTGTCACGCCCTGTCTTTGCGGTTATGGGCGAAAACCCCCTCTCTGATGTGTGCACATACATTTCTTATGACTCGGTAGCAGATTTGGCAAAGGAAAAGAAGTTGCCGTATATGACTGATACAATCCTTGATGTGTATGAGGAATATTCAGAAGACGCAGCTGGCGAGTAGTGTAAGGGCCAGAATTTCGTGGCAATATAATCAGATGAACAAATGGGGCATTCCAGATTGGCTTGAGCGTGAGGTGCGGCAGCGTGATAAGCTGTGTGTCTACTGTGGAATTCCGATGCTTGAATCGCCCCCTGCTGACGGTTCGCGAAAATCAGTCGCAACGTGGGAGCACATCATCAACGACGAGAGCATTGTTACAAGAGAAAACATTTCAAGGTGCTGTGCTTCCTGTAATTCGAGCAAAGGGACAAAAAAGCTTTCCATCTGGATTGGCTCGGATTACTGTAGGCGACATGGGATTAATAGGGAGACGGTTGCTGATGTCGTTAAGGACGCGCTAAAGCGAGGCGTGTGAGCTGGCAGTCTTTATCCTTTAGCCCCAAAAATTCGTTCCAATAAGTCGCTGCCCTTCACGCTATCGGTATTCTTGCTGGGCAATATCTCTGCGTAGAGTTTCGCCAGTAGTTTGTGGTGTCGTATCAGGCTATCCATCATCCCGCTTACATTTTCACCCGCCATCCCGCCATCAAGTCTCTCAAAATAGAGATTCAGCCAGGCCCTTTCTTCCAAGTCTGCGATAACCTCTTTGATTTTTTGGAGGCATTCTACAGGCGAGGTGTTCGCGAAAGGCTTCAACTCCTCTCTCAGGCCGCACACACGGTTGGCGCGGAAGTGCTTACAAGATAAACTGGCGTAACAGTTGTCGCATAACAGGGCGGCTTCAACAAACTCCTTCTTCCGCGCTTCGGCGGCAAGGGCTCTGTCTTTATCATCAAAGGAATAGGGTGGCATAGGGCTATTATACCGTCCTGAAATCAAAAAGATAGGGGTTACGGGGCCGGGTGAAAATGGATGCCTAGGCGCTTCTGGGCAGGATTTGCTCAGGGTAGGGGTAGAGTGAACAAGTCATAGCCCCTTATTCTTGTGGGTTCCCGCAAAGAGCCAGGATTTCTGCCGTAGCAGCGTCCCCGCTGGGATTCAGTAGCCAGCCTTTCAAGTCAGCAGCTAACTGTTCGTGTATCTCTGAGTGGAGGGAGCCAGATTTCCTCGGTGCATTCCGGGGTCTTTTTGTTTTGTATAGTGAAGCAGTCGGGTTCATACGTGTAAATTTAGTTTTCTCCTCCGAGGGTGCAATGCGAAATCTTTGCGGACTCCTGGTTGTCATTATCTTTACAGGCGGCTGTGCCGCTTCCCTGGAAAAATCTGTGTATCGCGGTGATGTCTCAAAGATGCAGGTGCTCCTCTCCAAAGGGGCGGACCCCAATAAGCGCAACAGATACAATTCACAAACTCCGCTACACCTGGCCGCGCTCTATTCGCAGCTGGAGGCCGCAAAACTTCTTATTGAAAACGGCGCGGACGTGAACGCAAATCATGGGACTAGTGGTAAATGCACCTCGCTGCACATCGCTGTCAACAACGGAGATGCGGCGATGGCGCGGCTGCTGCTTGAAAAAGGCGCTGACCCGGACCCTGCGGCGGCGGGGGATTGCGGGTTGGCTTCACAACGGGTGGGAATTGGCGTCCCGCCGGCCTATACGCCGTTGGAGATGGCGCAGCAGCGCGGCAATGAAATCCTGATCTCCATGCTGCGCGCCGCGATAGGCCGCCGCTACGGCGTAGTTCCTGGCGGCGCAAAGAACGCCGACGAATACGGCCCGATCGTGACCGCCCTTTTGAAGTCCTACCAGGGCGGGGGTAAGACCATAGCGGTGGCTGGCTTTTCTTATGCCGACGGCCGTGCGTCATCGGACGGGAATATTGTTTCGGAACGCTTTGCAACCGAGCTTATAAACCGCAGGACGCTGAGGGTGGTGGAGCGGGAAAAGATTGAAAGAGTCCTTGGAGAGCTTAAGCTCCAGAACACTGGCTCCATCGATCCCGAGTCGGCAAAAAAAGTGGGGCGCATGCTGGGCGCCGACCTGCTGGCAATAGGCGGGATAGTGGAACTGGCGGACAAAGTGTTGGAACTCAATGTCAGGCTGGCCAGCGTAGAATCCGGAGAGGCCGTAGCCGCCGTTACCGGCAGGGTGCGGAAAGACTGGGTGAGTCAGTAGGCCGGTACGGGATAAGGTGTGCCGGTGGCGCCGATCGTCTCTTTTTCTTTTTCAGATTCAACGCAGTAAGAGCGGGAAGAAACGGTGCCTGAGAACCAGGTTTTAGTGTTTAAAGGCTTCCCTTATTAATCTGTTCCCCGCTGTGTTCCGTTGGGGGAGCCAGTTTTCCTAAGACCTCGGGGTTTCGCCGGGGTCTTTTTGTTTGGTATAGTTGTGAATAATCCTGATATGCAATACAGAAAACCAGGAAGGCTGAAGCCCGGAGATACGGTGGCAATAGTGTCGCCCTCGTGGGGCGGGCCGTCTTCTTTCCCGGGAGTCTATGAGAGCGGCCTTAAAGTTCTCCGCGGTTGGGGCCTGAAAATAAAGGAATTCCCGTCGGCCCGGGGCGACGCGGCTTTCCTGCGGGAGAACCCGCGCTTCCGTGCCGGGGACATTAACGCGGCTTTCGCCGATCCCAAGGTCAAGGCGATCATATCCTCTATCGGAGGCAATGACTCCGTCAGGATACTGCCTTTCCTGGATAAACAAGCCATATCCGCCAACCCCAAAATACTGCTTGGATACTCGGACACCACCACGCTCCATGTTTTTTTGAACCTGCTGGGCGTGGCGAGTTTATACGGCCCCTCGGTAATGGCGGGGCTTTCGCAGG
>Ga0209417_1004158_pt1 | contig 17763 bp, 14 predicted proteins | sample RifGroF2_FD_184002 | JGI IMG/M metagenome (GOLD analysis project Ga0209417, IMG submission 184002) | Groundwater microbial communities from Rifle, Colorado, USA - Groundwater F2 (SPAdes) (version 2) | ecosystem: Environmental > Aquatic > Deep subsurface > Groundwater | place: Rifle, Colorado... | reverse complement strand
ATATTTACCCATGGTACCAAAGAGCTAAATTTGAAAAAGAACCCATTTGGCTAATCACTCCTTTTACCAAAATTGGTGGCACAGAACAACCATTCGGTATTACTGCCACTACTCCAGTATATGATGAAAACCAAAAATTACGTGGCGTTTTTGCGGTCGACATTCCTTTAGAAAAAATAACCACATTCGTCAAAAATATCAAGGTAACTGAAAACAGCATTGCCTTTATCTGTGATCAAGATAGTAATGTAATATCCGCTTATACAGCCAATACCAACCTTATGCTTAGCCATAAAATGCCTAAATTGGCTGATTTAAACATACCTATAGCACAAACTTCTTTTGAACTTTATAAAAAAAACCAACAACCTGTATTTTCATATGATTTCAAGAACGAAAAATACATCGCCGCCTACGAAAAAATACCCAACACCGAAGGCGAATCAGACTGGCAAGTAGCCATAGTGACCCCAGTTAAAGATATTACCGCCCCACTGGAAAAAAATATTTTATTGGCTTTGTTTTTTTCCACATTAGCTGTTGTTCTAGGGATTGTATTAGCTACTATTTTTTCTTCCCGCATCAGTAAACCAATTGTAAAATTAGCCGACGACGCTGAACTAATCTGCCAACTAAGGCTGACGGAAGTAAAAAACATTTTTTCCCGCATCAAAGAAATCTCCCTTATGGCGGATTCATTTAGCAAAATGAAAAACGCCATCGCTTCTTTTCAGCGCTATATGCCTATAGCCTTAGTGAAAAATCTCTTACTCACTAACAAAATTGCAGAAGTGGGCGGGGAGATACGTGAACTAACTTTATTATTTTCCGATATAGAAAACTTCACTTCTATTTCAGAAAATATCTCCGCTGAAGACCTGATGCAATATCTTTCCGAATACTTTCAAAGTGCAACTAGGGTTATTTTACAAACCGGTGGAACGATAGATAAGTATATTGGTGATGGCATCATGGCATTTTGGGGAGCCCCCATTGCAGACAAGGATCATGCGCTACATGCCTGCCAAGCTGCCTGGCAATTACAACAAGCTTTTCAAAAGCTAAATGAAAAATGGCAAGCTGAAAATAAACCACAACTTGCAACGCGCATTGGTATTAACACAGGACCTGTTGTAGTAGGTAATGTTGGATCTGATGATAGACTTAACTACACTTCACTAGGAAACACGGTAAATTTGGCAAGTCGCTTAGAGAGTTTAAACAAAAATTATCATACCTATATTATGGTTGGGGAATCAACATATAATCTTGTTAAAGATAGTTTTATATTCCGCTTACTTGATAAAGTAACTGTCAAAGGCAAAAAACAAGGCAGTTATGTTTATGAATTAATGGATATAAAAGCAAAAGATGAAACAAAAAAAGAAATTGAACAACAAAATTACAACCCGCTTTTCTCTATAGCTTTTAATAAATATGAAAATGGCGAATGGCAAGCAGCATTAGATTTATTTAACCAATTAGCCAAGCAATATCCGGAAGATTATTTAAGCAAAATTTTCATCGAACGCTGTACATTATTTTTAAAAAAACCACCACAAAATTGGACTGGAAGCTGGATTATGGAGGAAAAATAAATTCACAGGAAGGGTATACAATGAATAAAGGAATTAAAAAGTTTTGACCCGCAGGAAATCTGAAAATATTACACAAAAATCAAAAAATGGTGCGCCCGACTGGATTCGAACCAGCGACCCTTGGCTTCGGAGGCCAATACTCTATCCAACTGAGCTACGGGCGCCTTAGAAAATTTTTAAAAAACATGAAAACATCAGTAAAAATCGAGTCTATTATAAACTCATTAAACCAAGCAGTACTAGCGCTAAAATCTGGTGGCATAATTGCCTATCCAACCGAGGCTGTGTATGGACTTGGTTGCGACCCATTTAATGAAATTGCAGTAAAAAAATTACTTACCTTAAAAAAGCGCCCTATTACACACGGATTAATTTTACTTGCACACTCTTGGTCAGTTTTAGCTAAATATACACTACCTGTCGCTCCGCAACTACTCTCCAAAGCTTTGGAAACTTGGCCCGGACCAAATACATGGCTATTTCCTGCACGTCTGGATTTAGTTCCAACCTGGATTCGCGGCGAACACCAATCCGTAGCACTGCGTGTCACAGCCCATCCTTTAGCTAAGGATTTATGTGAAGCCTTTGCGGGACCTATCGTATCGACTAGCGCAAATCTCCATGGTCAGCCCACCACCAAAACTGCTGCTGAAGTGAGACTGCAATTTCAAAGTGGCATTGATTATATTTTGGAAGGAGAAACTGGTAATTTAACCAAACCAACACCAATTTATGACGTCATATCAGGAAAAATGTTACGCAACTAATTTTTTAAACCACGTAATTCTTTTCAACCCAAAACATTAATTTCTCCAGAACCCCTTTATTTTGCTCTAATATCGCAACCGCTTTTTGCGCTAATAAATCATGTAGTGCTTTATCTTGTAATATTTGTAACACTTGTTCCGCCAATTCCTTTTCATCTTGCACCAAGATAGCTGCTTCATCCGCAAAAAACAATGTGCTGATTTCTTTGCAATTCGTTAAATTTGGTCCAATTAAAATCGGAACACCAAGAGCTGCTGGTTCCAATAAATTATGCCCCCCAACTGGCACCAAACTTCCACCCACAAACGCCGCTTGTGCTAGTGAGTAAAAAACCAATAACTTACCAATAATATCACCTATTAGAATTTGTGTTTCAGCACCACAAGACTGTTTTTGACTATAACAAACCACTTTAAAGCCTTGATCTAAACACAAATCCCGCACCTGCCCAAAGCGCTCAGGATGACGCGGCACTAAAATTAACAAAACTTCAGGCATTACTTTTAAAATTTTCCGCATCGCAATTAAAACTTTTTTCTCTTCACCTTCATGCGTACTAGCTGCAATCCATATTAAACGATTTTTGGCAATATCAAGAAATTCCATAAGCTTTTTTGCTTCTTCTTTAACTTCATCAGCTATAGTCAAATCAAACTTAATATTACCAGTCACCAATAATTGTTCTGGCTTTAAACCCAAAGCTAAAAATCTCTCACCATCTACTGCACTTTGTGCCGCAACAGTCGTAATACAAGCCAAGATTTTTTTAGCGAAAGATTCTATTAATTGATAACGATGAAATGAACGTAAAGAAAGCTGTGCGTTAGCAAGCAAAATCGGAATTTTACGCTTTGCTGAATAATGCAAAAGATTTGGCCATAACTCCTTCTCCATAATAATCAATAATTTTGGGTTAAAATGCTGCAAAAACCTTTTGATTGCGCCAGAATAATCATAAGGAACATAAACTTGAATAATTTCATCCCCGAATTTTTGTCGTAACCTCTCTGAACCGGTCGGAGTCATGGTTGTAACAACGATATTTTCATCGGGATATTTTTGCTTTAGCACATTAATAAGCGGAATTGCGGCAATTGATTCCCCCAAAGAAACAGCATGGATCCAAATGCTGTGTTTATAAGAAATATTTTTATAGTAAGCAAATCTCTCAGACCAACGCTGACGATAAGCAGAATTTCTTCTGCTTTTCCAATAAAGGCGAAGTATGATAAAAGGAATAAATATTTGAAAAAAAACGTTGTATAAAAATAACATGTTGTTTTATATAGTAATTTTATTTACATATGTGTTGTAATTTTTCTTAATCCGTATATACTTTTCGCATTTTGGTTTTCCGCGTTGTTGGCTTTCTCACTCGTTGTCGCCTAGCGGAAAATCCAAACTGCTCGAGTCTATTTGTGCTAACCCTGGAAACCTGTTTTCGTTTAGTATATTACAACATGTTGTGTTGAATAAAACGCCAAGCGTGTTCTACAATGGTTTTTAATTCAGGAAACTGTGGTCGCCAACCTAACTCTCTTTGCGCCCGCATTGCATCAGCAACCAAAACTGCCGGATCACCAGCCCGACGTGAAGATTTTTCTATTGCAATTGGTCGACCGGTAACCTCCTTAACTGCCTCAATTACTTCTAAAACCGAATAACCCTGACCATTACCTAAATTATAAGCATTACTTGCAGCACCATTAGATAATACCTGCAAAGCCAATAAATGTGACTGACACAAGTCGACTATATGAATATAATCTCGAATACATGTTCCATCTTTTGTCGGATAATCATATCCATAAATACCAATAGTTTTTCTTTGCCCCAAAGCGACTTGTAAAATCAATGGAATCAAGTGCGTCTCAGGATTATGTCGCTCACCCAACCTACCATCAGGATCGGCTCCGGCTGCATTAAAATAACGTAAACATATTGATTTCAAACCATAAGCACGATCATAATCAGCTAAAATTTGTTCCAACATCCATTTTGAATTTCCATAAGGGTTAAGAGGATTTTTCGGATGCTCCGTGTCTATAGGAGTATATTGCGGCTCTCCATAAACTGCTGCTGTTGAAGAGAAAATGAAGTTTTTTACCCCATATTTCAACATCACATCCAGCAAATTCAAGCTAGCAGAGAGATTGTTTTGGTAATATCTGGCTGGATTTTGCACAGATTCACCAACTTGAATAAAACCTGCAAAATGCATAACTGCTGCAAATTTATATTTCTTAAATATTTCCTCTAAGACGATCTTATCCGCCAAATTCGCCACAACAAGCTCTGCATCCAAAACAGCATCTTTATGCCCAGTTGATAAATCATCAAGTACAACAACTTGGTAGCCATTCTTGAGCAACATATCTACCATATGTGACCCAATGTAGCCAGCGCCACCTGTAACAAGTATCTTCTTCATAAGCGATATAAAATTAGCTATAACAATATTTTGATAGACTAAATTTCTCAATAAGCGTTTTTATGCACAAAGCCTTTAAAAACCGTTAAGAAAATAATTTTCAAATCAAACCAAATTGACCAATGATTAATGTAATAAAGATCATATTCGACACGTTTTTCTAAACTGGTATTTCCACGCCAACCATTAATTTGTGCCCATCCTGTAATTCCCGCTTTAACAAGATGCTTTTGCATATAATACGGAATTTTTTCCTTAAATTCAGCAACAAAAACTGGGCGTTCCGGACGAGGTCCTACAATCGACATATCCCCTTTCAATACATTTATAAACTGTGGCAATTCATCCAAACTGGTTTTACGCAAAAAAGCTCCTACTTTGGTTGCTCGATTATCATTTTCTTTCGCCCATACCGCACCAGTTTTAGCCTCAGCATCAACTGGCATAGAACGGAACTTTAACATCTCAAATTTTTTACCATTCCAACCAACACGTTTTTGCCGATAAAAAACCGATCCCTTTGAACTTAATTTCACAAGCAATGCTATACTTAAAAATACAGGACTAATCATCAACAAAATCACAAAAGATAAAATTCTATCTTCAATAGCCTTAACAAGACGGTTAACACCAGTCATGGGCGATGAAATAATGTTAATTACTGGCAAACCCAACACTTCACTAACGGAATGGTTAAATAAATCCAAACCCAGCACAGGAGGAAAATAACGAATCGTCACAACACTATGGCGTAGACTTTTGACAACTTCCTGTAAGGAATCGTCTTTGTCAGATAAATTCAACATCCAAACTTCATTAATATTTTCATCATCAATGTATTGAGACAAATTTTCTGGTATTTTTTCTACTAATGCAGTAATACTATTTTTTTTCCCTTTGACGAAATTTTTATGCGCAAAAATAGCCACAATATCGAAACCAACCCAAACAGCATTCTTAACACGCTTAACTAGCTCATTGGTTAAATCATTCCAACCAATAACCACTACACGTTTATGATTTAACCCATGCTTACGCATTAACTTTAACGCCTGCCATAACAAAATACGAAAACCAAACAAAATTAAAACAGCATATAGGTGCCAATATAAAAACCAGGCTCGCGAGAAAAAAACACCCGTTTTGGTAATAAACGCTATAGCAGCCAAAACCACCATTAAAGCCACAAACGCAGGTAAAAGCGTATGAAAATACGCGTTCAATGAACGACCGCGCAGTGGTTTATAAACACCAAAAAAAGAAAAAACCGGCACTAATAACAAAACTGCTACTAAAAGCGCTATTTGATAAAATGATGTTAAATATAAAAACCCAAACTGCTGCTGCAGTGCCAATAATGCAACTGTAACATAAAGTAATATGTCGATAAATTTTACAAATATCGATAATAGAGTTGAATGGGTTTGAAAATTAATTTTTGAAAGCATTTTTTAAAAACCTAAACTTATAAATACTTTTCTACCGCCGCTCTAACAGCATTAGAGGAAATAAAATCCATGCATTTAGTTTCTTCTGGATCATCCTCAAAACCTAAACTGATATAACCATGACTAACTCCAAAAGGAAATACTATCGTCGCATCATTGCCATCTGCTATAGGTCCCCAACGATTGATGTTCACGGGTCCATTTAACACTACCATCTTAACATGAAGCGCCGCTCCCAAATGCATAATGCCCGTATTTACCGTAACTAACAACTTAGCACCACTAAGTAAGGCGGCAGTTTCCATAAGAGTTAATTTACCAGCAAAAGACCTTATTTTATCATCACCAACTTTTACCATTAACTCATCAACTAAAGCAATATCCGACTCGCCACCAGTCAAAATAACCGTATAACCTCTCTCCATCACATATTTCACCAAATCAAACCATTTTTCTATTGCCCAACACTTTAAGGCACTCTTTACCCCAGAAGCGCGTAAATGAAAGATAACATAATTGGATAAATGCAGAGATTTTATTTTAGCATATGCTTCATTTGAAACCATAATTTTCGTTTTAGACCGCTCCGAAACCCCCAACGTCGCAACTAAATTTCTGTAATTCTCTATTTCATGAACAACATTGCTATGTTCAATTGCCAAATCATAAACATAATGGCGAAACTGCGCTGGTGTTGCAAAACCGATTTTATATTTTGCCTTACAAAAAAAACTAAAAATCGCACTCAATCTGATCCACTGATTATAATCCAGCAAAACATCATAATTTGATTTTCTGATTTGTCTAATGGCGGAAATTGGGCTTGCTAAAGGAAGTATTTCAGTATCATATGGAGGAGCAAATAAAGAAAAGATACCCGCATTATCTTGAGTAATAAATACCGTTATTCGGACTTGCTTGTAATGATTCTGTAAATCATTAATTGTTGATGACGCTATTATAGAATCACCAATAGCACCAAATAAGAAAATAGCTATTTTCTTAATTTCCTGTGGCTGTTTTTTTTTCTTATGTAAAAATCCCAAAAAATAGACGATAGGAATGCCTAAGTATCTATCTAACAAATGTAAAATTTTCTTGCCTCTGGCTTGGCTCATACAATATCAAAAAAACAAATGGCAAAATAACTGATTGGTTTATATATTAATTTAACCCACATGTCTCCATGTGTTCCAATATCAAGTATGACAATAAAATTTATCCACCTCTATATTACAGGTGACTCAAGCAACTTCAGCGCCAAAGCATAAACTTCAGCAACAGTAATAGAGTTTATACAAGTATTATTAGTACAATTAGCATAGTTTTTGCCATCATAACACGGACAACATGGCAAATTTTTACCACCCCAAATAAAATGGATATTTTCCATCACTTTTTCTAGAGGAACAAAGTTCCTGCAATTACGACTAATTCGTCCGTGAGGATTCGTTGGACCAAACAGTGCCATTATTGGCACGTTAGTCAATTTCGCCAAATGCATAGGTCCACTATCGTGCGTGATAAAAAGATTACTCGCAAAAAATAATGATACCAAATCCAATAATGATGTTTGCCCAACAAGATCAATTACTTCTAGGTTAAGAAATTTATAACATAACCATTTATCTTCTTTTCCACCAATTAATACGACCTGATGGCCACAAGCAATTAGCTTTCCCGCTAAATTGATATAATTTTGTATTGACCAACGCCTCAAGCTATCATCTCGTAAAATATTTTTTGCACCACCAGGGGCGAGAACAATGATTGGTTTTCTAAATTCACTTTTTCTAGAAATCTTTTGTTGCAATACGCTCGGCAATGAGATTTCTAATTTAGGTAATCGCGTTGATAACATTTGAAAATTATCAACATCGGTAAATAAACGCAAGTACTCATCACCATGATATCTTTCTGCAATTGGTATACAACGTCCTGTTTTACGAAAAATTCTTTTTTCTCCTGTCCATATAGGAAAAACAAGTAATCTATATCTAAAATCAGTATGCCCAATAAAAACTAAATCAAATTTACGCAAAAATAAACGCTTCCATATTTTAAATAATTCTATGCTTTTTTTGAAAAAATTCCCCTTAAGCAGATTACTTTCGTTCACTATTATTAACTCATCAGCAGCATTAGTTGCCTTAATAATTGGAGCAACTACCTTGCCACATACCCAGGTAATGGTGGCTTGAGGGTGTTTTTCACGAATATAGGTACTCACACCCAAAGACATGACCACATCACCTATGGCGGATATTTTAACAATTATAATTTTCACATTATCTCTCTTATATTTTCCCAACTCCACGCCGCTCATAGAGGTTGATTAATAAATCAATAAAATATCTAAAAAACACATTACCACACACAAAACCCACTATAGCAAAATTTATTTTCTGCCTAAACGTATAACAACAATTTTGTTTAACAAAATTATACAAATAATCATCTGTACCCATTTTAATCAAAACCAGCCTTTTTATCATGCAATAATAATTTGTACAGATTTGCATATGTTTCAATAAAATTATTCTCCTAACTAAATCAGCAGAAAAAATCTGATCAATAACATCTCTAAAATCAAACAAATCACAAAAAACTCTTTTTATACGATCATTCCTTGAAAAAGAAAAATTACCTCCTCTGTAAAAGACCAAATTTTTATTTAAACAAAATAATTGGCAATTATCATATTCTTTAAAGAATGATAAAAACACATAAGAATGTATCCAAGGACTATTAAAAACCCAAGCATCTTTTATTTTATCAACTACCCCATCCCATTTTTCCTTCTTAAATAAGACTATACTAATATAAGTAAAGAATTTTTCACCACACGGCTTTTCACAATATTTTATAAATTGGGACACATCAGAAAGATTAAAAATAATATTTTTTGAAGGATGAGTATACGATAAATATGAAGAAAAATCTGAAACCTGTGATTTCACTAAATTTAAATCACATTTAATAGAACCACCCATCATCATATCAACATCATTAGATTGCAAAATATCCAAACAATTTTTTATAGCATCACTAACTAAAACATCATCACTACCAACTATCCAGCAATAATCTCCCTTAGCAATTTCAACTACTTTTAGACAATTTCTGCCATAACCAACATTTTGCTGCCAACGAAAATATCTAATGTATTTATACTGTTTTTTGTATTTTTCAACAATCTGATAAGTATTATCTTCAGAGCCATTATCGCTAATACAAACTTCCCAAAAAAAATTCTCGTTAACTTGACTAACAATACTATCCAACAATGCCGGCAAATATTTAGCTCTGTTATGAGTTGGAATACAAATAGACAGTTTGGGTTTCATGTTTTTCTCCTATTAGGAAGTAACGAATAATAATAACATGGCAAAATCCAAGCCGCCGTAACTAGAAAACATAACAAAAATCCAAAAACTATACCTTCTATACCAAACTTAGTTCCAAAATAGTAAAGAAAAACAATACTAATTGCTGCCTGTATTGGCACAGTAGCTGCAATAAAAGTTATTTTATTTCTACTTAATATTGCCATATTATACGTATCAACCCAAACCCTAATACTATAGTAAATGCCAAACAATATAATTATCAAACTAGAAACCATAAGTTGAGCACCCGCAAAAAAACCAATAACAAATTTCTTCATTGTAAGTATTACCAAAGTTGCCAATAAAATATATCCCATACCAATAAAAATATTTCTCAACAACATTTTATTTACCTTACTAATTGCAGCGGGATCATCCATAACTGCTGCCTCAGCCATAACAGGCCATAAAGCAGTCAAAATAGTGCTATACCCAAAAGATATAAACAAATAAATTTTATTAAAAACGTTATAAATAATTATATCATTTGCGCTCACAATTTGAGACATAATTATATAATCTATCCCCAAAACAAATGCCGCCCCAATCGTATTGACATTGTATCGCCAAGCAAATGATAATATTTTACAAAAACGTTTAAAATCAGCAACAGCAGCCCACTTAGAAAGTGGAACCACATGCAAAAAAGCTGCTAAAGCTGCAAGTGTTTGTGGAGCAATCCACCCTAAAGAAATCCACAATAACTTATAAGGAACATCTAAAAAAATCAAAAATAGAACAACAATCAAAGCACCAACTATCCCAATGGTTTGATAAATATAAGCCCAATACCCTCTCTGCTCAGCAAAAAAAATCTTAAAAGCAACACTAAAAAGAACCATCAAAATATATAAATTACCAACCACAGCCAATAAATAATATGGCGCCTGACTTGGTATCTTACGTAACAAAAGATCCTGCAAAAAAAACGCTCCACAAGAAAATACAAAAACCTCCAAAATACCAATTAAAACAATAAAAAGCGCAATACTACGCAGAAATTCTTTTACATTTTCACCAACAACTCTTAACCGAGAAATTTCATTTTGAATACTTGGACCCAAACCAAAATCACCTAAATTATACCACATCATCATGCCTGTAATAATAGCAAATACAGCATAATTATTGTTCCCTAGGGCACGAATAATTACCGGGATAGAAATAATTTGTATCGCAGCGGTAATAATGCGGTTTAGCCAACCGATTGAGGCAACAAAGAGATGATGGGGTATTTTCTTAAAAATTGAACAGTGTTTCATTTTAAAACCAAAAAATCAAAATATTACAACGTAAAATAATTTTTTTATATTTCGCTTGTCTTAATATATTGTTTTTAAATTACCCTCAAAATTCACTAAAGGGGGTAGTGGTTTTTCTTAATGAATACCACATTACAGGACATTCTAATTTGCTATGACCATTAGTTATTGACAAATTATGATTATACAAAAAACCCCTATATACAAACCCCTCTTGATAATCAAAACAACTTTTCACCCCAACCATCCCTGCTAACAATTCAGAATCTGTACCTATTGTATTGATTTCAAAAAAACCATTGCTATGAAAAATACGCCTTATCACCCTATCTAAAACAGGGACAACCACATTATCAATGAAAAAATTATTTGTATTAACCATATCGCTGCCCTGATCACTATCCAGCCGCAATAAACTCGTATTACTATAACAAAAATATAGCTTTTTACGCTGCTCTAACGGTTGTGATGGAATTAATGGAGCACCATCAAAAGAAATAAAAAGCTTGTTTGTCCCTTGCTGCAAATAGCAATCAAACACAAAAGTATTACAAAAAAAATCTGATGATTTCTCTTTAGATGATGGACAACGATACATTTGATTTAAATCGGCAATAGTCACAAAAAAACAACCTGGGAAATTACTTGCAAGTGTAAAACTTACGCGATATTTACCAGCTTGGTTACAATTTAAAATAAATACTGTAGCATTGTGACTCGTTGCCCAACACCAACGAGACGATGATCCATCATCATGCAGGGGCTCATCAAACGAAAAACCATTCGAATATATATTATAAAAATTTTCCTGCTTAACAAACAATGGTAAAATAACCCACTCAAATGTTGCCAAACTAATTTGGTTAATAATCTTTGGTTGAGAAAGTATCCATTGGGCAAGGAAAGGATTTAAAAAAATAGTAACACTTCTCAAAATAAGATAATCACCAAGATCATTAAATGGAACATAAGCAATATCTTTTTTTTCCGCCGCAGAATAATGATCAACTTTTTCATCGCTGAATAATGGGAAAATCACATTAACCTTAAGCCTAGGCTCGTGCTTTAAAATACAAGTACGCAACGTGGCCGCTTGACGACCTATAATATTTAAAGGCAAAGCTATATCTATTTGTCGTAAAAATTTATCTATAGAGAAATTACTTAATAACTGCTCCTCAATTTTATGATATAAAACTTGGTTTACAAGGTTAGTCATCATTAGCTTCCCTATTAACTCTGAGTAAATCTTCAGGTGTATCCACCTCCCAACATTTAATAATATAAGCAGGCAAAGGTAATTGGTGTTCTAATCGCTGGTAAATAAAAGTTTTTTCATTTTTTATCGTTTCTGGTTGGATAAAACTAATACCAGGCCATTCAAATGGTGTAGCCGGATGACGCCTAAATTGCATAATATTTAAAATATTTTGATCATCTGTTGGATCTGCAACAGCATATACAGCATCGCTAGTAGCCGCACGGCAAATAGTAGTTAATGGGGCGGTGTGATGTTTACAGTATTGTAAAAAATTTTTAAAACTAACCGCCTCAGGAATCACATCTCCATCAATAATTAATACCGCTTCTTTTAATCTTTTTACTCCCAAAAAAAGACTTTGTAGCGTGGTGGTGGTTGCATATTGATGATTACAAACAAAAATAGCATCAGGGCGAATTTTCTTCACATGCAGAATCACCTCTTCCCTCATGAAGCCAACCACAATACGCACATCTTCAATATCTTCGAGCAAAGCAAGTTGATAATCAATAATACATTTGTTAGCAACTGGTACTAAACATTTCGGAATATTCATCCCTAAACGAGAACCTATACCAGCAGCCGTAATTACAACGTGTTTAATAGCTGACATAAACCCTTCCCATTTGTTACAACATAATGCGACATATCAAGCAAACTGCCCACGGGATTATGTACCCCAGCATATGCAATACCTATGTCTGCTTCTTCAAACATAGGTACATCATTCATACTATCACCAATGGTAATTATATAATCAAAATTTTCTCGAATTGAACGCACCGCTTCACCTTTATTTAAAATTTGAGAAAGACGAATGAATTTATTATCCTGATGCTCAGCCTTGGATGTATAAAATTGACACCCAAGCTGTTGCGCAAGTGGCGCCACCCAAATATCAAGATTTCCCGTAATAATAAAGCATTGCTTCAAATGAGTCGCGATAAAATTAGTAATGTCTGCATCTAGTACAACATGACTTATGATTTTTTGTACTTTGGTAATAGGAATATCAGAAAATAATTTACAGCGCAGCCGAAAGGATTTCTCAAAAGGAATTATTCCTTTTAGCGTCGCTTCCGTTAACAATTGAATCTCTTCAAATAAATCAACCTCTTGAGCTATCTTTGGCAATATTTCCTGCAAAGTAACAGTACCATCAAGATCAAAACAATAAGCTATCTTACCTTTCATAAAACTCTATCTTTCTTTAATTCAAGAATAAAAAAATGTTGTTGTGTCTCTTGTCTATTACATAAATCCACCGAGTATAAAGGCTGAGAATGAGTCAACTCAAAACCAATCGGACATAGAATATCTTTAAAAAATTTCTCATATTCTAAAGATGTACGGTAAATAGCACTATAATTCTCTTGCAGTTCTTCCGAGAAAAATTCATCAAGAGTTAGACGTTGCTCAATACCTGTGGGCTCACGAATATAAATAATAGTTCCATCATGTGAGAATTCTACAAGTTTATGAAGAAGAGAAATTATATTCTCATCATTTAAATACACCATAACACCGGCTATAATTATCAAATCGAAAGGCGCTGAGATTGCGACATTATTTACATTAATTTCATCGACTGATAACAGCTGAAAAAAAAAGTTACGTTGGTCATAACCAGACGCATTAAATATGCTTTGTGCTGCTTGAACATAATTCAAACAAAAATCAACACCTAAATATGCCCCAACCTTGTCTGCAAGAAAACATCCCCATCTCCCAGTTCCACAACCGATATCAAGCACACGAGTTGCGGAAGAAAGGCCTAAATAAGGCAACACTACTTGTTTCTCATATTCATCTCGCTTAAGAGCCAATTCACTGTTTTGGTACATCGTCACTGAAAGCAAACCTACCTCATCAATTTTGCTGCTTCTTTTTTTAAAAAACTCTTTAACTTTATCTTTTTTTAAATCTGTTTTGGCAGCATAAATCCTACTCATTTAAGCACCATCCTGTTTTCAAAACAAGTCATGATACTCTCTCGTGCTTTAACAAAATCAAAGTAACTTATACTAGGAATATTGTTTAGAATAGAACCCCTATCTAAAATAGCAGCAGCTGAGGGGGAATCTACATACATTATATTTTCAAAATATTCCAATTCCTTTTCAGGACTTTTATAATCTAAAATATCGCTTTTGATATAAACAACTTTCTTACCTAACCCAGAAGCCTCAACATTTACAGAAGATAAAGCTTGAGTAAACATCACTTCGTTTTCTTTCATAACATCTATTGAATTAGCATTACTTGGATAAACCTTAACTTCACGTTGACGCAAAAAATCTTCAAATAAATCATTATCATGCCATAATGGCATTTTGACTGCGATACCAGCATCAAATAAAGGTTTATATTCCTGATAAAAAAAATCCATTCCAGCATTTAGATAATATTGATAAGCGCCTGTAAAAAAAACGGCTCTACTGGGATTAAAAGAATCTGGCATAACTCTAGCATGACCAGACACACATTTAATCCATCCTACATTAATAACTGGTAAATATTTTTCCAAGTATTGCAAATTTGGTAGCGGTGAAAGAAAAAGATCAAATAATGGCAAATAAGGCATTTCTTCTTCTTTAATGGGATCTTTAAGATCATGGGGGTAATAAACAGAAACAACTGGTCTCAGCGTAGATATTACCTGCAATACACTAATCATTTTACGATGTGTTTTATAGTAAAAAAAGTTTCTATCATCATATAAAAAATGGGCTGATGTAACAAAAATAATAGGTTTTCCACATATTTTCTTTAATTCACCCACCACATTTGGATGTGTTAACATATCAACTTCAACACAATTATCTCCTAATCCACACATGTATCGATACAAAGAATGTAGTGAATATTCTGACCCATAGCCAAAAAAAAGAATAAGTGGTTTAGAAGAATTTATCATAGTTTTTGTTATACCGCATGAAATTATACTGTATTCTAAACTCTATTACACAAAAAAAACCTGACTTAGAACCTGTTTATAATCTTCTCAGCAATAGCGCGGCAAAAGCTAAAACAACCATCTGCGTGTTAGCATTAATTTTTCTTTCGCATTTTCCCCATAACCTACAACATTTTTCAAGCCATGCAAATAAATGTCCCTCTACCCAATGTATTCGGCAATACAACAAATTTATGTAACTCATGGAGGTTTACAACACCAACGCTAGCATCCGGTATTTTTTCAATTTCTGCAGCAGCAAACTACGATTTTAAAATAACTAAAAGCTATTGCTTTGCCAATTTTCGCATAAAATTAAATCTCTTTCGTCGCCATAATATCATATATAGCACGAGTAGCCAAAGCACCCAATACCCAATGTAAATAAAGAAAAACATCTGTAACAAATAACTTCTAGCATAGATCTTAACATCATACTCACCAGCTGAAAAATCATGATAATAAAGATCATTATCAGTGGCAAATGGAACAACTACATTATTGATACTGAGTCTCCAGTAAGAATTTTTCCAAAACGGCAAAACTAATCTCGTCTTAGTATCAGTAACTTTGAGATGCAAAGTTATCTCTTGCTGTTTAGCAACAAAATTTATTACCTGTGGTTCAGATGTTGTATGTAGAACCTGTATATAACCATTATCAAATACTTTTTTAGCAAAAGCAGAATTATAAAGAGAAAATTCCGGCTTTAATTTTGCCACAACATCACCACTACGTAATGTTATATGTATAGATGGAACAATATATTTATCAATTATCTCTTTATATTTTTTATAAGCCTTGGCATTATAAATTATGTACTGACAACCCGTTAGACGCAACCACCTCCAATCGAAATTACCAAAAGTTGAAATATATTTACTATATTCTCGTTCAACAGATAAATGCATATCGTAGCCCATATAATTTGATAACTTAATATCCTTTTGGACTACCCATGGTAAATTTCTCGGAATATATGTTTCATTGATTACATCACTGATATTTTCGTATTTAATGATGTTTTTATTAGAATATGACCGTATAAAACCCAAGAAACTATCAAGCTCATCTTTACTATCCCAAATGATCGGATTGGGCAAAGTAGCCTTTAAAGCTTCTTGATATTGATAAAAATAAGTTAAACTCATGATAAAAACCAAAAAAATAGTTATTACTTTACTAGCATTCTTATCAAAAATTAAAAATGATATCAATAGAAGAGTAAGTAACATAAGCTCTATTACTAAAAATTGTGAGAAACCAAAAATTGTGGTTGCCACCGAAAGATTATAATTTAATTCTATACATACAAAACCCGTTAATAAAAAACTAATTAAAATGGTCATTTTAATTAGTTTCTGTGGATGATTTCGCAGTATATATTCTAATGCTATAACAACAAATAAACTAAAAAACAAATTGGTTAAAATTAAATACCTTTGATATATATGCATTTCTCCAATATAGGGAGCAACATAATAAAATAAATCAGAAATTCTTAAATATTCACCAAAAATTATTAAAAACGACATTACATATAGAGTAAATGCCATTTTAAATAACATTAATTCCCGCTTCTCGAGTGCCCTTTTCCTGTCGAAAGAAAAAACAAATAACAGTAAGATAACAAGAGGAATAAAACCAAAAAAAATAGTTGATTCCACCGGTTTGAGCATATGACCAAAAAAAGGAAAGACACCGGCTATAATATCAGAAGGAAGCACAGCTAGTTGATGGGCAGAAAAAAATAAACCATGTGGTGTTGTTCCAAAACTACCCAAATGAATTTTGATTGCTAAGTATAATGGTGCTACTACCATACAAGCAATTACACTAGGCATAAACATTTTAATTATTCGCTTATTATTTAATATAATATCAGATAGAAAATAAAAATAACACAATGAAAAAATAGCGGCTAAAACTAATGCCATTAGCGACATTGGAATATAACCTGATAATAAATTGATAACAAAGATTGACGAAAGTAAAAAAAGTTTACTATAACTTAAATTATCCTCCCCAGAAATCAAAAATATATAAAGCATAATAGGAAAAAGCAACGCTACAAATACAAAACTCATGCATCCATATGCATTACACATTGATATAGAAAAAACATACAAAACACCAAATAATAGAGCGTATAATTTATCGATTTTAAAAAATCTACCAGCAAGTAGTTGGCAAAAGAATAACGCAAAAAAACCATGTAAAAAAGTTACGACATCCATCAGGTAATTTAAACTTTTAAAACTAAACTTAAAGCAGGTAAATAAAAGTAAAAATACAGGAGAATACATTAAAAAATTTGGGCGTAAAGAAAAAATAGTAGCTCCGCTAGAAGTTAACAAATCAACTCCTGAGAAAAAATAATGTTGATGTGCCAACAAATAAACTTGGTACAATCCGGGGTAGCTAGCAGAAACATTATCAAGCCCCGGTTGTCCATACTTAAAAAACACCAGTAAAAATAAAATATTTAATATAAAGCTACTCGTAATAATAAAAACGTGTTTTTTCAGACAATTTTTCACTTTTTCATTCATGAAAACAAACCTCATATATTAATTTCCCATCAATCAAAAATTGCTTTTCATAAGAACATCATATTTCTTAATGGTATCTTCCATCTCTCCCGAACAAA
>Ga0209417_1004155_pt1 | contig 17774 bp, 16 predicted proteins | sample RifGroF2_FD_184002 | JGI IMG/M metagenome (GOLD analysis project Ga0209417, IMG submission 184002) | Groundwater microbial communities from Rifle, Colorado, USA - Groundwater F2 (SPAdes) (version 2) | ecosystem: Environmental > Aquatic > Deep subsurface > Groundwater | place: Rifle, Colorado... | reverse complement strand
ACCTGCCGCTGCAATTGCGCTGGAATGAAAGTCTGGAACTGAAAACCATAGGACGCGATGAGATCGCCGCCATGAGCGACGGCCACATCGAACCGCTACAGGAGAAGACCACATGAACCAGGATCACGCCGCCCGCCTGATCGCACGCCTCTTGGCGTTGCGCTACCTGCCGCGCGAAGACAAGGAAGTACGCCGCCTATTGGTTGATGCCGGTTTCCGCGATGAAGTGGAACAACGCCTCGCCGCCAGCGGCCTGCGTCTGCTGGCCCATCCCTTCTCGGCCCATGTCGGCATCGCCCTCACGCGCGAATGCGAAAGCGCGGTATTCGAGCAGAACGACACCTGGCAATCCAGCAACCTCGGTCTGCCCAAGGATGCCGTGGCGCTGCTGGTGATCCTGTGGGCACTCATCATCCTACCCAAGCGCGAGCGCCAGTTATCCGGCGAGGCGACACAACAGGAAGAACAAAGCGATATGTTCGAGACCGTCAAGCTCACGCCGCTGGCGCACGAAGCTTCGCGCGGCATCGCCGAAAACCTGCTGCTGGAAGACTACGGCAAATTGCTCGGCGGCAAAGCGCGACTGCAACAGTTCGCGCTACCGCAGTTGTCGCGCCTCGGCTTCATCGAACGCAAGAACAAGGTGATCCATGAAGGACCGCTGCTCGATCTAGCCTTCGACTACGCCGAAATGGCGCCGCGCATCCTCAACGGTGCGCTGTCCGATCTGCTGAAACAGCGCGGCATCCTGCGCGATGTCACGCTTGAAGAGTTGCATAACGTGGAGGAATCCTGATGTTCAGGTTAATGGAACTGGAAACCGTCCATTGGGACTACTGGCGCAATTTCAAACTGCCACTGGATGCGCCCATCATCACCATCTCCGGCCCCAACGGCTCCGGCAAGACCACGCTGCTCGACGCCATGCGCACGCTGCTGGCGCTGGAATGCTCGAAGAAGCGCGACTACAAGCGCTATGTGCGCCGCAACGGCGAGGACTTCTGCTGGCTGCGCGGCGTGGTGGACAACCGGTGCCCGCCCGGCGCCAGCTACCGCCCGTTCCGCCTGCCCTACCAGCAGGACAAGATTACATTGGCTTGCCGCATCGACAAGAAAGGCGGCGACTGGTCGCGCAAATATTGGATCGCCGACGGCGAGGTGAGCCTGCAAGAGATCGAGCAGAAAGGCGAAGAGTTCGGCGTGCGCGATTACCAGCGCATCCTGCACAGTGCCGGATTGTCCCCCGCCATCGCCCGCGTGCTGTCGCTGGAACAGGGCCAGACCGACAAGCTGTGCGAACTGTCGCACAAGGATTTGCTTGACCTGGTGTTCCAGGTGTTCGGCGACAAGGAAGTACTGGAGCGCTATCAGGAAGCACGCCACCATCAGGAACACACTTCGCGCGAGCTGGATGCGGCGCAGAACCAACTCGAAGCGCTGGGCAACAATCTGGAAAAGCACGAACAGAAGGTGAACCGCTATCTGGAATGGCACCGCCTCAACCAGGAGCGCACCGACCTGTTTTCCGAAACGCGACCGCGTTTGGAACACTACCTGCTGCAACGCGAAACCGACAATGCGCGGCGCACCCTGCAATCCATGCGCAAGGAATGGCGCGCCAAGCGCGTCGAGCGCAAAGAATTGCAGTTGGAACTTCAAATGCAGCAACAGGCGCTGGAAGCCGCACAACTGCGCCGTCAGGCTGCTACCGACAGCGAACAAAACCAGCAACGTGCACTGAACGAACTCAACCGCGAACTCGGGCGCTGGGAAACCATCGTCGAACAGCAAAAGCGCCTGGAACAGCAGGCACAGGCCAGCGAAGGCGGCAAGCTCGCCGATGCGCGCGAGATCGAACACATGGAAAGCGAGCGCGCCAATCTGCTGGTACGCATCGCCGAACAGGAACAAAAGCTGCGCCAGCTCGACGAGATGCTGGAAAACCTCGCGGCAGGTCGACGCGCCGATCCGATGGATGTGGCAGCCTTCCGCCAGGCTCTAACCCAGGCCGGAATCGCACACGACCTGCTCGCCGACGTGGTAGAGATCGCCGATCCATCCTGGCAAGCCGCCGTGGAAGCCGTGCTCGCGCCTTCCGCGCACATCGTGCTGCTCGCCAAAGAGAAAGACACTGAATCGGCGATGGCGCTGGGCGAAAAGCTGCGCTACCGCCACTTCATCGTGCCGGATTGTATGTCTGCAGGCCTTCCGCCCAAGGGTTCGCTGCTGGAAGTGGTGCGCTTCACCAAGCCGGTGCCGGAATGGCTGCTGCGCACGCTGGAACGCACACGCCGCGTGGAAGATGCCGTGGCCGGGGCCAAGCTGCCGCGCGGCGAAGACTGGATCACACGCCAAGGCTATTTGCGCGAACGGCGCGGCGGTCGTTATGCCGCACAGGAACAGGCACGCTTCGGCAAGGCGCGGCTGGAAGCCCTGCGCGAACAACGCAGCGGCATCGACAAGGCGCTTGCGCCGTTACGCGAACAGCGCGACGACCTCACCGCCCGCATCCGCAACCAGCAGGCACAGCTGGCCGGGGTCAGCGCCAGTGCGCAGCTCGCCGCCCGCGCGGCCGAGTTCGCCGAGGCACGCCAGAACTACGATGCACTGGTACTGCGCCGCCGCGACAACACCGTGTTGCAAGCGCAGCAGGAACGTGAACAGGCCGACAAGGCCGTCACTGCGGCCTACACCAGTTCGCAGAAGATCCAGTTCGCGCTGCAAACGCTGGAGAAGGAAATCTCCGGCAAGGAAAACCGTTCTGCACGCGAAGATCAGATCCGCCGCCTGCAAACGCTGCGCCACAACCGCAAGCAGTTCCCGGCAGGCTGGTGCGACGAAACGGCCAACCAGCAGATCGCCGAGAAATACCGCGACACCACCAACATCGACCGCCGCATCGAGGAGATCGAATACCGCTTCAAGGAAGAATCCTGGGAGACCGACGACACCGTGGTCGCACTGCGCGACAAGATCAAGGACGACTACCAGCGCATGGAAAATGACTTATCCACGCGCCGCCGCGACAACGAGATGGCGCGCAGCCAGACCGAGACGGCGCGCGAGCAATACATCGCCGTGTTGCGCCACACCGTCGGCCGCTACGTGAAGAACCTCAAGGTGCTGGGCGACCTGGCCGGCATCAAGGTGGATAACGAACCGGTCCTGCTCGACAACAACGACCTGTCGCTGGCGCAGGCCGGACTCGCGGTGCGCTTCAACTTCGACGACAAAGGCTTCATGGGCATGAACGACGGCGACGCCTCAGGCGGCCAGCAGGTGATGAAGTCACTGATCCTGCTGGTGGCGCTGATGATGGAAGAATCCCGCCCCGGCGGCTTCGTGTTCATCGACGAACCCTTCGCCCACCTCGACATCGCCAACATCGAGCGCGTCGCGAAGTTCCTCAAGGCCACCCGCGCCCAATACCTGTTGACTACCCCAGTCACCCACAACGTCGGCGTGTACGACCCGTCCATGCTCACGCTAGTCACTTTCAAGAAGAAGCCGACGGATGCCTGGGCGCCGGGAGTGAAGGTGCTGGTGCGGGAAAGGTCATAACCAGCCTGCCAGAGGGGTACAAGCAATCCTGAAAACCCCGTCGCTGTGCTATATTTCACGCCGATTTAATTCAACTCAGTCATACGGAACACCATGAGCAACGAACCCAATACCCCAGTGCAGGACGAGAACCAGATCATCGCAGAGCGCCGCGCCAAGCTGAAAGCGATCCGCGAGAAAGGCGTCGCCTTCCCCAACGACTTCAAACGCGAGCAGATGGCTGCCGATCTGCACTCGGAATACGGCGAGAAGTCGCACGACGAACTGGAGGCATTGCAGATCCATGTTGCCGTGGCCGGTCGCATGATGCTCAAGCGCGTGATGGGCAAGGCCAGCTTTGCCACCATCCAGGACATGGGCGGACGCATCCAGCTGTTCATCAGCAACGACATCACCGGGGAAGCGGCACACGGCGAGTTCAAGCATTTCGACATGGGCGACATCCTCGGTGCGGTCGGCGTGCTGTTCAAGACCAAGAGCGGCGAACTCTCGGTGCGCGTGACGCAGGTGCGCCTGCTGACCAAGGCACTGCGTCCGCTGCCGGAGAAGTTCCACGGCCTCACCGACATGGAACAGAAATATCGCCAGCGTTACCTCGACCTCATCACCAACGAGGAGTCGCGCAAGGTGTTTATCACCCGCACCAAGATCATCCAGGCGATCCGCGATTTCTTCGTGCGCCACGACTATCTTGAAGTGGAAACGCCGATGATGCATCCCATCCCCGGCGGCGCCTCGGCCAAACCGTTCGAGACACATCACAATGCGCTGGATATGAAGATGTATCTGCGCATCGCCCCCGAACTTTATCTGAAGCGCTTGGTCGTCGGCGGTTTCGAGAAGGTGTTCGAGGTGAACCGCAACTTCCGCAACGAGGGCGTCTCGACACGCCACAATCCGGAATTCACCATGATCGAATTCTACGAGGCGTATCGCGATTACAAATACCTGATGGACTTTACCGAGAAACTGTTCGCCGAGGTGGCGCGCAAGGTGCTGGGTACCTCTGTTATTACGTATCAGGGCCGTGAACTCGATCTGGGCAAGCCCTTCCATCGTCTGACCATGGTGCAGGCGATCCAGAAATATCATCCGCAGTTCAGCGATGCGCAACTGGGCGACCGCACCTTCCTGGTCACCCAGCTGAAGGACCTGAAGGCCAAATACAACCCGAAGGATGCCGTCGGCGGCTTGCAACTGTCGCTGTTCGAGGAACTGGCCGAGTCGCACCTGTTCGAGCCGACCTTCATCATCGATTACCCGATCGAGGTCTCGCCGCTGGCACGCAGCAGCGATGCACATCCCGAGATCACCGAACGTTTCGAGTTGTTCATCGTCGGTCGCGAGATCGCCAACGGCTTCTCCGAACTGAACGATGCGGAAGACCAGGAGCGCCGCTTCGATGCGCAGGTCGCCGCCAAGGATGCGGGCGACGAAGAAGCGATGTTCAAGGACAGCGACTTCGTGCGCGCGCTGGAGTACGGCCTGCCGCCCACCGCCGGTGAGGGCATCGGCATCGACCGTCTGGTGATGCTGCTGACCGACAGCGCCAGTATCCGCGACGTGATCCTGTTCCCGCACATGCGGCCAGAGTAGATGCTGAGCACCGACCTTCGCACCCGCCTGCTTCAACATTACCCCGCGCTGGCCGAATTGCCCGCGACGGAACTGGATATGCTGCTGGCGAGCGCGATGGTGATGCCGGTTCCGACCGGAACGGTCATCTTCGACGAAAACCAGCCCTGCCAGGGTTTTCCCATGCTGCTTTCCGGCAGCATCCGCGTGATCAAATCGGCACCGAGCGGACGCGAATTGCAGTTGTACCGCGTGTCTCCAGGCGAGAGCTGCATCCTGACCAGCAGTTGCCTGCTGGGCCACACCCGTTACCAGGCACGCGGGATCGCCGAGCTGCCGCTGGAGATGGTGTTGCTTTCTGCCCCCGCTTTTCACACCCTGATGGGGACACACCAGGCATTCCGCGACTATGTGTTCCATCTGTTCTCTGACCGTCTCACCGATCTGATGCAACTGGTCTCGGCAGTCGCATTCCAGAAGCTGGACCAGCGCCTTGCTGCCCTGCTGATTGCAAAGCCAAGCCCCCTGCGCACCACCCACCAGGCGCTCGCCGACGAACTCGGCAGTGCCCGCGAGATGGTCAGCCGCCTGCTCAAGGGCTTCGCCGAACAGGGTTGGGTGAGATTGGCACGAGAACAGATCGAAGTCGTTGATATCGCCGCACTAAAGCGCTTCGCCGAACTCTGATCGGCGGTCTGTGATTTTTATCACAGACAGACTCCCTTGTTGCGCCTATCCTGTCTCCTCCCCTAACCCATCCCTTAAGGAGAAACACATGAAACTCAACGTTGGTGGTATCGACCGTATCCTGCGCGTCGTCGTCGGCCTGGCCCTCATCGGCGCAACACTGGCTGGTATGCTTCCCGTATGGGGCTGGATCGGCGTGGTTCCGCTGGTGACCGGCCTGTTCAAGTTCTGCCCGGCCTACGCCATTTTCGGCATGAATACCTGCCCGATGGACAAGAAATAAGCTGCATATCCCCCGCACGCCCGGCCTCAGAGCCGGGCGTTTTTTATAATTCCACAGAGGAGCCACGAATGCGAAACAAGATCATCCTGTCTGCACTACTCGCCGTTTACACCAATTCAGCCTTGGCCGACGATATCGCCAAATACCAGGAAGAGAGCCGCGCCATCATCGGTCCGTTCGCACAACAGCTGCAAGCCGAGAACAAGAAGGCCGTCAAAGAAGGCGGCCCCGACTCCGCAATCAAGGTGTGCAAGGACATCGCCCCGAAGATGGCTGGCGACCTTTCGCGCCAGCACGGCATCAAACTCACCCGCGTCAGCCTGAAGGTGCGCAACCCTCTGCTGGGCACCGCGGACGAGTGGGAACAGAAGACGCTGAAACAGTTCGAGGAGCGTATTGCCAAGGGTGAGAAGCCCGAGACGCTGGAAGCCGCCGAAATCGTGAGCGAGCCGGCCGGAAAATACTTCCGCTACATGAAGGGTATCGTGCTGCAATCGGGTTGCACAGCCTGCCACGGAACAGCCGATGTGATCGATGCCACTGTGAAAACGCGTCTGACCGCAGAGTATCCGCACGACCAGGCCACCGGCTACATCGCCGGCCAGGTTCGCGGCGGCGTGAGCATCAAGCGCGCCCTGTGATGTCCTTGCCCTGCGCCAGTTGGCGCAGGGCAGTCATTTCGCTTCGCTGCGTTTCTTCAGCAGGAACAGGATCAACGAACGCAACTTGGCGGGGCGCACCGGTTTGTGCAGCAGATGGTGTCCGCGCTCGTTGACCGCCTGCAGTATCTCCGGCGCAGTATCACCGCTCACCAGAATGAATGCCGGGGGGACATCGCAATGTTCCCTGATGCGGTCGGCCAGTTGCAGCCCGTTGCCGTCCGGCAGTCGGTAATCGCACAGCACCAGATCGAAGTGCGCTTCCGAATACTTGTTCCACACCTCTTCCAGACCTTCGCCGACCGAGACGCTGCATCCCCACGACTCGAGAATGCCGGCGGTACTCGTGCGCACCAGCATATCGTCATCCACCACCAGCACTCTGAGGTTGTCCAACTTGTCGTGTCTGGGCATCACGGATGTCTGAACCGGTCCCGATTCTGCCAGCAGGTCGTCGACACCGAACATGCGAGGCACGGTCACGGCAAATATCGCTCCGCGTCCCGGTGCGGAGCGCAGGGTCAGCGGGTGACGCAGCAGCTTGGCCAGCCTGTCGACGATCGCCAACCCGAGGCCAATGCCCTTGCTGCGGTCGCGCGCGCTGTTCGCCAGTTGCACGAACTCGCGGAAGACGTTCTGCTGCTCTTCATCCGGGATACCGATGCCGTTGTCGCGCACTTCGATGCGCAGGTCCTCGCCGCGGCGACGGCAGGCCAGCAACACCGTACCGTTCGGTGGCGTATAGCGGATCGCATTGCCCAGTAGATTGAGCAGGATACGTTCCAGCAGCACCGGATCGCTCAGTACTGTGACATTGAGGCTATGCACACGCATCAGGATGTTCTTGCGCTGCGCGACTGGCAAAAAATCCTGGGCCAGCCGTTTGAGCATCGCCTCGATATCGATGCTTTGTATCTGTGGGATTACGATTCCGGCATCCAGCTTGGAGATGTCCAGCAATGAATCCAGCAGACTGGACATCGCCTCGACCGATTCCTCGACCTTGCCAGCGATCTTGTGTTGCTCCGGCGTGTCCAGCCTGCTGTGCAATTCGCCGACGAACAAGCCGAGCGCGTGCATGGGTTGGCGCAGATCATGACTGGCTGCAGCCAAAAAACGGCTCTTGTCAAAGTTGGCCTTTTCCGCTTCTTCCTTCTTGCGGCGCAGTTCCTGCGTGGCCGTTTCGATACGCTGCTGCAGGTCGGTGCGATCTTGTTGCAGTTGCTGCGCCATATCGTTGATACCCGTAGCGAGCGCATCCAACTCCTGCACATCTGCACCGGCGATACGCGTATGCAGATGCCCCTCGCCGATGCGGCGGATAGCATTGTTCATCTCCAGCACCGGCTGGGTGATGCGTCGCGACACGCGCATAGCGATCAGCATGGTGGTCAGCAACACCAGCAGCAGCAGGAACAGATTGAAGCCGAAAATCTCTGCCTTCTCGCTGTTCAGCCTTTCTTTACCGATCTCGATGATGACACCACCCAGCGCTTCGTTGGCCACATCGGCGGGCGTGCTGTTCCCCAATTCGTCCAGTTTGATCTGCGTCGCGACGATTGGATAGTAGAGCCACAGCACTTTGCGGTCTTCCTGGAACGCAAGGAGATTGCCCGCGTTCGAAGCACTCCTTGCGATACGCACGCGCTCGAACACGTTGGCCGGACTGCCGGCACCGGCCAGAAATTTGGACTCCGCATCCAGCACCACGACAGAATTGACGTCCTGCTGCGCAAAGGCGATATCCACCTGCTGCTGCAACAGTGCATGATTGCCGGAAAAAACCGGATATTCACTGGCCGAGGCCAGTTGCCGGATGATCAGTTTGGCGCGTTCAAACAGGGCGCGATCCTGATCGGCGAAACGCGTATAGGTGAAAAAGACCTCCAGCAGCAGGGCAAGGATCAGGATCGGTATCAGCGCGACAGCCAATGTCTGTCGCTCTATCCCATGCTTCTTCATGGGAGCCTCCTGAGCTCGTCACGCAGTTTCTCGGCATCCTTGATGCGCAAATCGAGGGAGCGCGCTACCTGGATATTGACCGACACTTCGAATTCGTCTGGATACTGAGCCGCGGGAAGTTTTCCGGATCCGGCAAAACGTTCGATCATGGAGTGGGTCTGGATCGCGACCTGCTCCGGGGTCGTGTAAACCGCGCACAAAGCGCCCGCTTTGACATAGGCCTGCGAGATGCCCACCAGCGGGATCTGCTTGCGGTAGGAGGTCAGCAGGATGTTGCGTATGGTACTTGCGTTGTAGATATCCGAATCCGGCAGCACGAAAAGCACTTCGCTTTTACTTAGCACTTCTTCCAGAGCATCGTTGATCAGATGCGACTGGTCGACCTCGCGCTCGTGCAAGCGCATGTTCCTGTCGCCCAACAGCTGCCGCAATCCCTGCAATTCTGCCGGTTCCTTGGTGTACAGCACCCCGACATGTCTGGCTCTTGGCAGCGCCGCCGACAACAGCGCGACTTGGCGTTCCAGAGGTTGATCCAGATAGATGGCGGATCGCGGTGCGCTTCGGGTAGCGGATTCGCGCTGCAATCTTTCGTATCCCGTTTTGGGAACGAACACATTCAGGGTGGGAATGTCTTTCGCGGCCAGCTGCGTCGCCGCCTTCATGCCGACCGCGATATAAAGGTCGGAACCGCCCAGTGCGTCCTCGGGGCGTTTGATTTTAACTACATACTTGTCCGGTTGGAGTTTGCCGATCAGGGTCTCGCTGAAGGCGCGGTAGGCTCCGCCCTCCTCGCTGATCGCCAGGGTGATCTGCAAGGGATCGGCTTGCGCGGGAGAGATGCACGAAAGCAAAAAGACCAGCGCAACGGAGAACATCCGTCTGGTTGATTTTCGCCCCGGGCTATAAAAGGTCGCCCGGTTATAACCAACGACGTGCCGCTTCAACGGCCTGGTCGAATGGCTGGCAGTTTCATCAGAAATGGACGGTCGCAATAAGATAAGTCCGCCGATCAAAGATAAGGTTGCGCTTTTGCGGTGTATTGGCGAATTCCGTGTAGTTGTCCTGGAACGCGTTCTGCACCACCAATGCGATCTCCCCCCCGTACTTGTCCAGGTTCCCGAAGGACTTGGCTACTCTTATGTCTACCCGGTTCATTTGCTTTTGCGCTTCCAGCGCGTCCAGCAACTGTAGCGTGCCCTGATTGAAATAGCTTACGGTCAGCGCCACGTCGTCAGTCACTTGTTCGACCAGCATGATACTACCACTGTCCAGAGGGACCATCCTGGGGCACTGGTCGATATAGGCTTGCAGTAGCGGCGTGAGGACCGGCAGCGTCAACGACCCGGAGGCGCTGCAACTCATCCGCTGATGCGCGTAGTTCAGTACGATATCGCTGCCCTCACCCCACCGGTATTTGAGCGAGCTCTCAAATCCCCTCACCGAGAATGAATAGAGGTTCTTGAAGCCAAGCGATCCGTCCGCGTTCGGATCGAGGAAGATCAGGTCGGTCAACTTGTCCGAATAGATACGCGCGTCCAGTGTCATCGCCGCCGCGGGGAATTCCCCGATATAGCCGATCTCTCTGGACAATATCCGCTCCGGGCGCAAACCGCCCATCGAGGTGTATTGTTTCCCGCCCACGGCATATTGAGTGTTGCTGAATTCTTCGAATGCGACCGGAGTACGATATGCGCGCGAGATACCGACCCGCACGGTATCCAGCGGGGTCAGATGATAATTCAGGGAGAGTCGCGGTGAGTTGTTGCGATGCCCGATACCGTCGTCCTCGAGCATGGTACCGATATTCAATATCGCGGATTCCGTCATATGCCATTCATCGTGGGCGAATAGACGCGACTGCTTGATCGTCGGTGCCGGGCTGGTGAAACTCAGCGGATTGTCGAGCGTGTCGGTTCTCACACCGCCCCCCCAGACTATGCGATTGTTCGCCCAAGGTGCGAAGGTGTGCTGCAACTCGATCTCGTCGCGCTGGGTCAGGACAACGTCCGTCCCGATCAGCGGCATCGCTGTATCGGCGTAGGCGCGCGTGATGTGGTAGTAGCGCAGCTTGATCTCGTCGCTCTGCCGCAAGGCACGGGTCCACTCGATCTGCTCGAAATCGGAACGGGTCCGGATGTCGCGGAACGGCTCGGTCACCCTGCCTACCGTTCCTATCCCGCGCACCCCCTCGCTGTAACCCAGCTGGATGTCGATGGTATCCGACGTATTGGGGCGATAGTTTGCACGGAAATTGGCCAGATGGGTCATGCTGCTGTCGTTCAGGATTTGCGATGCGTAGCCGGAATCGCTGCGTTCACCCAGTGTGAGTCGATAGTCGAGGTCGGCCCCCCCACCGCCGATGCGCGCCACTGTGTCGGATATGCCTGCCTCCCCCTTGCTGACAGAAAGGCGGCCGCCTTTCACTGCGGACGCATCGCGGGTGATGATGTTGATCACCCCCTGAGTGGAGTTGGCACCGTGCGAGGCGGCAGCCGGACCGCGTATCACCTCGATACGCTCGATATCGTCGATATATACCGGGAGATCCGCCCAATCGACCTGTCCGAACGGCGGCAGATAGACGCTACGACCGTCGATCAGCACCTGCATGCGGCGCGCATAGTTGTCGGTCGAACCATGGTAAGAAACAAAAGAGGAATATCCGTCCTGATATCCCACATACATGCCGGGAACCAGCCTGAACAGATCGGCGATGTTTCGGTAGCCGGAAGCATGGATGGTGTCACGGCCGATCACCGTCATGGCATTAGGGGCTTCGGAAATTGGCTGCGAGAGGCGCGATGCGCTCAGTACGATTGGAAGGTCTTGCAGGTAGGCTTGTTCGGATTGGATATCTTCTGCGGCTGACGCTTCATGCGAGGCGAGAAGCAACAAGCCGAACAACAGCACGGTCATCTTTTCCGCTGAAGAATCGAAACCGTGACGCATGACACCTCGCAAATGACTATCGATTAACTGAACCAGAAAATTCCGCCATTAGCGAATCATCGTACTGAGTATATTCTTCAAGTATCGACTCTAGCCCCAACCTGGCTTGACTCCAGATTGCGCGCTGGAGCTAAACGCCAAATTCACAATCAACATGATCACAACTGACAGTCATACTGAAACCAATTGGCTCAACGCTGTTGCGACATTCTATCCGGCAGATGAATACTCAGCAAGGCAATAGCGAGACTGAATCGGCATTTGTTAGCGCATCGTTGCTTCAGAATAGCTAAAGCAAGCAGAAGTTCAATCTAGGACTGTAGCCAAATAGTATTTGGGCTGGCACAGCATGTACCAGCCCTTATCATCGGTCACTGATTCAGGATACTGTCAGCGAACCGACTGATCGATGTCGATACTGATTCCCTTGCTTCCCAATGCCAGCGGTTTGCTCATTCCCATCAGATCGCCGGGCTGGGGCATCGCATTGCCGGACTTGGAAACGCGCGCCACCACAACAACCTGATCGAAGTTGGACATTTTCATCTCCGGTGACATCGCCATGCTGTCATCCAGGCTGAATTTCAACGGCAAGTCCTTGACCTGTTTGCGTACGATGGCCAGCGGCATCTTGGGCCCCTGAGCGGCGCGCACCAGCACGAACAGTGTGTCATCCGGATGGGCCTGACTCTTGATGGAATCGTTCAATGTCACCGTTCCGGTAATGCGCTCATTGCCTGCCGCTTGAACCGGCGTTTCGTTGATCTGCTCCAGCGCAATCTTGCCCCCCTTGCTCTGAGCCAGCAATTGGCGGGCCTGATGCACGCCGTCCTTGATCATCTGCGCATCCGCGTTATCCGGCGGCACCAGTTTGAGCAGCTTTTCCCAATGGCGGACGGCTGCGGCATAGTCGCCGCGCTCCATCGCTGCGGTGCCGGAAAGCGCCAGTGTCTTGAGGTTGTTCGGGTCAAGTTTCAGGGCTTTTTCCAGCAATTTGGTTGGTGCACCCATCAGCGTACTGTGCGTCATCGCCAATGCATCGGCATAGTCGGCCCAGATCCAGGCTTCATCCGGCACGATCTTGGTCAGGCTGTCATAGGTCCTTGCCGCATCGGAGAATCGCCCCATTTCAGAATAGGCGCGCGCCAGCATGAGCAGCGCTTCCGGGTTTGCCGGGCTCTCCGCCACTTTCTCTTCCAGAGACTTCAACGATGTGTCGGTAACGGCCTGCCCGGCCATCTCTCCGCCGTGCGCCGCCTCCTGCGAGAAGGCTTGCAAACTACCGAGTTGAAGATACAAGCCGACGGAAGCCAGCGGCAACAGTACAACCAGCACGATGGTCAGCGTCTTGTAGGGATTACTCTGCGGCGATGCACTTTGTTGCTCGGAGGGATGCACTTCGTCCAGCAGTCTGGACTGCAATTCGAGTTTTCCCTGCTCATGCAGTTCCGGCGTGAGTAGGCCGTTGCGCAGATCGGCATCCATCTCGGAGATCTGGTCACGATATATCTCCAGATTGGCGGCATCGCGCGCCACGGTGTTGTTTCTCGCGATACCGCGCCACAGCGGTATCCCCACGAACAGCGCGGCCACTATCAGCAGCAGCGCAGAAATAATCCAGAAAGTAGTCATCGATTCTATTCTTGGTCGTTAAGAAGGGCAGCTGCACGTTTCTGTGCTTCATCGCTGAGTTGGGTTTCCGGCACGGTCTGGCGGCGCTTGCGCAACTGATAAAACAGCGCCGCGACTCCTAACAGCAGCATGACAAACGGCGCGATCCACAGGGGGATGGTCTCTCCATCGACGGGAGGATCGAACAGCACGGATTTGCCAAAACGCTCGACCAATATATCCTTGATCTCCTGATCGGTCGCGCCTGCCTGCATCTTTTCACGCATGATCTGGCGCACATCGTTGGACCAGTCGGAACGAGAACTGGCGACGGTTTCACTTTGACAAACGAGACAGCGCACTTCTTCTGCGAGGTTAATCATGCGACGTTCAATCACAGGATCGTCAGCCAAGTCTTTGGCCTCACCGGCATACACCCATACGGGCAACAGCAACATCAAAGCCAGCAGTAGATATCTCATTGTTTGTTCAACTCCTCGATCAGTGGTTGAATGCGTTCGCGCAGGTTTTGCCGGGTCACTGCCCCGATTATCTTGTCGCGTATCACGCCCTGTTTGTCGATGATGTAGGTTTCCGGCACGCCATAAACACCGTAGTCGAAGCCGACTTTGCCGTCCGCATCGAATATCACCAGCGTGTAGGGATCGCCCGAGTTACGCAGGGTTGCCAGTCCATCCTCGCGTTTGTCCTTGTAGTTCAGCCCATAAACCGGAACGATTTTCTGCTGCGCGATATCCATGAGGATCGGATGCTCATCCTTGCATGAACCGCACCACGATGCCCACACATTCAGCATCCAGACCTTGCCCTTCATATCCTGCGGCGAGAACTGTTTCTTCGGGTTGTGCAACTGCGGCAGGATGAATGCCGGCGCCGGTTTATCGATCAGCGGCGACGGGACTTCGCGCGGATCGAGGCTCAGACCTTTGAACAGGAACGCGGCCAGGGCCAGAAATATGACCAGAGGCAAAATGAAACGCATCATGCTGTCTTCTCCTGCAATGGTTGTTCACCACCTGCCACGGCGGGTTTTGTTTTGCGCGCATGTATGCGGTAGCGGCGGTCGCTGATGGCCAGGATGCCGCCCAGCGCCATGAACAGGCAGCCCGCCCAGATCCAGTCCACGAATGGCTTGATGTAGACACGCACAGCCCAGGCTTCACTGTCGGGGATGGGTTCGCCCAGCGACACATACAGATCGCGGAACACGCCGGTGTCGATGGCTGCCTCGGTCATCGGCATTCCGGAAGCGTTGTACTGGCGTTTTTCGGGGAATAGTTCGGTGACCAGCTTGCCGTTCTTGCTGACACTCATGCGTCCTTCGGCGGCGACATAATTGGGCCCCTGCTTCTCGCGCGCGCCCTCGAAGCGGAACACATAACCGCCCGCTTCCAGCGTGTCGCCGACTTCCATGCGTACGTCACGCTCGGTCTCGTAACCTTTCACCATGGTCACGCCGATGATGAACACGGCCACACCGAGGTGGGCGAATTGCATGCCGTAATAGCTGAGCGAAGGCTGCTTGATGCGCTGCCACAGGCTGCCGGTACCGGCCAACCGTTTGCGCAGATCAAGTGCCGCTGTGAATATCAACCAGGCTGCGAGCCACATGCCGAGCGCGATCAGCGGCGTCCACAGCCCGAGCGTCAGCGGCAGCACCAGCGCCACGACCACGCTGGCGGCGAGCGCCCAGCGCACGCGCTTCCAGATATCCGGCAAGCTCGCTTGCTTCCAGCGCGCGATCGGACCCAGGCCCATCATCATCACCAGCGGCACCATCAGCGGGACGAACACCGTGTGGAAATAGGGAGGACCGACAGAGAGTTTGCCGAAACCGAGTGCGTCCATGAAAAGCGGATACAACGTGCCCAGGAAGACCGAAGCAGAAGCGACCGCCAGCAATACGTTGTTGGTCAGCAGCATGGATTCGCGCGAGACCAGATCGAACTTTCCGCCCAGACCCACTTTAGGTGCACGCCAGGCGAACAGCAGCAGCGATGCGCCGATGACCACCACCAGGAAGGAGAGGATGAACACCCCGCGTTTTGGATCGGTAGCGAAGGCATGCACCGAGGTCAGTACGCCGGAGCGGACCAGGAAGGTCCCCATCAGCGACAGCGAGAACGCGGCGATGGCGAGCAGCACCGTCCAGCTCTTGAACGCGCCGCGCTTCTCGGTGACCGCCAGCGAGTGCATCAATGCCGTACCCACCAGCCAGGGCATGAACGAGGCGTTCTCGACCGGATCCCAGAACCACCAGCCGCCCCAGCCAAGTTCGTAATAGGCCCACCAGCTGCCGAGCGCGATACCGATGGTCATGAACACCCAAGCCACCGTAGTCCACGGGCGCGACCAGCGCGCCCAGGTCGCGTCCAGTCTGCCGCCCAGCAGTGCCGAGAGGGCAAAGGCAAAGGCGACGGAGAAGCCGACATAACCCATGTACAGCATGGGCGGATGGATGACCAGGCCCGGGTCCTGCAACAGCGGGTTCAGGTCGCGTCCGTCCATCGCCGCAGGCAACAGACGGTCGAAAGGATTGGAAGTGAACAGCATGAACAGCAGGAAGCCCACCGAGATCAAGCCCATCACGCCGATCACGCGCGCCACCATCTCTTCCGGCAGGTGTTTGCTGAACATCGCCACCGCGACTGTCCACAATGTCAGGATGAACGCCCACAGCAGCAGCGAACCTTCATGGCCGCCCCACACTGCCGCGACGCGATACGCTGTCGGCAGTTGCGAATTGGAATGCTGCGCCACATACAGCACGGAAAAATCGTTGGCGATGAACGCGTAGGTCAGACAGGCGAATGCGATAGCCACGAACACGAACTGCCCGGCGGCAAGCGGCCGCGCGATGCCCATCAGCACGGCATTGCCGCGCGCGGCACCGATGATGGGCAACACACCCTGCAACAGCGCCAGCCACAGCGCAACGATCAATGAGAACTGCCCGATTTCTGGAATCATGCGTCGACTTTCAAAAGTTATTTGGCTACGGGATATTCTGCGGAGGAGCTGGAGCCCGGCTGTGCTGCGGCAGCTTTTGCTTCTTCGGCTTTTTTCAGAGCATCGGCGGCCTCCGGCGGCATATAGTTCTCGTCGTGCTTGGCCAATACTTCTTCCGCACGGAACTCATTGGCCTCGTCCAGCTTGCCCTGCGCGACCACGCCCTTACCTTCCTTGAACAGGTCGGGCAGGATGCCTTTGTAGACCACCGGCATGATCCTGGCATTGTCGGTGATATTGAAATGAACGGTCAGGCCGTCGGTCTCGCGCTTGACGCTGCCTACCTCGACCAGACCGCCGATACGAAAATTGCGGCCCTGCGGTGCTTCTTTGTTGTACACCTGCGTCGGTGTGAAATACAGGCTGACGTTGTTCTTCAGTGCATACAACACCAGTCCCACCGCCGCTGCCACCAACATGACGCCGGCCACGATGAATCCCAGTCTTTTCTGTCTCGGTGTCATGCACGTTCTCCATTCTCTTCAGTATCCATGCGCATCAACTTCAATTCGCGCAGGATGTTCTTGCGCCGATTGCGCACCAGCCAGGCCTCGATGGCAAATACCAACACGGCCACGCCGTATGAGCCCCACACATAGAACGCGTAACCGTTCATGGCAAAGAATTCGCTCACGATTGCACCTCCTTGAGTTCATTCACCCACTGCGTATTGCGTTCGCGTTCCAAGATGATGCTGCGCACGCGCGCCAAGGCGACCGCAATGACATACAACCAGCAGGCGACCAGTACGATGAACATGGCCTGCTGCATGGCGACATGCATGCTGGTGCCGGTCATCTTGATGGTGGCGCCCTGGTGCAGGGTGTTCCACCACTTCACCGAGAAATAGATGATGGGCACGTTCACCGAGCCGACGATGGCCAGCAAGGCGGCGGCACGGTCGGCGCGGCGCGGGTCGTCGATGGACGCGTGCAGCGCGATGTAGCCCAGATACAGGAACAGCAAAATAAGTTCGGACGTCAGGCGCGCATCCCACACCCACCACGCCCCCCACATCGGCTTGCCCCACAATGCGCCGGTCCATAGCGAGATAAAGGCAAACAATGCGCCGGTGGGCGCAATGGCGCTGGCCATCATGGCCGACAGCCGGGTATTGAAAATCAGCCCCAGCGCGGCATAACCGGCCATGATCAGATAAAGGAACATGGACAGGATGGAAGACGGCACATGAATGAAAATGATGCGGTAGAACTCACCCTGCTGATAATCGGCCGGCGCGACCGCAAAGCCGATATACAAACCGGCAGCAAGCAGCGCCGCGGCAGAAACCGCGAACCACGGAATCATTTTTCCGGCCAGGCCGTAGAAGGTGGTGGGTGCGGAATATTTGAACCAGTTTATTGCCAATTGACTACTCCATCGAAATACGCAATGCCTGTGCCGTCACCCATGGGGTGGACACCAGGGCCAACATCAACAGCGCGCCCAGCAGGGAT